>ENA-OFCX01000591-OFCX01000591.1-metagenomes-genome-assembly--contig:-NODE-591-length-17799-cov-5.292719_pt1 | contig 17799 bp, 7 predicted proteins | sample MGYA00153384_OFCX01 | MGnify analysis MGYA00153384
TCGCACTGGGAGATGTTTCCGGCGTCGGTGGGCGCGCCGGTCGGCCGCGCGTTCCGGCGCGTGGTGGCCGAGGGGATCGAGCAGCACCTCACCCACTACTACGTGGGGGAGGGCTACGATTTGCGCCTGGAGGTGGACGCCTACCCGACCGACGAGGGCGGGGTCGCAATGTTCTGGCGCGACGTGACGGAACGCGTCCCGGCCGAGGCAGCGCTCCGGCTGGCGGCTGTCCGCGACGCCTACCGCCTCGCGCTCACCGACGCCCTGCGCGGCGCGGGCGACCCGGTGGAGGCGCAAGCGGTGGCCACACGCGTGCTCGGCGACCACCTCGGGGCCGGCCGCGTGATGTACGGGGAGGCGAACCCGGGATCGACCGAGACGTTCACCAACCACCGCGAGTACCGGCGCGATCCATTGATGCCGAGCTCGCTCGGGAGCCACCGTTGGTACGACTTCGGCATTCACGTCGTGACCGAGATGCGGGCCGGCCGGACGATCGTCGCCGACGAGGTGTGCCTGCACCCGGAGCATTCGGCCGACGAGCTCGCGGCGTATGAGGCGCTGGAGATCCGCGCTTACGTGGCTGTCCCGCTCGTCCGGCAGGGGCAGATCGTGGCGTTCCTCGCGGTGAACCACACAACCCCTCACGCGTGGACGGCCGAGGAGGTCGCACTGATCGAGGAAACGGCCGAGCGCACGTGGGCGGCCGTCGAGCGTGCGCGCGCCGAGGAGTCGCTGCGCGTGAGCGAGGTTCGACAGGCCTTCTTGTTGAGCCTGAGCGACTTGCTCCGGCCCCTTGGCGACCCGCTCGAGGTGCAGCGCGTCGCGGTGGCAGCGCTGGGGCTGCATCTCGGGGTCAACCGCGCCCTCTACTTCGAAGTGCAGTCGGACGGCGACACGGTGCGGACCGGTCCCGGCTATCTGGACGGAGTGGCGGCCTTGCCCCCGCTGCTGAGAATGTCGGACTTCGGGGTGCTTGCCGACCAGTACCGTCGTAACGAGCCCTCGGTCGCTCACGATGTGCTCGCCGACCCCTCGATCGGCCCCGCGCTGACTGACCTGTACGCCGCGATCGAGGTACGCGCGGCGATCGGCGTGCCGCTGGTCAAGGAGGGGCGCGTCGTCTCCGTCATGGGCGTGAACCAGTCGAAGCCTCGAACCTGGACTGCGACCGACGTGGCGCTGATCGAAGCGGTGGCCGAGCGCACATGGGAAGCCGTCGAGCGCGCCCGCGCCGAGACGGCGCTGCGCGCGAGCGAGGAGAAGTACCGCGCGCTCTTCGAGCAGATGGATGACGCGTACGCGGTCGTCGAGGTGCTGGCCGACGCGGCGGGTCGCTGGGTGGACTTTCGCTTCCTCGAGGTGAACCCCGCGTTCATGCGGCACACGGGGATGCCGTACCCGGTGGGGCGCACGGCGACGGAGATGCTGGGCACGCCGAACCCGCGGTGGGCCGAGTTCTACGGACGCGTGGCGGACACGGGCGTGTCGATCCGGGTGGAGGAGGGAGAGGTTACGCTCGGGCGCGTGTTCGACCTGAACATGTTCAGACTGGGCGGCGCGGGCAGTCGCCGCGTCGCGGTGCTCTTCACGGACATCACGGCGCGCAAGCGCGCGGAGCAAAATTTGCGCGGCAGCGAGGAGCGGCAGCGCTACCTCGTCCAACTCGGCGACACGCTGCGGGCGCTCGCCGACCCCGTGACGATCCAGGGCGAGGCGGTGCGGGTGCTCGGCGAGCACCTCGGCAGTGACCGCGCCTGTTACGCGGAGGTCGACGCGCTGCGTGCGGAGTACGTCGTCGAGCGTGAGTGGCGCCGCGACGGCGTGGCGAGCCACGCCCGCCGCGATCCGCTGGCCGCCTGGCCGATGCCGTCGCTTGCCGACGGCAGGCCGTGGGTGGTGTGCGACGTGAACGCCGACCCCGCCATGCCCGACGACCAGCGGGCGTCGTACCGCGCTAAGGACATCCTCGCGTGCGTCGTCGTTCCGCTCGTCAAAAACGGGCGATTGATGGCCACGCTCGTGGCCAGCCAGACGACATCGCGTGATTGGACGGCTGCCGAGATCGGGCTGCTGGTAGAAACCGCCGAGCGCACCTGGGCGGCGGTGGAGCGTGCGCGCGCCGAAGTGGCCCTGAAAGAGAACGACCGGCGCAAGGACGAATTTCTGGCGATGCTCGGGCACGAGTTGCGCAACCCGCTGGCGCCGATCCGCACGGTCAGCGCGCTGCTCGACAAACAGCTCGGCACGAGTCCGGAGTACCAGCCGATGCTGGGGATGCTCGCCCGGCAGACGCTGCAGCTCACCCGCTTGGTCGACGATCTGCTGGATGTTGCTCGCCTCACGCAGGGGCGCGTGGCGCTGAAGTTGGAATCGGTGGAGTGCGACGCCGTGATCGAGCAGGCCATCGAGACCGTTCGCACCCTGGCTGCCGAAAAATTCCACCAGCTGCGCATCCATCGTCTCGGCGAGAAGCTGTATGTAGCGGGCGATCGCGCCCGCCTGGTGCAGACGGTGACGAACCTGTTGCACAACGCCATGAAATACACCGATCCCCACGGCACGGTCACCGTCTCGGTCGACAGCACCAAGCAGGAGGTCGTCCTGTCGGTGCAGGACACGGGGATCGGCATTTCTGCCGAACTCCTGCCGCACATCTTCGATCTCTTCGTGCAGAGCGAACGATCCCTCGACCGTTCTGAAGGTGGGTTGGGCATCGGCTTGTCGGTGGCTCGGCACCTGATCGGCATGCACCACGGAACCTTGCAGGCTCACAGTGCCGGTCCCGGACAGGGCTCCACGTTCGAGGTCCGGTTGCCCCGGATTTCAGCCCCCGACAGCGTGGAGCAGGCCGCCGTGCCGCTCGGCGCGCCGCGCCGGATCCTGATCGTCGACGACAACCGGGACGCGGCGGATTCCCTGGCGCAACTGCTGACGTTCGAGGGCCACCAGGTCGATGTGGTCTACCGCTCGATCGATGCGCTCGAGCACGTCGCGCAACACCTCCCCGACGTCGTGCTGCTCGATATCGGCATGCCGCAGATGGACGGCCATGCCGTCGCACGCGCACTGCGCGCGCGCCACGGACGCGCCTTGCGCGTGATCGCCCTCACCGGCTACGGCCGGCCCGAGGACCGTGAACGCTCTGGCGCAGCCGGATTCGATGCGCATCTGGTGAAGCCGATCGAACTGCAGGCGCTGCGGTGCCACCTCGCGGGGTAGTGGCCAGACTTCTCGGTCGCGGACCGCTCGCGCTTCGTCGGCGTGTGGTCGACCCGCTCGCCAGCAAGCGCGGCTTACCGTTGCCCCCACGGGGCCGCTGACGGCGCCGCTTACTGTGACGCCTGCCGCAGTGTCTCGACCACCGGCCGGCGCAGCACGTCGCGCAGGCCCCACCAGCCGGCTGCCAGCGCGAGCAAACCGCCGGTCAGCGCGCCGGCCAGCGGCACCAGCGGCGACGGGTTCCAGTTGAACTCGAACACGTAATGCGCCAGCGCCCAGCCCACCGCCATCGCCGCCAGCGAGGCCAGCACGCCGGCCAGCGCGCCGACGCCGAGCAACTCGGCGCGCTGCACCTGCGCCAGCAGCTTCGACGAAGCGCCGAGCGCGCGCATCACGGCGAACTCTCGTGAGCGCGCCTCGCGCGTGGCCGTGACTGCGGCGAACAGCACCACCAGCCCGGCGGCCAGCGTGAAGCCGAACAGGAACTCGACCGCGCGGATCACCTGGTCGAGCACGCGCTGGATCTGCGCGATCGAGGCCGACACGTCGATGTTGGTGATGTTCGGAAACTCGCGGCTCAGCGCATTGTCGAAGCCGGCCGCTTCGGGCGCCTTGAAGGCGGCGATGTAGCTGAGCGCCACGTCGTTCATCTGCGCGGTCGGGAACATCACGAAGAAGTTGACCCGCATCGAGCTCCAGTCGACCTTGCGCAAGCTGGTGATGCGGCCTTCGGCCGGGCTGCCGCCGACGTCGAAGCGCAGCGTGTCGCCGAGCTTCAGGCCGAGCGTGGCCGCCAGGCCGTCCTCGACACTCAGGCCGCCCGCCTCGTCGGGGGTCCAGCGGCCGCCGCTGACGACGTTGTGCGGCGGCAGCACGGCCGCGTGGCTGAGGTTGAACTCGCGGTCGACCAGCCGCTTGGCGCGTTCTTCCTGCATGTCGTCGGGCGAGACCGGCTTGCCGTTGATCGCCACCAGCCGGCCGCGGATCATCGGGAACCAGTCGTACTTGGCGATGCCCGCGGCTTTGAGTTTTTGCTGGAACGCCTCGCCCTGCTCGGGCTGCACATTGATGACGAAGCGGTTCGGAGCGTCGACCGGCGTGGCCTGCCGCCAGCTGCTGATCAGGTCGGTGCGCAGCAGCACCAGCAGCACCAGCGCCAGCAGGCCGACGCTGAGCGCCGACACCTGCAGCACGGCGAACGCGGGCCGCGCGGCGATCTGGCGCGTCGCCAGCACCAGCCAGCGCGGCGCGCGCGATTCCGGCACCAGCCGGCGCAACGCCCCGACCGCCAGCCACGACAGCAGCGCGAACATCGCCACCGCTGCGGCGAAGCCGCCGACCGCGATCAGCCCGAGCTTGAGGTCGCTCGACACCGCCATCAGCAGCCCGACGAAGCCGAGCGCGCCGGCGCCCAGCACCAGCAGCGAGGCCGGCTTGAGCGCGCCGACGTCGCGACGGATCACCCGCAGCGGCGGCACCTGCGCCAGCTGCAGCACGGGCGGCAGCCCGAAGCCCATCAGCAGCGTCAAGCCGATGCCGATGCCGAACAGCGCCGGCCACAGGCTGGCGGCGGGCAGGGCGGTCTGCACCAGCCCGGCGAGCAGCGTGACGAAGACGAAATGCACGCCGAAGCCGATCACCACGCCGGCCACGCTGGCGAGCAGGCCGACCACGCCGAACTCCATCAGGTACTGCAACGCGATGCTGCGCTGCGGCAGCCCGAGCACGCGCAACATGGCGCAATCGTCGAGGTGCCGGCCGGCGAAGTCGCGCGCCGCGATGCCCACCGCCACCGCCGCCAGCAACGCCGACAGCAGCGCCACGAGGTTGAGGAACTTCTCGGCCCGATCGAGCGTCTGGCGCATTTCGGGCCGGCCCGATTCGAGCGATTCGACGCGCAGGCCGCGCACCGTGCCGACCTTCGCCTGCGCGTCGGCCCAGGCCACGAACTGGCGCACCGCCGAATCGTCGGCGCCTGGTGCCGCCACCGCCAGCCGGTAAGTCACGCGGCTGGCCGGTTGCACCAGCCCGGTGGCCGGCAGGTCGGCGAGGTTGAGCATCACGCGTGGCGCAAAGCTCATGAAACCGGCGCCGCGGTCGGGCTCGATCACGATCACGCGGGCGATGCGCAGGCTCGCGTCGCCCAGCAGCAGCGGGTCGCCCACCTTCAACGCCAGCGCATCGAGCAACGCCGGATCGACCCACACCGTGCCGGCCTCGGGCGCGGCGGCGAGCGACTGCTCAGTGCTGCCGGGCCCGCTGCTCAAACGCAACTGACCACGCAGCGGGTAGCTGCTGCTGACCGCCTTGACCGTCACCAGCCGTGTCGCGCCGCCCTGCGCGTCGGCCGCCCGGCCCATGCTCGGGAACACGGTGGTTCGCGCGGTGGCCAGCCCGAGCCGGCTGGCCTCGGCGATGAATTCGGCCGGCGTCGGCTGGTCGCTGGCGACGATCGCGTCACCACCCAGCATCTGGCGTGCGTCGCGCGACAGGCCGTTGTTGATTCGGTCGGCGAAGAAGCCCACCGCCGACAGCGCCGCCACCGCCAGCATCACCGCCACCAGCAGCAGGCGCAACTCGCCGGCGCGGAAATCGCGCGCGGTCTGCCGCCAGGCCAGGCGCCACAGCGACGGGGTGCGGATGGGCGTGCTGGAGTGCGCGGTGCCGCGCAGGAGGTCGGTGCTCATGCTGTCACGGTACACGAGGCGTGGCCGCCCGTTGGCGCCGCGGGGTTTGCCGCGAGCGGCGCGGCGCAGCGCGCGCGGTCAGGCAGCATCCGGTCCGCGTTCGGGCGCGGGCGGAGCGATTGCGCGGCAATCGCCGCGCAAAGCCGCCGCCGCCGATGTCGCGGGCTGCCACGCCGCGCCGCGCCGAGGCGCGCCACACCGCGCGATGCCACACCGCGCGATGCCACGCCACGGCAAGGGAAACCTGGCCAGGCCACACGCCGTGGGGACACGCTGCCGCTGCACATTCACGGTGCCGCCACCGAACGCTGTGTGCAACGGCCCGCAACGCGGCGTGACGGTGTCGGTGCTTCAATCTGCCAATGAACTCCGGCCATCCTTCGATCTTCGTCTCCCACGGCTCGCCGATGATCGCGCTGGAGCCGGGCGCCGCCGGTGCCTTCATGCAAGGCCTCGGCCCCGTGATCGACGCCTTGTTCGGCCGCCCGACGGCCATCCTGGCGGTCTCGGCCCACACCTCGGCGCGTTCGCCGCTGCTGCTGGCGGCGCCAAGCCACGCGGCGGTGCACGACTTCGGCAATTTCGACCCGAAGCTCTACACACTGCGCTACGACGCCCCGGGCGCGCCGGACCTTGCGCAAGACGTGGCGGCGTTGCTCGCCGAGGCCGGCCTGCGCGTGCCTGTGGTGCCTCAAGGCGGGCTCGACCACGGCATCTGGACGGTGCTGCGCTACCTGTACCCGGACGCCGACGTTCCGGTGTTGCCGCTCGCCTTCGTGCCCGGCGACAGCCCGGCGCAGCAGTTCGCGCTGGGGGCGGCCCTGGCGCCGCTGAAGAACAGCGGCGTGCTGGTACTCGGCAGCGGCAGCATCACGCACAACCTGCGGCGCGCCCTGGCCGGCGGCCTGCGCGGCCCGACCGACCTGCCCGAGATTGCCGAGAGCACGGCGTTTCGGCAATGGATGTTCGAGCGCAGCGCGGCGCGCGACTGGCCGGCGTTGTTCGACTACCGGCAGCGCGCGCCACATGCCGTCGACATGCACCCGACCGACGAGCACCTGCTGCCCTGGTTCGTGGCCGCCGGCGCCGGCGGCCACGAGGCGGTGCCACGGCGACTGCACGTGAGCGTCACGATGGGCAGCCTGGGCATGGACGCCTATGCGTTCGGCGCGGGGGCGGACCTGCTGGAGGCCGCCCTGACAGCGCGGGCCTGAGTCGCGCCCGCGCTGCAGGCAGAATCGCGCAACTTCGGCACTTGCCGAAGCTCGAGGAGGGCGGCGGTGGGCATCATTGTCTTGATCGTGTTGGCGGTGTTGGCGGTCTACATCGTCATGCGTTACAACAGCCTGGTGGGCGTGAAGAACGCGGTGTCCAAGGCCTGGGCCAACATCGACGTGCTGCTCAAGCAGCGCCACGATGAACTGCCCAAGCTGATCGACACCTGCCGGCAGTACATGGCGCACGAGCAAGGCACGCTGGAAAGGGTGATCCAGGCGCGCAGCCGGGTGTCGGAGGCGCGGGCGGCGCAAGACATCAATGCGTTGGGATCGGCGGAAGGCGCGTTGCGCAGCGGCCTGGGCAACCTGTTCGCGCTGGCCGAGAGTTACCCCGAGCTGAAGGCCAACGAGCAGTTCCTGCACCTGCAATCGCGCATCAGCGGGTTGGAGAACGCGATTGCCGACCGGCGCGAGTTCTACAACGAAAGCGTCAACATCAACAACACCAGCATCGAGCAGTTTCCCGACCTGGTGATCGCGCGTCTGTTCGCCTTCAAGGCCTTCGACCTGTTGAAGTTCGCCGCCGACGAAATCAAGGACGTCGACATCGCGCTGCGCTTCAAGTCCTGAGCGTCGTGGAACTGCCGGGCGCCGGAGGTTGGCGCAGCCACTATGGCCAGGCACTGACCTCGGCCAGCTACGGCGTGTTGCTGGCTGGCAGCTTCAATCTGGGGCGGGGCCCGGGCGGCACCGCGATGCTGGTGCTGTTCGCAGCGGTGGGCTTCTTTGCATGGGCCGCCACTTACCGGCGTGCGCGTGCGATCGCCGACATCGCCACCTCGCGCATCGGCACGGCCGCACAGGGCTACGTGGAACTGGTGGGCCGCGCCAGCGCCTCGCGCGACAACCTGATCCAGAGCCCGCTCGGCGGCGTGGCGTGCGTCTGGTATCGCTTTCGGCTGTACAGCAAGGACAACAGCAAGCGCGAATGGCGCCAGATCGACAGCGGCGTCAGCAGCGCCACGTTCGAGATCGCCGATGGCAGCGGCGTGTGCCGGGTCGACCCCGACGATGCCGAAGTGATGTCGCCCGAGGTGCGCACGACCTACCGCGACGACGAGAAGCAGGTCGAGGAGCTGTTGTTCGGCGGCAGTCTGATCTACGTGCTGGGCGAATACACGACGACCGGCGGCTCGCACGCGGCGCTCAGCGTTGCCGAGGACGTCGGCGCGCTGCTTGGCGAATGGAAGCGCGACCCGGTGCGGCTCAAAAAGCGCTTCGACCTGGACCGCGATGGCCAGATCGATTTGCGCGAATGGGAACTGGCGCGCCGGCTCGCCACACGCACCGTCGAGCAGCAGCACCGTGAGATCCGCGCCATCGGCGATCACCACATCGTGCGCGCGCCGCGCGATGCCCGCATCTTCCTGATCTCGCCGCTGTCGCCGCAGAAGCTGCGCCAGCGCTACCTGTGGTGGAGCGCGTTCCACCTGACCGTGGCCTTGATCGGCGTGGGCTTGCTGATCCGGCTGTCGACGCTGGCAGGCGGTTGACTTGCGTGGTGGTGGCTGCGACCTTGTCGCCCGTTCAGGCGATCAGCCGCGCAGCGGCCGCTCGCTCGGCAGCGCGAAATAGAACCATTCGTTGCCCGGCAGCGCGCCGGTGTTCGGGAACACGATGAAGCCGTCGGCCGGCGCCCGCAGCGGCGTGCCGTCGTGGCGCGTGCCGATCACCTCACCCGCGCGCAGCGGGTCGTAGCTGGTCCAGGTGCGGGTGAAACGATCGTCGGCGTGCAGCCGGTCGGTCACCTCGGCCAGGCGCAGCAACTGCACCTCGGCACACGGCGCGGGCGGCGCGGCGTCGATCAACCGCAGGTGCGCCAGCGTGTTGAGTATTGCGCGGTAGGCCACCTCGGGCGCCTGCGGGTCGGCGTGCTGGCCGCACTCGAGCGTGATCGCGCAGCCGCCGACGCTGCGCATGTATTCGGTGGTGCCGATGCCATAGCTCGGGTCGGTGCTGAGCATCTGGGCGCGTTCGGTCGGATCGCTGCGCTCGAGCCGTTTGGCGACGCCGACGGCATAGGTGTCGAGCCAGCCTTCGACCAGCCGGCGCGGGCCCAGCCGCAGCGCCAGCGCTTCTTCTTGTGCGGCGTGCGCGAACGGTTCGAGCGGGCCGCTGTTGTCAGCCGGGCCGATCATCGCGAACGGCTCGCCGGGCGAATGGAACGAATGCAGGTCGAGCAGCACATCGTGGCGCGCCAGCAGCGGACACAGCACCTGCGCGATGCGGTCTTCGTGGTCGACCGGCGCCACGCCCGGCTGCAGGTTGCGGTTCAGGTTGCGCTCGCCGTTGCGCTGGCCGCGCTGGTATGCCAGCGCGTTGGTGACCGGCACGAAGGTGGCGCTGCCGCGCACGAGGCGCAACGCGCCCGAATCGAGTTCGGCCAGCACGCGCTCGATGCCGCGCGTGCCGCAGGTCTCGTTGCCGTGCACGGCGCCCAGCACGATCAGCCGCGGCCCCGGCAGCAGCGAGGCGTGGCCGTGCGAGCGCAGTGTGTGGGTGTCGTGGTGAAGGGTCATGGCGGTGCGGGTCGGAAGGGTGTGGCGAGGGTCGACGTCAAGGTCGAAGGTGCAAGGCGCCTTGATCGCGACGCCACGTGATGCAGCGGTTGTGAGCCGGCAGCGCGCGATTTTCCAGCATCGACAGGCCAGCGGTGCGGGCGAGCGCGTTCACCGCCTCGATGTCGCGCAGGCCGCGGCGCGGGTCGGCTTCGCGCAGCGCGGCGTCGAAGGCGGCGTCGCCCACGCCGCTGTAACGGCCGCCGTCCTTGAACGGGCCGTAGACCGTGAGCAGCGCGCGCGGTGCCATCACGCCGGGCAGCTTGGAGAACAGCGTCTGCACGGCGTGCCAGCCCATGATGTGCAGCGTGTTGGCGCTGTAGACCGCATCGAAGCCCGACAGCACGGGCCACGGCGCGTCGACGTCGAGCACGATCGGCGCGGGCGTGTTCGGCAGCGCCGCCTCGTCCAGCCACAGCCGCAGGCCCGGCAGGTTGGCCTCGACGTCGGTGGTCTGCCATTGCAGGTGCGGCAGCGCGGCGGCGAAATGCACCGCGTGCTGGCCGGTGCCGCTGCCGATCTCGAGCACGCGCGTGCGGTCGGCGTAGCGCTCGCGCAGCAGCGCCAGGATCGGGTCGCGGTTGCGTTCGCAAGCGGGCGAAAACGGTTTGTCCATGCGTGGGTTGGAAGCGAAGGCACCGGGCGGAGCCGGCGGCCAGGGTAAACAGGGCGGCCGGCGCGGCAGTGTAGGCATTGAGCTTCGTTCGCGGCCTCGTTGACGGCTCCGCAGGGTGTGCCGATGGGCCGCTCGACCCAGGGGGCCGGCCTGGTTCGCGGCCTCGGTGGCGGCCGGTCGGTACCGCCACGGGGCATCACCACTGCGGGGGGCCGGCTTCGTTCGCGGGATGGATCGGGCCGGGCCAGGGTCTCCGGTCGGCCGGCGCACGGCCGGGCAGGGTGATCCCTAGAATCTTTGGCTTCGTTCACGGCAGGATCTCCCGCATGAGTTCAGGTGTCATCCGCATCCGCGGCGCCCGTCAGCACAACCTGAAGAACCTCGACCTCGACATCCGCACCGGCGAGATGACGGTGGTCACCGGGCCGAGCGGCTCGGGCAAGTCGAGCCTGGTGTTCGACACGCTGTATGCCGAGGGGCAGCGCCGCTATGTCGAGACCTTCAGCGCCTATGCGCGCCAGTTCCTCGACCGCATGGACCGCCCGGCGGTCGACCGGGTCGACGGCGTGCCGCCGGCCATCGCGATCGACCAGACCAACCCGGTGCGCAGCTCGCGCTCGACGGTCGGCACGATGACGGAGCTGAACGACCACCTGAAGCTGCTGTACGCGCGTGCCGCAGAATTGTTCGACCGCCAGACCGCGCAGCGGGTGCGGCACGATTCGCCCGAGACCATTTATGCCGAGCTGATGGCGCGCACGGACGCGATTGCCGGCGATTCGTTGAACGGCAAGGGTGCGTCCGGCTTTGGCGACGACCCGCTGCGCCCTGGCGTCGCGGTGCGCCGCGACCCGCGGCTGGTCATCACGTTTCCGGTCGAGCTGCCGGCCAACACCAGCGCCGAGGAAGTGACGCAGTGGCTGTCGGCCAGTGGCTACACGCGCGTGCATGCCGAACGCGAGGCGTCGCCCCATGGCCTGCGCCCCGGCGCCGCCGCGCCGTCCCAAGACGCGAACGCCCCCGCCGCGGGCAGCGCCGCGGTGCCCGCCGTCCGCGTGGCGGGCAACAAGATTCTCGATGTGGTGGCCGACCGATTCCGCATCCACGGCACCGAGAAGGTGCGCGCGGTCGAGGCCATCGAAGCCGCGCTCAAGCGCGGCAGTGGGCGCGTCAACGTCTACGTGATAGACGACGAGCGACCGGAAGGAATCGCCGGGCCGCCCCAAGATTCCTTGCTCCCCTCGGGGGACGGACGCCGCGGAGCGGCGGCCTTGGGGTCGTCAATTCTCGCCGCGCCGCCCCAAGATTCCTTGCTCCCCTCGGGGGATGGACGCCGCGGAGCGGCGGCCTTGGGGTCGTCAATCCTTGCCGCGCCGCCCCAAGATTCCTTGCTCCCCTCGGGGGACGGACGCCGTGAAGCGGCGGCCATTGCGCCGTCCACCCTGTGGCGCTTTTCCACCGGCCTGCACTGCCCCGACAGCGACCTGCGTTACAGCGACCCGCAGCCGGCGCTGTTCAGCTTCAATTCGCCATTCGGCGCCTGCGACACCTGCCGCGGCTTCGGCCGCGTGATCGGTGTCGATTACGGGCTGGTGATTCCCGACCCGCGCAAGACGCTGCGCTCGGGTGCCATCAAGACGATCCAGACGCCGGCCTGGAAGGACACGCAGGACGACCTGCTGAACTACGCCGGTGAGGCCGGCATTCCGCGCGATACGCCGTGGTCGCAACTGACCCAGGCGCAGCGCGATTTCGTGATCGACGGTTCACCGCAGTGGAACGGCAACTGGAACAAGCAGTGGTACGGCGTCAAGCGCTTCTTCGAATACCTGGAGAGCAAGTCGTACAAGATGCACATCCGCGTGCTGCTGTCGAAGTACCGCAGCTACACACCGTGCCACGCCTGCGGCGGCGCGCGGCTCAAGACCGAGGCACTGCTGTGGCGCCTGGGCAGCCGCGCCGATGCCGCTCACGTGCTGGCGCCGGCAAGGCGATTCCTGCCGCAGGGCGTGCCGTGGTCGCGCGCGCAGCTCGAGGCGCTGCCGGGCCTGACGCTGCACGACCTGATGCTGATGCCGATCGAGCGCATCCGCAGCTTCTTCGACGGCAGTGAAACCGACCCGCCAGACGCCGCCGGCGCCTCTTCGCCGAGGGGGGGCAGGCCGCTCGGGGCGGTCCGGCGCGGCCTCACGCTGCCAAGCACGATGCTCGACGACGCGCTGAAGCTGCTGCTCGACGAAATTCGCACGCGACTTCGCTACCTGTGCGATGTCGGCCTGGGTTACCTGACGCTCGACCGGCAGAGCCGCACGCTCAGCGGCGGCGAGGTGCAGCGCATCAACCTCACGACGGCGCTGGGCACCTCGCTGGTCAACACCCTGTTCGTGCTCGACGAGCCGAGCATCGGCCTGCACCCGCGCGACATGAACCGCATCATCCTGGCAATGCACCGGCTGCGCGACGCCGGCAACACGCTGGTGGTGGTCGAGCACGACCCGGCCGTGATGCTGGCCGCCGACCGCCTGATCGACATGGGCCCCGGCCCCGGCGAACGCGGCGGCAGCATCGTGTTCGACGGCACGCCTGAGGCGATCCGCGCGGCCGACACGCTGACCGGCGCCTACCTGGGCGGGCGCAAGAGCATCGGCATGGGCCTGAAGCGGCTCGTCACCGAGGCCGCGCCCAAGCTGATCCTGCAAGGCGCGCGCGACCACAACCTGCAGGACGTGACGGTCGAGTTTCCGCTGCGCCACCTGGTGTGCATCACCGGCGTGTCGGGGTCGGGCAAGAGCACGCTGATCCAGGACGTGCTGTACCCGGCGCTGGCGCGCCACTTCGGCAAGGCGACCGAGGCGCCGGGCGCCTTCGATGCGCTGCTCGGCGCCGACCACTTGGGCGACGCGCTGTTCGTCGACCAGTCGCCGATCGGCCGGACCGCGCGCTCGAACCCGGCCAGCTATGTGGGCGCGTTCGACGAGATCCGCGCGCTGTTCGCGCAGGCGCCGCTGGCGTTGCAGCGCGGCTACGGCGCCGGCATGTTCAGCTTCAACGCCGGCAACGGTCGCTGCCCGACCTGCGGCGGCTCGGGTTTCGAGCACGTCGAGATGCAGTTCCTCAGCGACGTCTACCTGCGCTGCCCCGACTGCGACGGCCGCCGCTACCGCGCCGAGCTGCTCGACGTGAAGATCGAGCGGCGCTTGCCGGTGCCGGACCCGGCGGCGGCGCTGGCGGCGCATGCGGGGGCGAGCGTGGACGGTGCCGGCCCGGCGGCGGCGCTTCCGCCGCCGATCCGCGAACTGTCGATCGCCGACGTGCTCGACCTCACGGTCAGCGAAGCGGTGCAGCTGTTCCGGCACGACCGCGAGGTGCTGCGCGTGCTGCAGCCGATCGTCGACGTCGGCCTCGATTACGTGAAGCTCGGCCAGCCGGTGCCCACCCTCAGCGGCGGCGAGGCGCAGCGCCTGAAGCTGGCCGGCTTCCTGGCCGAGGCGGTGCAGAGCAGCAGCGTCAGCCGGCAGCTGACCGCCCGTCGCGGCACGCTGTACCTGTTCGACGAGCCGACCACCGGGCTGCATTTCGACGACATCGCCAAGCTGATGCGCGCCTTCCGCAAGCTGCTCGAGGCGGGCCATTCCATCATCGTGATCGAGCACAACCTGGACGTGATCCGCGCGTCCGACTGGCTGATCGACCTCGGCCCCGAGGGCGGCGACGCCGGCGGCCGGGTGGTGGCGGTCGGCACACCCGAGGACGTCAAACAGGCGCCCGCTTCACACACCGGCCGGGCGCTGGCCGACTACGACCGCGCGATGGGGCTGGACGGGCACCGGGTCGAGGAAGGCCGGCCGCTGCAAAGCGTGGTGAAGCTGGCGCGCGACGAGCGGCGTGCGGCCGAGGATTCGATCCGCATCGAAGGCAGGGATGCCGATTCGATCCGCATCGAAGGCAGGGATGCCGATTCGATCCGAATCGAAGGCAGGGATGCCGATTCGATCCGAATCGTCAATGCCCGCGAACACAACCTGAAGTCGATGAACGTCGACATCCCGCGCGGCAAGTTCACGGTGGTGACCGGCGTGTCGGGTTCGGGCAAGAGCACGCTGGCGTTCGACATCCTGTTCAACGAAGGGCAGCGGCGCTACCTCGAGAGCCTGAACGCCTACGCGCGCAGCATCGTGCAGCCGGCCGGACGGCCCGAGGTCGATGCGGTGTACGGCATTCCGCCGACCGTCGCGATCGAGCAGCGCCTGAGCCGCGGCGGGCGCAAGAGCACGGTGGCGACGACCACCGAGGTCTGGCACTTCCTGCGCCTGCTCTACGTCAAGCTCGGCCTGCAGCATTGCACCCGGGACGGCTCGCCGGTGCGCCCGCAAAGCGCCGAGAGCATCGCCGCACAACTGCTGCGCGATCACCGCGGCGAGCACGTCGGCCTGCTGGCGCCGCTGGTGGTCAACCGCAAGGGCGTCTACACCGACCTGGCCAAGTGGGCCAAGGCGCGTGGCCACACGCACCTGCGGGTCGACGGCGAATTCCTCAAGGTCGACCCGTGGCCGCGGCTCGACCGCTTCAAGGAACACACGCTGGAGTTGCCGGTGGGCGACATCGTCGTCGCGCCGGGCCGCGAGGCCGAACTGCGCGAGCTGCTGGCGCGCACGCTCGATCTCGGCAAGGGCGTGATGCACCTGCTGGCGCCGCTCGACGGTTTGCGCGAGGCGATGGCCGACGCCGCTTCGACCGCGCACGTCGGCAGCGTCAAGGTGTTCAGCACCAAGCGCGCCTGCCCGACCTGCGGCACCAGCTACGCCGAGCTCGACCCGCGCATGTTCAGCTACAACAGCAAGCACGGCTGGTGCACCACCTGCGTCGGCACCGGCCTGGCGCTGACGCGCGAGCAGCGCAAGGCCTTCGATGATTCGGTGCGCGACGACGACCAACGCGGCAAGGAACAGAGCTTCCCGTCCGAGGAGCTCGAGGTCGAGGGCGTGGTCGACGAACCGTGCCCCGACTGCGCCGGCACGCGGCTGAACCCGGCCTCGCGCGGCGTCACGTTCGACGGCCATTCGATCGCCTGGATCGCGCAGTGGTCGGTGAGCGACGCGCGCGCCTGGGTCGAATCGCTCGCACTTGGCGGGCGCGACGCGCTGATCGCGCGCGACGTCATCAGCGAGATTCGCAGCCGGCTCGAATTTCTGGAGGAAGTCGGCCTCGGCTACCTGACGTTGGACCGGGCTGCGCCCACGCTCAGCGGCGGCGAGGCGCAGCGCATCCGGCTGGCGGCACAGCTCGGCAGCAATCTGCAGGGCGTGTGTTACGTGCTCGACGAGCCGACCATCGGGCTGCACCCGCGCGACAACCGCATCCTGCTGAACGCGCTGCAGACCCTGAGCGACAAGGGCAACACGCTGGTGGTGGTCGAGCACGACGAGGACACGATCCGCCGCGCCGACCACCTGATCGACATCGGCCCCGGCGCCGGCAAGCGCGGCGGCCACCTGGTGGCACAGGGTACGGCGGCCGACCTGTCGGCGGTGCCGGCGTCGGTCACCGGGCGCTTTTTGGCGCACCCGCTGCGCCATCCGCTGCAGCCGCGTCGCGCGGTGCCGGACGACCAGCCCCACCTGATGCTCCATGACACCTCGCTGCACAACCTGCAGCAGGTCAGCGTGCGCGTGCCGCTGCACCGGCTGGTGGCGGTGACGGGTGTCAGCGGCTCAGGCAAGAGCACCTTGGCGCGCGACGTGCTGCTGGCCAACCTGCAGTTCATCAACGTGCGCGGACAAAAGCCGCACTGGCTCAGCTGCGCAGAGATCGTCGGCTGGAAGCAGATCGACCGCGTGCTCGAGGTCGACCAGACGCCGATCGGCAAGACGCCGCGCTCGTGCCCGGCCACCTACATCGGCTTCTGGGACACGATCCGCAAGCTGTACGCCGACACGCTCGAGGCGCGTGCGCGCGGGTACGCACCGGCGCGCTTTTCCTTCAACACCGGCGAAGGCCGTTGCCCCGGCTGCGAAGGGCAGGGCATGCGCACCATCGCGATGAGCTTCCTGCCCGACGTGAAGGTGGCGTGCGACATCTGCCACGGCGCGCGCTTCAACGCCGAGACACTGGCCGTCACGTGGCGCGGCAAGAACATCGGCGACGTGCTGACGATGGAGGTCGACGAGGCGGTCGACTTCTTTGCCGCGATGACCAGCATCGCGCACCCGCTGCAACTGCTGAAGGACGTCGGCCTGGGCTACCTCACGCTCGGCCAGCCCTCGCCCACGCTCAGCGGCGGCGAGGCGCAGCGCATCAAGCTCGTGACGGAACTGAGCAAGGTGCGCGACGACATCACACGGCGTGGCCAGAAGCCGCCGCACACGCTGTATGTGCTCGACGAGCCCACTGTCGGCCTGCACATGGCCGACGTCGAGAACCTGATTCGCGTGCTGCACCGGCTGGTCGGTGGCGGCCACAGCGTGGTCGTGATCGAGCACGACCTCGACGTCATCGCCGAAGCCGACTGGGTCATCGACCTCGGCCCCGAAGGCGGTGTGAAGGGCGGCAGCGTGGTGGCCGAATGCACGCCCGAGCAGTTGGTGAACGTGGCTGCGAGTCACACCGGCGCGGCGCTGGCGGCGGTGCTGCGGCGGTGAGCGGCTGGCGTGAACGGAATCGCCGGGTCGTCCAGCCTCTGCGCCGACGAGGTTCTCTTCCGGTAGACCGCCGAGTGAATCATGAAGGCCGCCATTTGCGTCGTGTCGGGACCGTTTCAATGCCGCTCGCCATCGGCTGAGTTTTCGCGCGGTGCCCCAGCAAGCGCGAGGCATCGCCAGGCACCCTGTCGGCTATTCTCGACAGCATGGCGATCCCGGACTACCAAACGTGCATGCTGCCGCTGCTCAGGTATCTCGCGGACGGCGCCGAACACACTCTCCGTGATGCGGAGGAAAGTCTCGCCGGGCACTTCGGGCTGACCCCTGCGGAGCGCGCTGAACTGCTGCCTTCCGGGCAGCAAGGTATCTTCAAGAATCGGATCGGGTGGGCGCGGACGTATCTGAAGAAGGCAGCGCTCGTCGATTCACCGAAGCGCGCTGTCTTCAAAATCACGGAGCGCGGCCTCAAAACCTTGGCGTCGAACCCGAGCAGGGTGGACGTCAGATTCTTGGGACAGTTTCCCGAGTTCGTCGAGTTTCGAGATGCTTCCAGGCGCGAGAACAACGCGGCGCCATCCGTCGAGCTGACGCCAACAACCACCACGCCCGAAGAAGCCATCGAGCTTGCGCATCAAAGTCTGCGCGAACAGCTCGCCGCTGAACTGCTCGGCCGCATTCTTGGCTGTTCGCCGACCTTCTTCGAGCAACTGGTGGTGGAACTGCTGGTCAAAATGGGCTATGGCGGCTCCCGCCGCGACGCAGGCGAACGAATTGGTCAAACCGGCGATGGCGGCATCGACG
>ENA-OFCX01000595-OFCX01000595.1-metagenomes-genome-assembly--contig:-NODE-595-length-17775-cov-5.401411_pt1 | contig 17775 bp, 20 predicted proteins | sample MGYA00153384_OFCX01 | MGnify analysis MGYA00153384
CCCCAGCCTAAAAACTGGGGCTTCTTTGTTGGTGCGACTGAAATGATCAGCCATCTCGTCGCAAGTAATGGGATGGACACACCCATTTGTAACGGCATCGATGTGCCATTCAATGGCTGGAAAAAATCGATGAGTTCAAAGCGGTAGTTCAGTAAAAAAACGACCACCGTGAAATATCAATGGTTGTGCTGAGTCGCGTCGCTGGCACCGCTCAACCTCACCGACAAAGATAACGTGATCGCCTTCTTCGTATTGACTGCGGTTAAAACATTCGAAAACCGCCGCAACGTTGTCCAGAATGGGCGCGCCACCCGCCCCTTCGTGAAACGCCACACCCGCAAATCGATCGGCTTCCTTGCTGGCAAAGCGTTCGGCCAGCGCGCGTTGTTCGGCTGAAAGAATGTTGATGGCGTAATGCGACCCCTGCGCGAAAGCAGGCATCGAACCGGCTCGCTTGGACAAGCTCCAAAGCACGAGCGGAGGCGACAAAGACACCGAATTGAATGAACTCGCGGTCAAGCCTACCAACGTGCCATTGGTATCACGCGCTGTAACAATCGTTACCCCGGTGGCAAACGCACCCAAAGCAGAACGGAAATCGGTAACGGAAAAACTGGGCGCTAGTGCAAGGCGGGATGAGTTCATGCACTGATTGTCGAGGAATGCAGGCGCACATGCCGAATCGGGTGTGACGCTTTGATCGACTGGTTCGGCCTGCAGGTTAGATCAGGCGCGGCTATGGTGGGGAAACGGAAGCGGGGATTTGATCTTTAAAATCAGTCCATGACGGTGCTCGCTTCCCGACCTGCTCGTTCTGGAGTCGCCGCCATCTATCGCCTCGCCACAGTCACCGTCTTGGGTTTTGCGTCGGGGTTGCCGCTGGCCCTGACGGGCCAAGCCATGCAAGCGTGGCTCAGTTCGGCCGGCCTGGACATTGCGACAATCGGGTTCCTGAGCCTTGTTGGCCTGCCTTACACGTTCAAGTTTCTGTGGGCACCTTTGATGGACCGCTTCGAAGTCCCGTGGCTGGGGCGTCGACGCGGTTGGCTGGCACTCACGCAGTTGGCCCTGGCTGGCGCGCTGCTGGCAATGGCCAACACCTCACCGAGCGAAGCCACGCGCACCTTCGCGCTGTTCGCCGTTCTGGTGGCATTCGTGTCTGCGTCGCAGGACATCGTGATCGACGCGTATCGCACCGACTTGTTGCCAGCGCTAGAGCGAGGCATGGGCGCATCACTGAGCGTGCTCGGCTATCGGTTGGCGATGATCTTGTCTGGGGGTGTGGCGTTCATCTGGGTCGATCCGACGCAGGGCGGAGGTTGGACGTGGCCGGAGGTTTATCGGCTGATGGCGATGCTTATGACCGTTGCTGCGGTGCTGTCCGCCGTGGCGTTGCCGCGGCTCGTGCACGCCGCCGCGCCAGTCAGTGCCGCCGGCCGCGATCTGCTGGGCTTCGCGGCGGTCGTGGTGGCCGTCGTGATCGGCTACTTTGTCAGCGACCTGATCGCGCCGCCAATCGCAGCCACGTTGCTCGCGCCGTTGCTGCAGCACACCGGCCTCACCGCCGACCTCCAGCAAAAGTGGGTGAATCTGTTCGCACTGCTTTTGGGACTGGGCTTTACGCTGCCCTTGGCCGCGTGGGCGGCCCGCGCAGCACGTTTTGAAACTTTGCTGGGGGGCTTGCGCAGCTATTTCAGCCAGCCTGGTGCGGCGGCGTTTCTCGCATTCATCGTGCTCTACAAGCTCGGCGACGCGTTCGCTGGGTCGCTGATGACGCCTTTTTTGCTGAAGGCAATGCTTTTCACCACGGCCGAGGTCGGTGTCGTCAACAAAGTCATCGGCTTGTGGCTGACCATCGGTGGCGCTCTGCTCGGTGGCGCCCTGATGTTCAAGCTCGGCCTTTGGCGTTCGCTGCTGCTGTTCGGCGTGTTGCAAATGCTCAGCAACATCGGGTTTTGGTGGTTGTCGGTGCACGGCAAGGGATGGATGCCCGGGTTGACGATTCCTGCCTTCGATTGGGTCGTGGTCAAGTTGGCCGTTCCGACACCCGTCGACGGAGGACTGCTGCTGGTAATCGCACTGGAAAATCTGACAGGTGGCATGGGTACCGCCGCGTTCGTCGCGTTCCTGATGAGCTTGTGCAGCCAGCAATTCACCGCCACGCAATTCGCGCTGCTCAGCGCTTTCGCTTCAGTCGGCCGGGTGTGGGTGGGCCCGCTGGCCGGTGTGCTGGCCGAGTCGATCGGCTGGCCACCATTTTTCATCGTGTCGACCTTCATGGCGTTGCCGGCGTTGTTCATGCTGTGGCGTTTGAGAGAGCCAGTGCGGGCTCTCGAGCCCGATCGAAACGAACGCCCGGCGGTCGATTGACCATTTCGCGCCCTTGCGCGGCCAAGTGCCGGCAGCGCGCTTTTACGAAACCCGCGCGACAGATCGGAATCTGAACCATGCAACTCAAATTCAACAGACAGACTGCGTTCGCCATCGAACGTGGGCCCGTGATCGGTTCGCCTTGCGACCTGCTGCCCCGTGGATGCCGATGTGCGATGCACCGCCGGCGGTTGTTCAGCGCGGCATTGCTCGGCGCCGGATTGACCGGCGCCATGCCGTCCTTCGGCCGCGAAGGTGTCGAGGTCGGACGCCAGTCCAGATTCGCCCAATTGGTTCCTGCCTCGCAAATAGAAGAGGCCGCCTCCGGGCAATATTTGCAGCTGCAACAGCAGGCGGCGCAAAAAGACGCGCTGGCTCCAGGCAACGATCCCCAGGTGCGGCGCTTGCGTGCTATCGCGCAACGCCTCATTCCGTACACCTACGACTGGAATGAGCGCGCCCGCCAGTGGAACTGGGAAGTCAGTCTGTTTCGTTCGCCGCAAATCAATGCCTTCTGCATGCCGGGCGGCAAGATCGCGTTCTTCTCGGGCATTCTTCAATCACTGCAATTGTCCGATGACGAAGTGGCGATGATCATGGGTCACGAAATGGCGCACGCGTTGCGCGAACACGCGCGCGAGCGGATGGGCAAGTCGGCCGCCACCAACATCGGCGCCAACCTGATGTCTTCCCTCCTCGGGTTCGGCAACGTCGGCAACACCGTGCTGGGCATGGGCAGCCAGTTGTTGTCGCTGACCTGGAGCCGCGACGACGAAAGCGAAGCAGACTCCGTCGGGCTCGAACTGGCTGCGCGCGCGGGCTACGATCCGCGCGCCGGCATCACGCTGTGGAAAAAGATGGGCGCAGCCAGCAAGGGAAGGCAACCCGAATGGTTGTCGACGCACCCGGCGGGCAGCACCCGCATCAGGGACATCGAGTCCAACCTGCCCAACGTGGAGCCACTTTTTGACAGGGCAGCGCGGCCGCCACAGCGCTTCGAACCGCCGGCCCCGCGCACCGGTCGCAACGCCGAATAACTGCGAAAGCGGAGCGGGCCGATCAGGCCAGCACGCGCAGCAACCAGCGATTCAAATCGGCGATTTCCTGGCCGCAAACCGAGTGCTGCATCGGATAGTCGTGCCATTCCACCGCGTGGCCCAGCGCCACCAAAGCGTCGCGCGATTGCTGTGCCCACTGCAGCGGCACCACGGGATCGCTGCGGCCGTGCGCCAAAAAGATCGGTGTGTCGTGATTGGCGCCGTGGCGCTCAGCGGCGGTCAGGCCGGCCAGCGGCAGGTAGCCCGACAGCCCTGCCAAGCCGGCCAGACGGTCGCCGTGGCGCAGCCCGGTCATCAAGGTCATGGCGCAACCCTGCGAAAAACCGAGCAGCACGACCTTGGCGGCGGGAACGCCGCGAGCGACTTCACGCGCGATCAGCTGGTCGATGGCCAACTGCGAGGCGCGCAGCCCCGTCTCGTCTTCGCGCCGGTTCAAATCGGGCCCGACGATGTCGTACCAGGCGCGCATCACGTGACCGCCATTGACCGTCACTGGCCGGGTCGGTGCGTGTGGGAAGACGAAACGCACCGGGCCGACGCCGTCCAGATTCAATTGCTCGGCCACCGGCACAAAATCGTTGCCGTCCGCGCCCAGCCCATGCAGCACGATCACGCTGACGCGCGGGGCGGCGTCGGTCTCGAACTCGATGACTTCGAGCGACATGATGAAGGCCCTTTGTCAGCGCACGACGCTGTAGTTCGCCGGCACGAACACATAGCCCTTGCCTTCGCGGCGGATGTGTCCCACTCCCGGAAACGACAGGTGCGCGCCGGCCACCCAATAGCCGCTCTTTGCAGCGTCGGCAAAAGCACGCAGTCGCTGTGCAGCGGCAGCCTTGCTGTCGGTGTCGAACGCAATGGTCACGTTGGGCTGGGCAAACTGGACGGCAGCCACGTGCATCAGGTCGCCCCACAGCACCAGCTTTTGCCCCTTGCTCTCGACGGCGAAAGTGCTGTGCCCTGGCGTGTGGCCGGCGGAAGCCTGGGCCTTGATGCCAGGCACCAACAAGGTGTCGCCTTTGAACGGCTTGAACTTGCCGGCCGCCACGTACGGATTTAGCGAAGCCATTGCACCCTGGAAAAAGCCCTTGGCGTCGGCCGGTGCCTTGTCCATCCGGGCTGGGTCGAGCCAGTAGTCGGCATCGTGTTGGTCGGCGTGCACGGTGGCGTTCGGAAATGCCAGTTGGTCACCGGCCATGAGGCCGCCAACGTGGTCTGGGTGCATGTGTGTGATGACCACCGCATCAACCTGCTCGGGTTGGTAGCCGGCGGCCCTTAGGTTGGCAACCAGATTGCCCAACGTCGGGCCGAACAGCCCAGCCGCGCCGGTGTCGACCAGCACCAGCTTGTCGCCGGTGTTGATGAGGTACCCATTCACCGAGGTCTCGACAGGCGCCTTCAGAAACGATTTGCCCAGCGCGGCGTCGACTTTGCCGGGTGTCGTGTTGGTCAGCAGCTTGTCGACCGGCAGCACGACCGTTCCGTCCGACAACGCGGTGACTTCGAAGTCGCCGATCATCATCCGGTAAAAGCCAGGTGCTGCAGTCTTGACCATCGGTGCTTCAGCGTTTGCAGAAGCTCCGTAAAGCGCGATGCAGGCGGCCGTGATGGTCAACACGACGCGCAGGGCGGCCGGCAAGGAATGGGTGGAGGTCATATCGGTTTACAGCTCGCAATGTTCGGAGGTCGCAAGGATAGTGGCTTGTGCCTGCGCGCGCATGGCGCGGTCGCCGTCGATGCAGCACATGGCGCCGCAGCGCCAGCAAGCGTCAGCCGCGCTCGAACTTGAACACCGCCACGCTGGCCATCAGATTCGGCCAGCGTCGCACCACCGCACCGCGCTGGATGCCGAATGAATCGAGCACGCGCAGTCGATCCTTGCGCACCAACACCTCGAAGTCGGCGTACGTGCCGACGCGGATGTTGGGCGTGTCGTACCACTCATACGGCAGCGCGCGAGTTACCGGCATGCGCCCGCCGACCACGCGCAGCCGGTTCGGCCAATGCGCAAAGTTCGGAAAGCTGACGATGCCGACGCGTCCGACGCGCGCCGTCTCGCTCAGCATCTTTCGTGTGGCTCGCAAGTGCTGCAGCGTGTCGAGTTGCAACACGACGTCGAAGCTTTGGTCCTCGAACAGGGCCAGGCCTTCCTCGAGGTTGAGTTGGATCACGTTGACACCGCGCCTGGCGCAGGCCAGCACGTTGGCGTCGTCGATTTCGATGCCGTAGCCGCTGCATTGGCGCTGCGACTTCAAGTGCGACAGCAACTCACCGTTGCCACAGCCGAGGTCGAGCACCCGCGATCCGGGCGCCACCAGGCTGGCGATCAGCTCCATGTCCTGCCGATCACTCATGGCGGCAGCGATGTCAGGCGTCTCGGTCCGCGAGCGCGAGTCATGCAAGCTCGCGCGAGATGTTTTCGAAGCAGGCCCGCAGCACGCCGTGGTAGCGCGGATCGTCGAGCAGGAACGCGTCGTGGCCATGCGGCGCAGCGATCTCGGCGTAGTTGACGTCCAACCGATTGTCGACCAGCGCCTTGACAATTTCGCGTGAGCGGCTGGGCGAGAAGCGCCAGTCGGTCGTGAAGCTGACAAGTTGGAATCGCGCCCGCGCCCGGGCGAAGGCGGCGCTCAGGTTGCCGCCGTATTCGACCGCCGGATCGAAATAGTCGAGCGCGCGCGTGATCAGCAAGTAGGTGTTGGCATCGAAGTATTCGCTGAACTTGTCGCCCTGGTGGCGCAGATAGCTTTCGATTTGGAACTCGATTTCCTGGGTGCTGTAGGCCAGTGCGCTCGCTTTCAGGCTGCGGCCGAACTTCGCCTCCATCGCGTCATCCGACAGGTACGTGATGTGGCCGATCATGCGGGCCACGCGAAGGCCGCGGCGCGGCAGCGTGCCGTGTTCGTAGAAGTGGCCGCTGTGGAAGTCGGGGTCGGTCACGATGGCGCGGCGCGCGACCTCGTTGAATGCGATGTTCTGCGCCGACAGGTTGGGCGCGGTGGCCACGGCGATGCAATGACGCAGCCGCAACGGATAGCGCAACGACCAATCGAGCGCCTGCATGCCGCCCAGGCTGCCACCCAGCACGGCGGCCAGTTGCGCGATGCCCAAACGGTCCATCAGAAGGGCTTGCGCGTCGACCCAGTCTTCCACCGTCACTACCGGAAAGTCGGCGCCGTAGGCCCGGCCGGTGTCGGGGTGAGGCTGCATCGGCCCGGTCGAGCCGAAGCACGAACCGGGGTTGTTCACGCCGATCACGAAGAAGCGCTCGGTGTCGAGCGGCTTGCCGGGGCCCACCAGGTTGTCCCACCAACCTTCGCTCCTGGGTTGTCCGGCGTAGGTGCCGGCCACGTGGTGGCTCGCGTTCAGGGCGTGGCACACCAGCACCGCATTGCTCTGGTCGGCGTTGAGTTGCCCGTAGGTCTCGTAGACCAGCGTGTAGTCGCGCAGCGACGCTCCGCTTTTGAGCGGCAGCGGCTGCACAAAATGCATCGATGAGGGAGCGATCTGGCCGACGGATTGCATGACCCACCAATGAAAACACCCGAGCCCGCCAAAGCGGGACACCGGGTGTGCATCCTGTCTTTAGCAGCATTTTTAAAGCGCTCGCAAACGGAACAAATCAGCGCCGACGGCAGTATAGCTACGGCGCACGCCGCGCCAGAGACGGCGATCCAGGCCCGACCCCGGCGCGAACCGGGCCACCGCGGCGGCTCTCACCGGGCCATTCCATCCACCTAATGGCCACTGCCATCGCGGCAGCATCTTGAAGGACGCCCCACGCTCGATCGGTGCGGATGTTTTTGGCCAGACTGAGGCTGCGCGACACCCGCCAGAGTCGGCACGCCGTGCTGCGAAACTATCCAGTGATCGGCCACATGCGCGTCTGCCTCGAATTCATCCGACCCGAGATGCGCCAGTATTTGATCGAGGCCGCCAACGAATCGGCGCCGTTCTCGCGTCAGCAGCGCTCGCTGGCTTGTCAGCGCGCCAACGGCGATCCCGACAAGCGTCGGTTCGACACGCAGCGCGGCGTCATTGCCACCGGTCACGAATGGACCGACCATTCGAGGGTGCCCACCGCACTGGACACCCACGACTTCCGCATCACGATCGGCGCCGGGCCGAGTTCGAGCTGCATGCAGCCCTACAGCGTCAGCGTGCTCAACAGCTCCGTGATGAGCTTCGGTGCGCTCAGCACCAGCGCGATCCTGGCGCTCAACGGCGGCGCCCGACAAGGCCGGTTTGCGCACGACACCGGCGAAGCAACATCAGCCGGTACCACCGCGAGCACAGCGGCGACCTGATCTGGGAAATCGGCTCGGGCTACTTCAACTGCCGCCACGCCGACGGCACGTTTGATGCCGAGAAGTACGTTGAGAACGCCAACCAGACGCGGGTCAGGTTGACCGAGTTCAAGCTCAGCCAGCGCGCCAATCCCGGCAGTCTTGTCCAACGACGTAAGGGCCTGGAGTCGGGCGCCACATTCCAACGAGGAGTGAGCTGGGTGGCCGCCTGAGGTCGTCGATTTGCTGGCTGGCAGGCGGCGCGCCGACGGCGCGAGTCGATCATCGGTTCGATAGTGATCGACTTGAACCAAGCCCAGTCGCGCACACTGCAGCTGGTGCGGCAGGTACTGGCCGGTACGCAGATGATGGAGTTCCGGGCGGCGGCCGGCGACCCGGGCCGCTGTGCGTGGATCGAGGTCGTTCTCAAACGTTTCGACTACCCGCGGCTGGCGCGCGCCGATCGCGGCCCCGTGCTGGCCTGCCTGCAGCGCCTGAGCGGCTACAGCCGGGCCCGGATCACGCGGTTGGTTTCACGCTGAAGCGCTGTGCAGCCGCTGGTCAGGAACTACGGCGCACCCCGATGCCCGTTGCTGAACGTGCCGTGGGCACACGGTCGGGCCTCGCCACGAAGGCGGTGCGCCGGCGGTAGCTCGCTAAGTTCATCTCGAAGATCGTGGCGTGATGAACGAGCCGGTCGACAGCGGCCAGCGTCAGGGCCGGGTCCTGGAACACATTGATCCATTTCCCGAACGGCTGGTTGGCCGTGATGATCATCGAGCGCCTCATATCGTGCGCTGATCAGTTCGAAGAGTGCCGACGTTTCGGCCTGGTCCTTGGTGACGCAGGCCAGGTCGTCCAGGATCAGCACATCGAAGTGGTCGAGCTCGTTCAGCGCAGCTTCAATCGCGAGTTCACGGCGCGCCACCTGCATCCGCTGGACGAAATCCGATGTCTTCGCGAACAGACTCCGCGTGTGCAGGCGTTTCGGGGGCGAGGCATGTTCGGTACCAGACAACGCCCTGACTGTTCTTCGCCGCACGGACGCGAAAGCTGAAGCCCGTCGCACTGCCAATGACCATGCTGCCAGTGACCATGCTTCGCAGTGCCCCATTCAAGGCTCACCCGCACCCCAACTTCGGAGGAGGCCTATAGTTGACTAACTTACTCAGGTATCCACTCTGCCGGGTCGGGCTTGACTGCGAAGAGGTTTTCCGGCGGCGCGATTTCAGACAAGGAGTTCGACGATGGCGATGACACTGACTGAAAGGGCCGCAACCCAGATCCGGCGCCAGCTCGAAAAACGCGGCTCGGGCATCGCGTTGCGCATCGGCATCAAGAAGGTGGGCTGCACGGGGCTGGCCCACACCTATGAGCTCGTCGAAGAGGTTCGGCCCGGCGAACACAGCTTCGAGTCGCACGGCGCCCGCGTGGTCGTCGATGCCGAAAGCCTGTTGATTCTGGATGGCTCGCACATCGACTTCGTCACCGAAGGCCTGACGCAACGCTTCAAGTTCGACAACCCCAACGTGGACAGCGAATGCGGTTGCGGCGAGAGCTTCAACGTCAAGAAGCCGCGGGCCGCTGCCGCGGCGGATGCCGCCGCAAGTCAACGCAAGGAAACCTCATGAGTGCCGTGCTGCAGCAACTCGTCAACCAGCCCTACAAGCACGGCTTCGTCACCGACATCGAGTCCGATGTCGCACCCAAGGGCTTGAGCGAAGACACCATCCGCATGATTTCGGCCAAGAAGAACGAGCCCGCGTGGTTGCTCGAGTTCCGCCTTGGCGCCTACCGCACCTGGCTGCAGATGCAGGCGCCAGCCTGGCCCAACCTGCACCACCCGAAGATCGACTTCCAGGCCATCAGCTATTACGCCGCGCCCAAGCAAAAAGCCAAGCTCAAGAGCATTGACGAGGTCGACCCGGAGTTGCTGCGCACCTTCGAGAAGCTCGGTGTGCCCTTGCACGAGCGCATGGCGCTGGCTGGCGTGGCGGTGGACGTGATCTTCGACAGCGTCTCGGTGGCCACCACTTACAAGCACAAGCTGGCCGAGGTCGGCATCATCTTCTGCTCGATGTCCGAGGCCGTGCAGCAGCACCCGGAGCTGGTTCAAAAGTACCTCGGTTCGGTCGTGCCCCAAGCCGACAACTACTATGCCGCACTCAATTCGGCGGTATTCACCGACGGTTCGTTCTGCTTCATCCCCAGGGGGGTCAAGTGTCCGATGGACCTGTCGACCTACTTCCGCATCAACACCGAAGAGTCAGGCCAGTTCGAACGCACGCTGATCGTGGCCGAAGAGGGCGCCTCGGTGTCGTACCTCGAGGGATGCACCGCTCCTGCGTTCAGCACCAACCAGTTGCACGCGGCGGTGGTCGAGCTGGTGGCGCTGGACAACGCCGACATCAAGTATTCGACGGTGCAGAACTGGTATGCCGGCGACGAGAACGGCGTGGGCGGCATCTACAACTTCGTCACCAAGCGCGGCCTGGCCAAGGGCGTGAATTCGCGCATCTCCTGGACCCAGGTCGAGACCGGCTCGGCCATCACCTGGAAGTACCCGTCGGTGATCCTGCGCGGTGACAACTCGGTCGGCGAGTTCTATTCGGTGGCCGTCACCAACCACCTGCAGCAGGCCGACACCGGCACCAAGATGATCCACCTGGGCAAGAACACGCGCAGCACGATCATCAGCAAGGGCATCTCGGCCGGCCGGTCGAGCAACAGCTACCGCGGGCTGGTCAGGGTGGCGCCCACTGCCACCGGAGCACGCAACCACTCGCAGTGCGATTCGATGCTGATCGGCGACCAATCCGGCGCCCACACCTTCCCCTACATCGATGTGCGTAACGTCACGGCCCGGGTCGAGCACGAGGCGTCGACCTCGAAGATCGGTGAAGACCAGTTGTTCTATTTCGCACAGCGCGGCGTCGGTGCCGAGGCCGCCGTGTCAATGATCATCAACGGCTTCTGCAAGGAAGTCTTCCAGCAATTGCCGATGGAGTTCGCGGTCGAGGCGACCAAGCTGCTCGGCTTCAAGCTCGAAGGGAGCGTCGGATGATTCATCCCAACAGCCCGGTCTTGCTGGAAGTGCGCGGCCTGCGCGCCAGCGTCAACGGCATCGAGATCCTCAAGGGCCTTGACTTCACGGTCCGGCGAGGCGAGATCCACGCCATCATGGGCCCCAACGGTTCGGGCAAGAGCACCTTTGCCAAGGTGCTGGCTGGCCACAGCGCCTACGCGGTGACCGCCGGCAGCGCACTGCTGGGCGGGCAGGACCTGTTCGCGCTGGCTCCCGAGGCGCGGGCACTGGCGGGCGTGTTCCTCGCTTTCCAGTATCCGATCGAGATTCCCGGCGTTGCCAACAGCCAGTTCCTGCGCTTGGCCTACAACACGTTGCAGACGCAGCGCGGCCAAGACGAACTCGACCCGCTCGAGTTCGACGATTTCGTGCGCGAGAAGATGAAATTGCTGGAGATGAGTCCGGAGTTCCTCGACCGCAGCGTCAACGAAGGTTTCTCGGGCGGGGAGAAGAAGCGCAACGAGATCCTGCAAATGGCCTTGCTCGAGCCGCTTCTCGCAATCCTCGACGAGACCGACTCCGGCCTGGACATCGACGCACTGCGCATCGTGTCGCAAGGCGTCAATCGCCTCAGCCACCGTGACAACGCCATCGTCCTGGTCACGCACTATCAGCGGCTGCTCGACCACATCGTGCCCGATTTCGTCCATGTGATGGAAGCGGGCCGCATCGTCAAGACTGGCGGTAAGGCGCTGGCGCTCGAACTGGAGGAACGCGGCTATGACTGGGTCAGCGCCGAGGGCGCTGTTGAGCAAGCGGCCGGGCCCGTGGCCCGGGACCGCGCGCAGGCGGTCGCCCCGTGAGCGCGGTCATCGCGCTGCGCCGGCCGGCCCCGACGAGCAGCCCGGGCACCCCCTGGGCCGGCCACCCGCGCTTGCCACACAGCCCCTGGGCGTTCGTCAATGCGCTGCGCGGCCAGGGCCATGCCGACCTGGGCACGCTGCCCATGCCCAGCTTGCGCGATGAGGCCTGGCGTTTTGCCGACCTGGCGCCGTTGACTCGGCTGTCGTTGCGGCCGGCCGAACACGCCGGCTTGGCGTCGGCCGCAGACATGGCTGGCTTCAAGCTTGACGAGGCGACGACGCGCCTGGTGTTCGTCGACGGCTTTCATGCGCCCGAGCTGTCCGGCACGGCCGGCAACGCCGGCGGTGTGCTCGTGGCCAACCTGAGCGCGGCGCTGGCAACCCAGGCCGCCACGGTCGAAGCACATCTCGGCCGCCACCAGCCTTCCGGCTCTGACATCTTCGCTGCATGCAACACGGCTTTCCTGCGTGATGTGGCGGTGATCCGGGTGGCGCCCGACGTGACGCTCGCTGCACCGGTCCACCTGTTGTTCATCACCACGCAGGCCGGGGTCGTCAGCCACCCGCGCTGCCTGCTGATCGCCGAGGCGGGCAGCAGCCTGACGCTGATCGAGGACCATGTTTCGCTGCAAGGCGGTGCCTACTTCAGCAATCCGGTCAGCGAGATCGTGCTGGCCGAGCAAGCCCGGGTGCAACACATTCGAGTGCAGCGCGACGGCTCGCAGGCCTTCCACATCGCCAACACCAGCGTGACGTTGGGACGCGCCAGCCACTACCGGTCGGTCGCCGTGGACATGGGTGCGCAGCTCGCGCGCCATCGGCTGGATGTGACACTGGCCGAGGGCGCCGATTGCGCGCTGGATGGTCTGGCCGTCGTGGCCGGCAGCCAGCTGGCCGACACCCACAGCGGCATCGTCCACGCGCAGCCGCACGGGCGCAGCCGGCAGCTGCACAAGTGCATCGCGGGCGGCACGGCACGCGCGGTGTTCAACGGCAAGGTGATGGTCAGCGCCGGCGCGCAGCACACCGACGCGGCGCAGATGAGCCGCAACCTGTTGCTCAGCGCCCGGGCTCGCATCGACACCCAACCCCAGCTCGAAATCCTGGCGGACGACGTGAAGTGCGCGCACGGCGCGACCGTGGGGCCGCTCGACAGCGAGGAAGTGTTCTACCTGCAGAGTCGGGGGCTGTCCGACAGCGCCGCACGCGACTTGCTCACCTATGCGTTCGGCGCCGAAATCATCGCGCGCATTCCCGTCCCCTCGCTGCGCCAGCAGTTGCAGCAACGGATGCTGGCGCAGACCGTGAGCCGGCCATGAGTGCCCGCCAAGCCGGCCTGGGCAGCGCTGCTGTACGGGCCTTCGACCTGGAGCGCATACGCGCTGATTTTCCGATCCTGCAACAGCAGGTGCATGGCAAACCGCTGGTCTACCTGGACAACGCCGCGTCCAGCCAGATGCCGCAGCCAGTGATCGACCGCCTGGTGCGTTATCAAACGACGCAGCACGCCAACATCCACCGCGGGGTGCACACGTTGTCAGAGCTGGCGACGGCCGAGTACGAGATGGCCCGGCACAAGCTGCAAGGATTTCTGAACGCCGCCGAAGCGCGCGAGGTGATCTTCACCAGCGGCACCACCGAGTCGATCAATCTGGTGATGCACGGTTGGGGGCGCAAGTTCATTCGCTCCGGTGACGAGATCATCCTGACCACGCTGGAGCACCACGCCAACATCGTGCCCTGGCAGATGCTGGCCGAAGAGACCGGCGCGACGATCCGGGTGGTGCCGATGCTGGACAGCGGCGAACTGTGCCTGGACGCTTACCGGGCATTGTTCAACGCACGCACCCGCATCGTTGGCGTGACCCATGTCTCCAACGCACTCGGCAGCATCAACCCGGTCAAGGCCATGATCGCGACGGCGCACGCCCATGGCGTGCCGGTGCTGGTGGACGGTGCGCAGGCCGTGCCCCACATGCCTGTCGACGTGCAGGACCTGGACTGCGACTTCTACGCGTTTTCGGGGCACAAGCTGTGCGGGCCGACCGGCATCGGCGTGCTGTACGGCAAGGTGGCCTTTCTCGAGGCCATGCAACCTTTCAAAGGCGGCGGCGACATGATCTTGTCGGTGTCCTTCGAGCGCACCGTCTACAACGCCATCCCGCACAAGTTCGAGGCCGGCACGCCGCCGATCGCTGCGGCCATCGGCCTGGGCGAGGCAATCGACTACCTCGGCGCCATCGGCTTGGCGGCCATCGCCCGTCACGAGCACGAACTGCTGCAACACGCCACCGAACTGCTGGGTCAGCTGCCCGGCGTGCGGCTCGTCGGCACGGCGCGCCACAAGGCCGCAGTGCTGTCTTTCATGGTCGACGGCGTGCACCCGCATGACGTGGGCACCCTGCTCGACCAGGAGGGCATCGCGGTGCGCACCGGCCACCACTGTGCGCAGCCCTTGATGACGCGCCTGAAGCTGCCGGCCACGGTGCGGGCCTCGTTCGCGTTCTACAACAGCCTGGCCGAAGTGGACGCGCTGGTCGCCGGTGTGCGCGCCGTGCAAAAGGTGTTTGCGTGACGGCCGACCCGAAGGCGATGTACCAGGAAGTCATCCTCGACCACAACCGCAAGCCGCGCAACTTCGGCCCGCTAGAGGGGGCCAGCCATCGCGCCGAAGGCCACAACCCGTTGTGCGGCGATCACCTGAGCGTGGCGCTGGCCATTGAAGACCAGACCATTGCCCGCATCGCCTTTGAAGGGGAGTCCTGCGCGATCTGCAAGGCATCGGCGTCGATGATGACGGTGGCCGTCAAGGGCCAGGCCTTGCCACAGGCGCAGTCGCTGATCCAGGAGTTCCTCGCCATGACCACCGGCAGGATCGACCTGGAGGCTGCCCGCCAGATCGGTCGCCTCGCGGTCTTCTCCGGCGTGCGCAACCTGCCCACGCGGGTGAAGTGCGCAATCCTGCCCTGGCACACGCTGCAAGCGGCGATCAACTCGCAGGCTCGAGTCTCCACGGAGGCTGGCGCCGATCCCTCGCCCCATCGAACGGATTCGCTGTGACCGCTGAAGAACTCAGAAATGACATCGTGAGCGGCTTGCCCTGCGACCTTGCGAAGGTGCAGGGCGACGACGGCCAGCACTTCGAGGCGGTGGTCGTCAGCTCGCAGTTCATCGGCATCAGCCGGGTGCAGCAGCACCAGCGCTTCGACCGGGCACTCGGAGACCGCATGCGTTCGGACATCCACGCGCTGTCCCTGACCACTTTCACGCCCGTGGCTTGGGCGCAATGGAACCACCCATGACGCCCGAGCGACAACCATGAACACGCACGAAACCATCCACCAGCAGATCAAAGCCAACGCCGTCGTGCTTTACATGAAGGGCACGCCGCAGTTCCCGCAATGCGGGTTTTCCGGGTCGACGGTGCAGATGCTCCAGGCTTGCGGCGTGAAGAGCCTGTCGGCGGTCGACGTGCTGATCGACCCGGGCATCCGGGCCGGTATCAAGGCCTGTGCCAACTGGCCGACCATCCCCCAGCTCTACGTCAAGGGTGAGTTCATTGGCGGCGCCGACATCGTGCGCGAGCTCTACCAGACTGGTGAGTTGCAGACCCTGCTGGACGCCGCCCTCGTGTGATGACGACGCGGCCAGCGGTTGCCAGCGACACGCCGCAGCAGCGGCAGGAGGCCCGGTGATGCCGAAGATTGCAGAGATTGACGACACCCCCAACCCGAACGCGGTGAAGTTCACGCTCCATGAGCCGCTGACCTGGGGTATTTCGCATTCTTTCGAGAACGCCGATCAGGCCGCGGGCGACGCACTTGCTTCAGCGCTGTTCGCTATCGAGCACGTCAGCAACGTGTTTTACGTCGACCGCTGGCTCACCGTGACGCAAGACGGCGACGCCGACTGGCCGGCGCTGGTGCGGCTGATCGCCGTGCCGCTGCGCGCAGCGCCGGCGGCTGCGGCGCAGTCGGCCGCCGCGGTGCTTGAGGCGCGCGCATCGATCGCCGACCTGAGTGAGCAAGACCAGGCGCGCCTGGAGGTCATCAGTGACCTGCTCGATGCCCGCATCCGACCTGCTCTGAAAGCCGACGGCGGCGATCTGCACATCGTGGGACTGGCAGACAATGAGCTCAGCATCCACTACCAAGGGGCTTGTGGTAGTTGTCCGAGCTCCATCTCCGGCACGCTGAGCGCCATTGAGAACTTGGTGCGCACGATCGAGCCGGACATTGCTGTGGTGGCGGTCTGACTTGCAGACCGCTCGATAGCCCCGAGCGCCCACGGCCAGGGTGACCGTCGCGCCACGCATCGATTTCGCGCCATCGCCACGTCCATTTCCATGACGATGGACGTGACGATAGCGATGCCTAACGCGTGGCACAGTCAACCAGGATAGTCGCCACATGAGTTTCAAAACCATCCGCTTCAGAGGAATCGTCTCGATGCTGCCGCAGGCGCGTTGTGAGGCACCCAGAGCCCATGGCGCGGGGTCCCTGTGGCAGCGGTGACGCGCATGCGCCCTGGCCTTTTACGCAACACGCAACACGCGTACAGCCTCTCGATGTTCCAGGCCATCGTCACGTGGCACCCTTCGCCGCGCGCCGTCTTCAACCCGCGCATGCCCATCTGGCGCTGTGCTCCGCCCCTTTTTACAGTGCTCAGGCTGCCGCGAGGACAGAAGAACCTTTGAAAATCCTGTCCTCCGCTTGCCCTGATTCGCATCGGACCCGCTTCCTGACGATGTAAGGCCGTCGACACGCTCAAGACAGCCGCAGTCACTGCCCCCGATTCGCTGACGCGGCGCAACATTTGCTCATGCGCAGCAATGTGCGCTTTGCGGGCCACGCCGCCAAACCGACACACTGCGATGGTGATGGTCGCCACGATGCCAACTTCACGACGGGGCTTGACGGCAGCCTGGAATGCGCTTTGGAAAGGCGCTGCGCAAACTGAAGCGCGCCATTGAGAAACCGAGTCTGCAGCGGTAGCGCTCAAGTCTGCAATTCGCTTGCCCAGCCCAGTGCTGCGTTCAATGGCGGCCTTAACCGCTTTGATGAGTATGCTTTGCACAGGCCTGGTCTCTTCACAACCTATACAAGCAATAGCATGCAATCTTCGCAACTCAGGCACTTGCATCATGGAAGTTCTCTCCGCGGGGCAATACAGCCTCGTTTACAACTCTTTTTCGTTCGCCATTGCGGTCATGGGCGCAGCGACCGTCTTCTTTTTCCTTTCGCGCTCCCAAGTCAGTCCGCCTTACCGCACGGCGCTGACGGTCACCGGATTGGTGACGATGATTGCGCTGTACCACTACGTTCGCATCTTCGCAAGCTGGGAAGGCGCCTACACCATGGTGGACGGCACATTGAAGCAAACCGCCGTCAAGTTCAATGACGCTTACCGTTATGTCGATTGGTTGCTGACGGTTCCGCTGCTGCTCATCGAACTGATTCTGGTGATGCGTTTGTCGCCGTCCGAAACGCGGGCCAAAGCAACCAAGTTGGGTCTGCTCGCAGCCCTGATGGTGCTGCTGGGCTACCCGGGTGAAATCTCGTCTGACCCCGGTACCCGCTGGGTCTGGTGGACGCTTGCCATGGTGCCTTTCACCATCATCGTCTACGACCTGTTCATCGGCCTGAAAGCCTCCATCGCTTCGCAGCCTAAAGAAGCACGCGGCCTGGTGAGCGCAGCGCGTTCGTTGACCGTGGTGTCTTGGCTGTTTTATCCGGTGGTGTTCGTGTTTCCGATGATCGGTTTCACTGGCGGCGCGGCAACGACCGCGGTGCAAGTGGGCTACACGGTGGCCGACGTGGTGGCAAAGGCTGTGTTTGGCGTGTTGATCTACATGATCGCGGCTCGCAAGAGCGAAGTCGAAACGGTGATCAGGTAAGACAAAAGTAGTTAGCAGTGAGCGAGCTGTCGGCTGACAACTGCCGGCAGCTCCTCTTTTGCATTTTTCTTTCGAGACAGTCCCATGGAATCAAACTTCGCAACCGCTCCCGTACGAGGGTATGTTCCTCCGGCGCGGCCACTTGAGCCCGCCGCAAGCTGGGTAGCCAGCGTTCCGCATGCGGTGGTGGTGGGTGCGGGTTTCGGCGGTATTGCGGCTGCATTGCGCTTGCGCGCCAAGGGTTACCGAGTCACCCTGATCGACCGTTGTCGACAGC
>ENA-OFCX01000597-OFCX01000597.1-metagenomes-genome-assembly--contig:-NODE-597-length-17751-cov-4.238755_pt1 | contig 17751 bp, 16 predicted proteins | sample MGYA00153384_OFCX01 | MGnify analysis MGYA00153384
CAGGGTGGACTTGCCGACGTTCGGGAGGCCGACGATGCCGAGCTTCAGCACGTGATGAATCGGAAAGGGGGAAAGGATCGTGTCACGTGTATCACGCAACCGAGTTGAACTTATTCATCATCATCGTAAGTCCGTCGCGGACCCACGATTCGCAGGCATCGCCGAAGCGCGGCATCGCTGCCTCGATGAATTCCGCCTCCTCGCGCCCGAACGGGCCGAGGACGTATGCGGAGAGGTCACCGACCGACGCACGGGGGTGCAGCGGCGCGATGCCGATGCGCATCCGGGGATAGCCCGTCGAGCCGACATGTGCCTGCACGGACTTGAGTCCGTTGTGCCCACCGGCGCTGCCGCTCGCGCGCGTGCGCATCTGCGCGAGGGGCAGCGCGACTTCATCGACGATCACCATCAGGTCCTGCGCCGGATCCCAGCCGGGTCGGTTCAAAAACGGCTTGAGCACCTCGCCGCTCAGGTTCATGTATGTCTGCGGCTTCACCAGCTTCACGACCTCGTCACCTACACGCGCGGTGGCGACCATGGCCTTGCCGTCCTTCTTCCACCCGTCCGTGTTCCACCGACGGGCGAGATGATCGAGCACCCACCAGCCGATGTTGTGGCGGGTGCGTTCGTATTCCTTGCCGGGGTTGCCGAGGCCGAGAAAGACTTTCATGACGGGAAAGACAAGCAGGGCGCGGCGCGATGAATCGCACCGCGCCCCGCATTGCCAATGAGCCGATTACTTGGCGTCGTCGGCGAGCTTCTTGGCGCGCAGCACTTCCGGCTCGGCAGATGCGGCGGCGGCATCGGCAGCGGCGTCGGTCGCATTGACCTTCGGCGCGGCAACGACGACGACTGAGGCATCGGCGTCCGTGATGACCGTGATGCCTTCCGGCAACGTCAGGTCGCGGACGTGGACCGAATCACCCACGTCGAGCGCCGAGACGTCGACATCGATGTGGTTCGGGATCGACGACGGATCGACACTGACCTCGAGTTCGCGCAGCGTCTGATCGAGCACACCGCCCGACGAGCGGACGCCGACCGAAGTGCCGACGATGATCAGCGGAATGCTGACGGTGATCTTCTCGCCGGCGACCAGCTCCTGGAAGTCGACATGTACCAGCTGCTTCTTGAACGGGTGCTTCTGGATCTCGCGGATGATGGTGCGCGACACCTTGCCATCGATGCTCAACTCCACCACGGTCGACCCGGCGGCGACGCGTTCCAGGAGTCGCTCCAGCTCACGGGTGACGATGGAAAGTGACATGGGCTCACGCTTGTGACCGTAGATGACGGCCGGCACGGAGCCAGCGCGGCGCAGGGCGCGCGCGGCACCCTTGCCGGATTCGGAGCGAAGCGTAGCGGACAGCGTGGCAGTAGACATCGAGGAAGCTCCTGGAGACGCGCAGTGCGTCAGTCAAACAACGAGCTGACGGACTGCTCGCTGTGGGTGAATCGAATGGCCTTCGACAGCAACTCGCCCACCGACAGCACGTGCAGCTGATGGGGACGACGGGATTCTGGAATGGCGATGGTGTCGGTCACCGTCACCTCCTTGATCGGCGCATCGTCGAACCGCTGCTTGGCAGGGCCGCTCAACAATGCATGGGTCGCGCACACGTAGATGTCGGCAGCACCGAGCGCCTTGAGCGCGCGGGCGGCTTCCGTCATCGTGCCGGCCGTGTCGATCATGTCGTCGGCGATGAGGCAGTCACGCCCCTCCACATCACCCACCACATTCAGCACCTCGGCCACATTGGCTTTCGGGCGCCGCTTGTCGACGATCGCGAGCGATGCGTCGAGCCGCTTGGCAAACCCGCGAGCCATCTTGGCAGCACCGACATCGGGCGCCACCACCACCAGATCCTTCAAGTTCTTCTTGCGATAGTGCGCCGTGAGAACCGGAGCCGCATACAGATGATCAACGGGGACATCAAAAAAGCCCTGCAGCTGATGCTGGTGGAAATCGATGCCGAGCACGCGATCTGCACCAGCGACCTGAATCACGTTCGCCATCAATTTCGCCGCAATGGCGACGCGTGGCTGATCCTTGCGATCCTGCCGCGCATACCCAAAGTACGGCAGCACGCAAGTGATCCTCGTCGCGCTCGCTCGACGAGCGGCGTCGATGAGCAGCAGCATTTCCAGATAATTGTCTGCCGGCGGATTCGTCGACTGAATGATGAAGAGATCCGATCCGCGGATGTTCTCATCGATCCGGACAAAGATCTCACCGTCGCTGAAGCGCGTCGCGGTGGTCCGACAGAGTTCGACGCCAAGATGGCGAGCGACTTCGTCGGCCAACGCCGGATTGGCGGTTCCGGAAATGATCTTGGCGCCAGGCGCCAGCGGCAGTGTGTCCATATGGCAGAGCTTCAGAAGCTACCGGTAGTGTGGTTGCCGTTCAAGTCCGCGACCGAGCCCGGTTCGGCCAGCGCGGCGCCGCGTGCAGCCCGTTCGACCAGAATCGCGACGAGAATCGCGGCGGCACTGGTGATCATGACGTCGGTGACGTCCGGATATCGGCTGGGCACCAGCAGCTGCCCCACCTCGAGCAGCGCGGCAAAGCCGATGGCGGCCCGGAGGCGTGGATGCGGAACGCCGACACGCCGGCGCGCCGCAAGGCAGGCACCGAGCGCCGCACCGATGCCTGCACGCTGCAGCACCAGAAAGACGCTCGTGAGGTCCTGCCGCTCCAGCAGCGACATCATGGGAATGAGTTGGCTCCAGCTGAAGCGCGGTCGTGCGGAATCGACATGTGACCAGTGCGGCGTCCAGGAGATCACGGCACCTACGAGCATCACGAGCAGCCCGACATGCAGGGCGCGATCGGAGCGCGCGGTGCAGCGCCGTCGCCATGCCGGCACGGACACGAGGCCCGCGAGCAGGCCCAGGGCGAGTGATGTCCCCTGGACGGCGGCGGTGATCTGCTCGCGCTGGAATCCGACCAGATCGCGTCCGAGGTGCGCGAGCGCGAGCAGTCCAGGTGCCAGCACCAGCCACGCCACCAGCTGCCGGCGACGGATCTCGCCCGTGCGGTCGCTGATTGCCACGGCCACGACCAGACCGACGACAATCCATGCGACGACATCGGTGACCAGCGCCACCACAGGCACAGTCAGCGGCTGATGGGACTCGACGACCTGGCCCCGGGTAAACGGCGACCCCGCCCAGCTCAGCACCCGACCGGCGCGGGTCGACGGCGCAAAAGTCAGCCCGAATGCCAGCACCAGCACGGCGCCCGCCGGCATCCATCCGGGGACGCCGATCATCGTGCCGCGGCGCATGTCGCTGATGGCGCGGCGCTCGAGTAGCCGGAACGACAGCGCGCCGAGGAGCGAGCCGATGGTGTTCGTGAACAGGTCAAGAATGCTGGCCTGGCGCACGGGCGAGAACAGCTGCGCCGATTCGACCGAGAAGCTGGCCAGCATGCCCACGACGGTGGCGACGCCCACGTCGCGACGAGTGAGCGGAATGCGTGCCGTGAGCGTGTAGATCGCCCCCCAGCCGAAGAACAAGGCGATGTTGCGTGCGGCATCGATCAGGTCATTGGCGCGGAGCGTCGGCTCGACGGCATGGCGAAGACGCTCGACCACGTTCGCGAGCGACGGCTCGGCATGCAGGTTGAGCAGCGTGGCGAGGCCGATGCACAGCAGATAGGCGATGCGCACCGCGCGCGCATGTCGTTGCGCGAACGATGCCAGGCTGATGCTCGACCGTGCCGCCTGCTGCGCCGGCAGGTCTGTCGTGCGGCGCGGGGCGCGCGGAGAATTCACGCTGATGTCAATTGCTGTTGCGAGGATTCCCCGACGTGGATTCGAACCACGATTCACGGCTTCAAAGGCCGCTGTCCTGCCATTAGACGATCGGGGATCGTGGCGAAGGCTAACGGGACACCGACGGGAGCGACAAGATCGACACGGGCGGCACATGCTCGAGCGTCGCAGCACGAAGCAGCTGAATGCTGCCGTCGTCGGGCCATTGCGCCATCAGCCTGCACAGGGCCTCCGCGTCGATTGCACCGGCGGCAAAGACCGTCGCACCCGAGCCGGACATGCGGACGAACGCATCTGGTGCCATGGCGCGGAACGCGGCATGAGCGGCCGCGACGTCGGGACGCATCGCGAACACAGGACCCTCGAAATCGTTGCGGGCGAACATCGTGATGTCCTCCCACCGTGCGAGCTGCGACAGGTCGTGCAGCATGCTGCCCGGCGCGGTGATCCGGCCATCGCTCCGTGACAGGGCCAGCTCGCGATAGGCGAGTGCGGTGTTCACGCCGTGGCGGAACGTGGCGCCATGCACGGCGCGCTGCGGCAGTGCGGGCAGCGCGAGCATACGCTCGCCGCGGCCCCATGCCAGCGCGCATGGATGCTCCGATGCCAGGAAGGGCACGTCGGCACCCAGCGTCGCCGCCACCGTCAGCAGCGCGTCGGTGGCGAGTGGTGCGGGATGCAGTGCGTTCAGCGCGCGCAGGACGGCGCCGGCATCGGCACTTCCGCCACCCAGCCCACCGCCGGTCGGAATCACCTTCTGCACCGTGATTGCGATGGCGACGTCGCGCGGTGGCCAGTGCGCCGCGTGCTGATATGCCGCGGCAGCGCGCCAGGCGAGGTTTTGCTCGTCGGCCACATCCACGGCGGGCGAACAGGCGAGCGTGATGCCCGGTGCGCCATCGCCCACGCGAACGTCCACCAGGTCGCAGAGCGAAATGCGATGAAAAATCGTCTCGAGCTGGTGAAAGCCGGTGTCCTCGCGGGCGAGAATGCGGAGATCGAGGTTGACCTTCGCCCAGGCCGCCACCCGCGCATGCATCGCCGCCTGCTCACGCATCGCGCGGCGCCGCCTGCGTGTGCGTTGACGTTGCGCGCATCTCGCTCAGCGACAGGCCGAGGCGCGAGAAGTAGAACGCGCCGAGCGCGGTGATCGGGACGAATGACAGCAGGTGAAAGCCGACGGCCCATGTCACGGCCAGTGTCACCGGCACGGCGTAGATCTGCAGGCCCGCCTTGGCGAACGCCTCGAACGGCCCGAAAAAGCCGGGCGACGATGGAATCGCGACACCGATCGAGATGAGCCCCTGCAGGAAGAGCGCGGCAGAGAATGGAGCGGTGATGCCAACGGCGCGGAACGCCAGCCAGAAGGCCAGCGCATTCGTGAGCCAGTGCAAGACCGTCCAGCATATGACGCGCGCGAATCGTGATGGACTGCGCAACACGGCCAGTCCCTCGGTGGCCTGCTGCACGAACCCCGCGACACGAGGCTCCCATCGCGGCATCGCTGTGCGTACGAGCCGCGTGGCGATGGCGCGGAAGATCTCCGGCCGGAACGCGACCAGCATCGCGCCGCCGAAGACGACGAGCAGCACCGCCACGCCCCACGTGCCAACCAGCGCGGTGGCAGGTTGGCCGGCAATCATCGCACCGGCCGGAAAGCCTGGCGCCAGCATTGCGCCGAACATCAGCGCGAACACGATCAGTGCGTCGAACATGCGATCGAGCGCGATCGACGCGAGCGCGCTCGCGAACGGCACGGCGGCCGTCTCCCGCGAGAGTGCGTAAGCGCGCGCAAACTCGCCGGCGCGTGCGGGCAGCACATTGTTGATCATCATGCCGATGGCCACGGCGCGCCAGGCGTCCATGAAGCGCAGCGTCGGCGCAATCGGCTCGAGCAGCACCACCCAGCGCAGCGCGCGGAGCGGAAAGATTGCCGTCGCAACGAGGGCCGCGAGCAGGAGCAGGCCGATGTTTGCCTCGCGCAGCTGCTGCAAAAGTGCCTGGGGTTGCACGTCGCGGAGCGTCCATGCGAGGAGCAGCAGCGTGAGGACGGCGCCGATGACGGTCTGCCATCGCGTACGGTTCATTGCGCGGAGCCGGTCAGCTCGCACTCCCGGCCAGCTCGACGAGATCGAATAATTCATCGATCAAGGCAGGGTTGTGCGCGTCGCTGCCGGTCCGCAGCTGGCCGACGATGTGTCGTGCACGCGACAGTGCGCGCGGACCTCGATAGAGCAACGCATCGATCGGTATCACATCCGGCTCGCCATCGGGCGTTGCGAACACGCGAGTGCTCGCCGACGCTGTGATCGGGATCAGGTCCAGTGGCGTTTCATCCAGCTCGCGCACCTTCTGCAGGCTGCTGCTGAGCAGCGAGCTGAGTTCGCGCCCGCTCGGGGCCGCCGGTGTCGGACGCGCCGTCGTCGGCACCGGGATGGGCGCAAGTGGCGCGGCGATGATCGGGGCGTGCGTGTGCGGCGTGAACGAGAAATCACGTCGAGAAGACGGCTCCGATTCCACGATGGCGCTGAGCGGCGTGGCGGCGAACACCACGCGTTGCAGTTCGGCCAGCTTCTGCGCGCGGACGTGCACGACCAGGTCCTGCTGCATCATGACCGTGAGGGCGGTGTCGATTGCACCGGCCGCTGCGGCGGGCAAGGGTGCCTGTGCCGTGAGGACCGCGTCACAGAAGTGGTGGATGTCGGCATGCTCGTAACTCGCCGCCGTGTCGCGCAGCGACAGCAGCACCGGACGGAAGGCGGCCACGATGTCGGCGCGCGCCTGCGGCACTGCGCCGCCGCGCAGCGGTGCCAACCGCGCGCGCAGCGAGCCAATGAGGGGCGAGATGTCGGCAATGAATCGCTGCGCGAAGCTGATCGCAGGATCGGGGGCGCGGTACACCACGGCATTGACATCACTGCGCGAGGCGAGAGACGCGATCGGGACGATGGGCATGTGTGCGTCTGACATGGCGGCCATTCCCGACGTGGGCGTGACCACCGAAGCGGACTCGACTGAGCGCATCGCCACCGGCGTCGGCGGCACTGGCGAACTCATTTGAGGGAGGACGTCGGGCGCGATCGCGCCGTGATGAACCGAATCGGGGAAGGCCACGACGGCGCGGGTCGACGCCTCCGCGGGTGTCACACGGGCCGGCGTCGCGCCGGCACCACTCTGCATCAGGGCGCCGTGACGTTCCACGGCATCGAGCATCGACATGAGGCGATCGCCCGCGGTCCGTGCGCGCTGATCATGGCTCTCGCCCCATAACCGCGCCATGGGAATGAGCGCTCGCAACTCCGTCACAGAATTGGTGACGACGATGCCAAGAGCCGGCGTCCACGCAATACGCCCCTCGTGCAGCAGCCGGGCACACCGCTCGAAACCTGCGGCCGCCTCCGCGAAACTGGTGAGGCGCGCCATGGTCGCACTTCCGTGCAGTTCGCGCGCCAGCTTCAACAGCATGGCGCCGTCCGGGCCGTGCGGCTCAGGGGTCGACGTCACGCGCTGCAGGCGATCGACGATGTCGCTGGCTTCGAGCACGAAGAAATCGAGCAGACCGACTGACATGGGCGCAGGGGTGGATGACGGCATCATGCAGGGACGACCCGCACGCGGTGCAAGCTACATGACGCCGGTCCGTGCCTCCATCATCCGGCGCGCAACCCGGCGCTTCGGGCTGCGTTCATGACGGCCCGCAGCTCGTGCACGGCACCCGCGATGCCGATCAGGATGCTCCGCCCGATGAGCGCGTGCCCGATGTTCAGCTCCTCGATCGACTCGATGCCGGCAACCCGTGCCACGTTGGCGACATTCAGCCCGTGGCCGGCATGCACGCCAAGTCCAAGGCGCGCGCCCTCCTCGGCTGCGGCCGACAGCGCGAGCAGTGGGCCCGGGCCATCGGGATGATGGGCATACTGCCCCGTATGCAGCTCGATCGCCGTGGCGCCAAGTTCATGCGAGGCATGCACCACGTCCAGGTCGGGATCAATGAACAATGCGGTGCGGATGCCGGCCGCGTCGAGCGCCGCGATGGTACGACGCAACGCGGCCGGATTGCGCTTGACGTCGAGCCCGCCCTCGGTCGTCACCTCCGCCCGTCGCTCGGGCACGATGGTCACCTGCTGCGGGCGGAGGCGCAGCGCGATGGCCAGCATTTCGTCCGTGCAGGCCATCTCGAGGTTCAGATAGGAACGCACCGTCCGCGACAGTGTCTCCACGTCCGCATCCTGGATGTGGCGCCGATCCTCGCGGAGATGGACGGTGATGCCGTCGGCCCCCGCGTCCTCACACCACCGCGCGGCCTCGACTGGATCCGGGCTGGATCCTCCGCGTGCCTGTCGCAGGGTCGCCACGTGGTCGATGTTTACATACAGCCGCTGGTGGCGGGGAACGCGTGGTGAGGTTCCCGGACCCGAATTACCTTCGCTCGACATGTTCAATCGGACTCATGGAGTGGAAATCGTGATGCGACGGACCGCAGTGGCACTGATGCTTGTCCTTGGCGCCTGCCGCTCAGGAAGCCGTGCCGGCACACCAGCTGGCGTGGTCGGTGCGATCGGGCCGAAGCAGGCGGCCGAACAGTTCCTGGCGTCAATCCGGCGTGAAGACGTGCAGGCGACCTCGATCATCTGGGGCAGTTCCAAGGGGCCTGCGCGTGAGCTCATCCGCAATCGGAACGAGCTGGAAAAGCGTATTCTGGTCATGCAGTGCAACCTGAATCATGACAGCTTCCGCATCGTGAGCGATGTTCCGTCGGACGGGGTGAAACGAAACCTCAAGGTGGAACTCCGGCGCGGACAGCTCGTGGCGCAAACGATGATGGTCGCGACGCCCGGGCCTAACCAGCGCTGGTTCATCGAGAACACCGATCTCGCCCCGATGCGCGGCTTCTGTTCCAATCAGCCGCAGGAACAAAAACGCTAATATTCAGATAGTTCGACGAGCACTCCAGCGGTACTCGCCGGGTGCAGGAAGGCGATGCGCTTGCCTTCCGCGCCCAGTCGAGGGGTTTCATCGATGACACGGATGCCGAACGCCTTGCAGCGCGCGAGGGTGCCGTCAAGATCGTCGACTGAAAAACAGATGTGATGAATGCCGGGACCCCGCTTGGCGACATACTTGCCTATCGGTGACTCGGATGATTTGGCTTCAAGCAGCTCCACAAGGGAGTTTCCGGCCGCGAGGCCGGCGATGCGCGCACCATCGGCGTCATCGAGCGGGACTTCCGGCATGCCGAGGATGTCTCGGTAGAACGGGAGAATTTGGTCTAGGTCCGAAACGGCGAGACCAATGTGTGCGATGCGGGTGCCGCGCGGTGCGGGATCTGTCATGATGCGGAGAACTTTAGCGGGGCGGCTGCGCGAGTGGCTGCCCACGACAGGTGAGAGACATGGCGAACGTGACTGCCGTCACTGACGGCGATTTTCAGAATGAAGTGCTGGATCACAAAGGTCTGGCGGTCGTCGATTTCTGGGCGACATGGTGCGGACCGTGCCGCATGGTGGCACCGATTCTGGACCAGCTGGCGACCGAGTACGATGGCAAGGTGAAGATCACGAAACTGGACGTGGACGCCAACCAGAAAACGGCGGCCACGTTCAATGTGCGCTCCATCCCGACATTGCTGTTCATCAAGGATGGCAAGGTGGTCGATCAGGTGGTCGGGGCGATGCCGAAGGCGCAGCTGCAGACGTACTTCGAGAAGCACGTCTAACTCAGCGCTCGCCGGCCTGGCTGGCGTGGCATGGACGGGGTGCACGGCATGTGCACCCCGTCGTCGTATGCGGGTGCAGCCCTTTCCCGGTGGCAAGCCACCACCCGTCGCGCCTTTTCGGATCATCATGGCTGGCACGCTCTACGTCGTTGCAACACCAATCGGCAATCGCGCCGATCTCACGCCTCGCGCCATCGAGACCCTGCGCGGGGTGGCGTTGATCGTGGCCGAGGACACCCGGCACAGCGCACCGCTGCTGGCCTGGGCCGGCATCAGCACGCCGGTGCGCAGTTATCACGCGCACAACGAAGCCGAGCAGTCGCCGCGGCTCGTCGCGCGGCTGCTCGAAGGCAGTGATGTGGCGTTGATCAGTGACGCCGGCACGCCATTGGTGTCGGATCCGGGTGCGCGGCTCGTCGACGCGGCCATCGCGGCCGGCATCACAGTGACGCCGATTCCCGGTGCGTCGGCGATCCTCGCGGCGCTCGTCGCCAGCGGCCTCTCGGCAACGGCCTTCACCTTTCTCGGCTTCCTGCCGCGTGCTGCCACGGAGCGGCGTGCGGCGGCGCAGTGGGTGCTGGCGTCGCCACACACGGTGGTGCTGTACGAGGCGCCGCCACGAGTGGCTGACCTGCTTCAGACGCTGGCTGCCGCCGGCGGGGCGGAACGTCGCGCCGTCGTCGCCCGTGAGCTGACCAAGCTTCACGAGGAGTTCCGTCGCGGAACGGTGGCGGAACTCGCTGCGTACTACGGGACAACCGCGCCTCGGGGCGAGGTGGTGGTGCTCATCGGCGGTGCGCCACCCACGGTGCCCGACCATGATGCGGCTGCGCGGCGCGCCAGCGCGCTGCGCGAGGAGGGCACATCGGTCCGCGACACGGTCCGTCACCTGCAGAAGGAGTTTGGCGTGGCGCGAAATGAGGCGTACCGATTGGCACAGGGCACATGACGCGGGTGCGACGCTGGATGGTGGGCGGCCTCGGGGTCGTTGCCCTCGGCATGGCCGGCGTCACCGCGCCACCCGTCGATGCGGCGCCCGCTGCACGTGCGGGTGTGATGCTGGCGCGCGTGCACTACAACGGCGGTGGTGACTGGTACGCGAATCCGTCCTCGCTCAAGAACCTGATCAAGGCGGTGGCCGAGCGCACGTCGCTGCCCGTCGATCGGGACGAGCATACGGTCACGTTCCGCGACCCGAATCTCTTCGATTACCAGTTTCTTCACGTGACCGGACACGGCACGATGACGATGGAACCGGACGAAGTCACTCGCGTGCGCGCCTACCTGCTGCGCGGCGGGTTTCTGCATGTAGATGACAACTATGGGCTGGACAGCAGCTTCCGCCTCGTCGTGAAGCAGCTCTTTCCTGACCGGCCGCTGGTCGACGTACCGCTGAATCATCCAATTTATCGCGTAGTGTACCCATTTCCCCGCGGCGTGCCGAAGATTCACGAACATGATGCCAAGCCGGCGCGCGGCATGGGCATCTTCATCGGCGACCGGCTCGCGCTGTATTACACGTACCAGTCGGACCTGGGCAACGGATGGGAAGATGTCGGCACGTATCCCACCGATCCGCCGGATCTGCATGAGCAGGCGCTCCGCATGGGAGTGAATCTCGTCACCTACGCCGTCACCAGTCGCCTGCAGCCATGACGTCTCCAGTAATTCCGCAGGGCGCGTTCGGTCAGCTGCAGGCCATCGTCCGTGACGAGCGTTCGGCGCTGCTCAGGCTCTTGCGCGACACACGATTTGCAACCGTCGCGCTGCCGATCCTCGCGGCGGGTGCGGTGGGCATCGCGCTGCTCGGTGGCGGCCGGTGGCTGGTTCTGCCACGGGTCGTGCCGTTCCTGCTCTGGATCGCGGCGATCGCCGGTGCGGTCTCGGTGTGGCGCCTGCGTCGTTTGGTGGATGCGCATCGCACCACGCCTGACGCCGTTGCCGAAGCGATCGAGCATGAGCAGCAGATGCGCCGCGGCTCGCTCCGTGTGGCCACGGAAGCCGCGGAAAGCGGTCCGCTTGGCGCGCATGCCGCGGCGCATGCTTCCCGTGCGCTGGCCGGTACGAAAGCGCCGCGCGCGCCGCAGACGTACGCACAGCTTCGCGACGTGCGACAGCGTGCGCTGCTCTGGGCCGGCGGAGCGTTGGTCGCCGTGATCGCGGCGGCCGGCATCTGGTCTGACGGCGCCGTGGCACTGGCGAATCCGGTCGGAGCCTGGCGGGGCTCGCTGCTGCCTGAGCTCGTACTGGAGGCCCCCAGTCTCGTGCTGCGCGGCGCGGCGCCCGTGGTCACGATGCGTGGCGTGGGCCGCGCGCACCTCACGCTCGAGATACGCAAAAGCAATGGCACCGTCGTCACGCAGGACGTGGCACTGCAGGCGTCGGAAGGGACGCGCACGCTGCCGGTGCTCGATAACGACGTGGTGCTTACGATCAGCGATGGCCGCGCGACGAGTGCAGCGCATCGCATCCGCGTGACCGACAAGCCGTATCTGGGCGATGTGGTGGCGCGGGCGAGCTATCCGGCGTATCTGGGCCGCGTGGATGAGGATGTGGCGCTGGCCGGTGTCCTGGTGTTGCCGCGCGGTACGGTGCTCACGCTGCGCGGTCGTGCCTCGGTGCCGCTGACGTCTGCGGCGCTCACCAGCGATGCGGGCGGACGCGTGGTGCTCGATGTGACAGGCGGAACGGTGGACGGACGCCTCGTCGCGGAACGCAGCGCGCGCTGGCAGTGGAGGGCCGATGCCACGACCCCGCTGCAGGAATTGCCACCGGCCTTCGCGCTGGACATTCGCGCGGATTCTGCGCCGCAGGTTCAGATCGCGAGCACCAGCGACACACTGCTATTGTCGGGCGCCACGGCCTCCATCACCGTGATGGCGACCGATGATCATGCACTGGCGAGCGTGCTGATGACCGTTCGCGCCGGTGACAAGGTCGTGGCGCGACGTGAAGTGCTGACGAGTCGTGCACCGTCGTTCGAGGGCACGGTGCCGCTGGACCTGGAGGCGCTGGGGCTCAAGGGTGAGGATGGCGCGCTGCGCATCGATGTGACGGCGACTGATGCTTCGCCGTGGCGCCAGGTCGGTCGCAGCCGCACGCTGGTGCTGCGCCGTGCCGGCGTCTCGGAACGTCGTGAGCAGGTGCGTGCGACGGCCGACAGCGTGGCCGCCGGTGCCGCGTCGCTGGCGCGCCAGCAGCAGGCACTCGCGCAGCAGACGAGCGACGCGGCGCGCGGTGCGAAGGCCGGCGGCGAGAATGGCCAGCCGATGTCGTTCGATGCGCGGGAGAAGGCCGCGCAGATGGCGCAGCAGCAGCGCGCACTGCAGCAACAGGCGCAGCAGCTGCAGCAGCAGGCGAGGCAGCTGAATGATCAGCTGAAAGGCGCCGGCGCGCTGGACTCCGCACTCGCGGGTCGACTCGCCGACGCGCAGAAGCTGATGCAGGAGGCGATGGCGCCCCAGATGATGCAGAAGCTGCAGCAGCTGGAGCAGTCGGCGCAGCGGCTGGACCAGCAGGCCACGCGTCAGTCACTCGACGATTTGTCGAAGCAGCAGCAGGCGCTGCGCGAACAGCTCGAGCGCAATGCCGAGATGCTGAAGCGTGCTGCGCTGGAAGGCAGCATGCAGACGCTGCGTGACGAAGCGCAGGACATGGCGAAGGCGCAGCGCCAGCTTGCCGATTCATCAGGTCAGGCCACCGCAGCGCAGAAGGCGCAGGCTGCCGACCGGCTGGCGCGGCAGAACGAGGCGCTCACGCGCGACATCAACGACCTGACGAAACGACTGCGCGACTCCGATGCGCAGCGTGGCGCGCAGCGGAGCGAGCAGGCCCGCCAGAACAGCGAGGCCGCGACGAAGCAGATGCAGGACGCCGCGCGCGATCCACAGGCTGCGCAGCAGGCCGCACAGCGCGCTGCACAGTCCATGCAGCAGGCCGCCGACCAGCTCGCGCAGGCGCGGCAGGAACAAGTGAACGACTGGAAGAAGGAGACGACCTCGGAGCTCGACCAGTCGATCCAGGAAATGATGCAGCTGAGTCAGCAGGAGCGGCAGATGGCCGAGGCGCAGCAGAAGCAGGCGCAGCAGAATCGTCAGCAGCAGAACGCGGGCGCGCCGAAGCCCGGTGAGCAGAAGCCCGGTGAGCCGAAGCCTGGCGAGCCGCAGGAGGGCGAGCAGGGGCAGCAGCAGCCCGGTCAGCAGGGCAAGTCGGGGCAGCAGAAGCCAGGGCAGCAGGGGCAGAAGCAGCCCGGCCAGCAGGGACAGCCGGGTCAGGATGGGCAGGCCGGTGAAGGGCAGCCTGGTGGCGAGCAGTCCGAAGGCCAGAAGCAGATGGCCGCCGACCAGGCCAGCGTGCAGAACGGCGTGCAGCAGGCCGCCCAGCGGCTGCAGGAGGCGGCGCGCCGGTCGCAGCATGTCTCGCAGGGCTCGCAGCGCGCGATGCAGGAAGCGTTGCAGCGTGCGCAGGAAGCGACGCAGCAGATGCAGAAGGGAGGACAGCAGGGACAGCAGAACGGCGATGCCGCCGCCGCCGCGATGCGCGACGCCGCTGCCGCGATGGAGCGTGCTGCCTCGAGCCTGGTGCGCGATCGGGAGCGCGCCACACGCGCACGCTCTGCCTCCGGACTGCCCGAGATGATGGAGGAGATGCAGCAGCTCGCCAAGCAGCAGCAGCAGGTGAACGGGCAGGCGCAGGGCATGTCGATGATGCCGGGCGGCGAGAGCGGATCGCAGGCGCAGCAGATGGCGCAGCAGATCGCGCGTCGGCAGCGGCAGATTGCGCAGCGCCTGGACGATGTGGGCAGTGGCGACGCGAGTGGTCGCGCCGATGCGCTGGCGAAGGAAGCAAAGCGCCTCGCCGATGCGATGGAGCGTGCAGCGAGCGATCCGGAGACGGCGGCACGTCGCGAGCAGTTCCTGCAGCGATTGCTGGACGCGGGCCGCACGCTGCGGCGTGAGGACGAGGACAAGCAGGGCCCGCGCGAATCGAAGCCAGGCATCGGCACGACGGTGTTCACGCCGAGCGCGATCCCGGTCACCGGCGCACCGGCATCACGCGTGGCACCACCCTCGTGGGAAGAGCTGCGCGGACTGCGCGATGACGAGCGTCGCGCAGTGCTGCAGTACTTCGAGCGATTGAACAAGACGGGAGCGAAGCCGTGAATTCCGTGCGTGGCATGCGACATGTGCGCTCCGTGCGCATGATGTGCGCGATACTGCTGGCGCTCGGCGGGCTGAACACACCAGCGCGCGCACAGGAGTCGGGCGCGGGCACCAGTGATACGCTGGTGCTGCGTGCCCTGGACCTCGAGGAGCGCAAGCCGCGCGAGGCGGCAGCGTTGTACCGTCGCGCCTTCGTCGGCGCTGGGATGATGCCCGCGTTGCTTGGGTTGGAGCGCGTGTACACGGCGCTGGGCATGGTGGACTCGCTGCTGCCGTTGATTCAGGGTGCGGTGCGCCAGGATCCGCGCAGCGGTGTGGTGCGCTCGGTGCAGCTGCGCACGCTGACGGCGCTGCAGCGCGATGACGAGCTCAGTGCTGCGTTCCGCGACTGGGTGCGCGCCGCGCCGGGTGAGGCGGCGCCGTTCAAGGAGTACGCACGACTGCTGCTGGAAAATGGTCGCTCGAGCGCCGCCGATTCGGTGCTGACGGTCGCCGCGCGCATGGTGCGCGACCCGCGCGATTTCAGCGCCGAGCTGGCGCAGGTTGCCTCGGCGCAGCGCATGTGGCACGAGGCGGCGCGGCGCTGGCGCGAGACGCTCACGCAGACACCGCAGCTGTACCAGGCGGCGGTCTTCTCACTGACGCTGGCAAATGCGGCAGGTCGCGACTCGGTGCGCACCGTCCTGCTGGCGGCGCCGATCTGGTTGCCGGCACGGCGCGCGCTGGCGTCCCTGGAATTGGCGTGGTCCAAGCCGCGCGAGGCCTGGCTGGCATTCGCCGGCATACGCGCCGACGCCGATGCGGTGGTGGCGTGGCGAGAGTTCGCCGACGAAGCCGACGCGCGGTCCATGCCGGTGGCGTCGCGTGAGGCGTGGACTGCAATTTATCGGCAGACGCGCGACCCGGCGAGTGCGCTGCGTGCGGCCGATGCTGCGTTGCTCAGCGGCGAGGCAGCGTCGGCGCTGCGACTCGCGTCGGCTGCGCAGGCGTCGCTCACGCCGCCACTCGGCCTGCGTGATGCAGTGCCGGTGCGATTGCGTGCGATGGCGGCACTGGGCAACGCCGAGGAGGCGTTGGCGCTGGTGGATTCGGTGCGTCAGAAGGTCGTACCCATCCAGCTGCAGATGCTGGAACGCGAACTGATGTGGGCGTGGCTGCGCGTCGGTGACGCGGCGCGTTCGCGGCCCTTCGTCGTGCGGCTCGACGAGGACGAGGCAACCGCCCTGCTGGCGATCTACGACGGTGATCTGGAGAAGGCGCGCCTCGCGCTCCGGAATGCCGATGCGTCGAACACGCTGCTGCTGCTGCCACGTGCGCTGCTGTCACGCACCACGATGCCGACGTCCACGGCGCTTGGCGCGGCGTTCACGGCGCTCGCGCGGCGCGATACGGCCGCGGCGCTGACGCAGCTGCTGGGCACCGTGAACGACGTGGGTGACGCCGCGCCGCTGGTGCTGGCGATGGCGGCGCGGCTGTTGACGGCCACCGCGAACGATGCGCGCGCCGTGCCGATCTGGACGCGCATCGTGACGGAATACAGCACGAGCCCAGAGGCACCGGAAGGTGACCTGGAATGGGCGCGTGCGGCGTTGCGCGCACGCGACGGCACCATGGCCATTGCACGACTGGAACACCTGCTCCTGACCTATCCCACGAGCGCGCTGGCTCCGCAAGCGCGACGTGAACTGGACGCTGCACGCCGCATGGCGGGGACTACGTGATCACACGCTGCATGCGACTGGTGCTGATGGCGCTGGTTGCGGCGCCACATCTGTACGGGCAGCATCTGCTGGTGCCGATGGACGACAACCAGCGGAATCACCTGAAGGCATATGGGCTGACATACAGCGCGCTGCAGCGCACCGAGAAGGCAGAGTGGCTGCTGAATTATCGCGGCGGCGCATTTCTGCTGCTCGACACACCGGCCACGCGTCGCCGCGCCGGACTCGATGGCGTGTCCGTGACGCCGCTCGACGATGCCGCGATCGCCGCGCTGCGCACCGAAATGGCGGGCGGCAACATGGACGCCGTGCCGCTGGAGCGTGCGCCGAAGGTGGCGATCTACTCGCCGCCGAACGCGAATCCGTGGGATGACGCGGTGACGATTGCGCTGGATTACGCCGGCATCCCGTACACGAAGGTGTGGGACCCGGAAGTGATGGCCGGTGACCTGACCAAGTACGAGTGGCTGCACTTGCACCACGAGGATTTCACTGGTCAGTACAACAAGTTCTACATCTCGTACCGCGGGAGCCCGTGGTTCATCAACCAGGTGACCCGTACCATCGGCACGGCGAAGCAGCTCGGCTTCAACAACGTGCCCACATTGAAAAAAGCTGTCGCCGACAAGATGCGCACGTACGTCGAGAATGGCGGATTTCTGTTTGCGATGTGCGGCGCGACCGAGACGCTTGAACTCGCGATGGCCGGCCTGAACGTGGACATCGCGAACAGCTTCGCCGATGGCACGCCGATGGATCCGGATGCCGACCAGAAGATGGACTGGACGCGCGCCTTCGGCGTGCAGAACGCGCACCTGGAACCGAGTCCGCTGATCAACAGCATGAGCGACATCGATGGGCACCAGGTGAACGTGCCGGGCCGTCGTCGTGCACTGGGCACCTTCAGCCTGTTCGCCTTCTCCGCCAAGCTCGATCCGGTGCCGACGATGCTGACGCAGAATCATCGGTCGGTGCTGCAGGATTATTATGGCGTGACGACGAGCTTCACCAAGGCCACCCTCAAGCCGGGTACACGCGTCCTGGCGTATTCTGACGGCATGCCATTCGCGAAATACATCCACGGCAGCTCAGGCAAGGGCGCGTGGACATTCCTGGGCGGTCACGATCCGGAAGATCCGCAGCACGAGGTGGGGGCGGCACCGACGGACCTGTCGCTGCATCCGTCGTCACCGGGCTACCGGCTGATCCTCAACAACGTGCTGTTTCCCGCTGCCCAGAAGAAGCCGCGCAAGACGTGACCTGCCGGCTGGCTCGACCGCGTAGATTGCGCAGATGACGCGCCGCGCCAAGGCAGCAGGGGCAGACGATACCCCGCCCGAGTTCCGGATCGCGACGCCAGCCGCTGCGGCAATGCG
>ENA-OFCX01000599-OFCX01000599.1-metagenomes-genome-assembly--contig:-NODE-599-length-17726-cov-4.449607_pt1 | contig 17726 bp, 14 predicted proteins | sample MGYA00153384_OFCX01 | MGnify analysis MGYA00153384
CCTGATGGCATCGTCGGCGATTCCGTTCGTCTTCCCGGCGGTGCGGCTCAACGTGGACGGTCGCGACGAATACTGCGGCGACGGGTCGATGCGCCAATCGGCGCCCATCTCGCCCGCCGTGCACCTGGGTGCGCAGCGCATCATGGTGGTCGGCGCGGGGCGCATGCACGAGCCGGCCGGTCCGCGCGCCGGCAGTTCCGAATATCCGAACCTGGCGCAGATCGCCGGCCATGCGCTGGCCAACATCTTCCTGGACGCGCTGGCCGTGGACGTGGAGCGTCTGCTGCGCATCAACAACACGCTGTCGTTGCTGACGCCCGAAGCGCGTGCCAGCACCAAGCTCAAGCCGTTGCAGGTGCTGGTGATCGCGCCGAGCCAGCGGCTCGACGACATCGCGGGCAGACACCTGGGCAGCCTGCCGACACCGATTCGCGCGATGTTGCGCGGCGTCGGGGTGTCGGGCCAGGGCCGGGATGCGCGCGGCGCGGCGCTGGCCAGCTACCTGATGTTCGAGGCACCTTACACCAGCGAATTGATGCGCCTGGGCGTGTCCGACACGATGTCCCGGCGCGACGAGGTCACCAGTTTCTTCGGCTGGGACCGGCGCTCGTGGGCCCGCGGAGCGCCACCCGACAGCGTGTTTCAGACGATGGAGATCGAATGAAAAGCGCCCCGCGATGGCGGGGCGCTGCGTCATCCGGCCAGCCGGGGTGGCGCGGGGTGGCTTTGGGTGCCGCGGCGTGCTGCGGCGTGCCGGGCGTGCTGCGACTTGCTGCGGCGTGCCGAGGGGCGGCTATTTGCGCGGTGCCTTGGCCGCGCTGACCGGCTCCGCCAGTTCTGGCTTGACGGCCGACGCCGTCTTTGGCGCAGCGACCTTCGCCACTGCGGGCGCTGCCTCGAAGGTGCCGCCGTTGACGGTCAGGCCGTCCTTCGAGAACTTGGCTGCGTTGCCAGCGCCGACGCCCTTGACGCGATCGACCAGGTCGCTCCAGTTCTTGAAAGTGCCGTTCTTGCGCTCGTCGAGCATGCGGCCCGACATCGCCGGCCCGATGCCCTTGATCGATTCGAGTTCGGCCTGGCTGGCCTGGTTGAGGTCGACCGCGGCGAACGCCGAGAAAGCGAAAGCGGCCAGCATGGAGGTGATGAGAGTGCGGATCATGGTGAGCTCCTGAAGGAAGTGAGTTGAAGGACCGGTCCGACCTGCCGCCACCGGGGTGGGCCTGCAACATCGGACTGAGGGAAATTCTGCGCATCCATGCCCGAACGCGAAACCCGCTGAGGGGTGATGTCGATGGGGGCACCCATTCGGGTGGTGGTGTGCTGGCGGGTCGTGTGTGGCGGCGCTTGCCGGCCATTTCAGTCGCAACCAGGTGACCAGTGCCCAGCTGACCGTGCCGTTTCGGAGCCGGCGATGCGCTGGCTACAAGCCGAAGCGCGACCGTGCCGCTGCTTCGACCTGATCGACCGTGGGCCAATCCGGCCGGGCCGACAGCAGCGTGATGTCCGGCCCCCAGGGCCGCCACTGTTCGACCTTGGTCGGGCCCAGCACACTGATCAGCGGCGCGCCAGTGGCCGCAGCGATGTGGCCCGGGCCGGTGTCGTTGGCGATTACGCCCCGACTGCCCTGCAGCAGCGCGGCGTAATCATCGAGAGGGAGGTTTTCGACCACGTCGGCCTGGGGGTAGGCGCTTTGCGCAAGCTCGAGTTCCCCCGGGCCGGGGCAGACCACCACGGTCTGGCCGCTGGCGCACAGCCGCCGCGCCAGTTCGGGGAATCCCGGCCAGCGCTTGTCCAGCTTATGCACCGTGCCGGCGGCAAACGGCGCGATGCACACGTAGCCGCCGCGCGCGGCCGTCCAGCCGCGCTCGGCCACCAGCGCCTGGGCACGCCGCCGCGCCGCGCTGGCAATGCGCATGTGTATTGAAGCCGGTGGCCCTTGGTCCAAACGGCCTGGCCCGCCAATCAGCCCGCCGGCCAGGGCCCAGAAAGACTCCAGCGCATGCGGACCTTCGATCGTGGCGATGCGCTGGCCGAGCATCGGACTGCGGCCGTCCGTGGCAAAGCCGGCGACTGAAAAGCCCGCCAAGCGCAGTTCCAGCGCGCTGGAAAACGAGTTGGGCATTGCCAGCGCGAAGACGCGCCGGTCGAAGCCGGGTTCAATTGCGGACTGCTGGCTGATCGCCTTGAGCTGTCTAACTCGCTGGCGAAGCGTCTGGGCGCGCACCGTCACCGGCCAGTCGTAACCCGAGAGCAGGGTCGGTGCCCAGCCCTTGCCGTAAAGGTGCAGGCTGTAGCCGGCGTCTTGCAGTCGCTGCAGTGCAGGCAGGCCCAGCACCACGTCGCCGATCCAGTTGCACAGGCGGACGATCAGTGGGCGGGACGACATGCGGCGGTGAAGCGCCATGTCGGCGCAGGTTGGGTGCTGCGGTTGGTGGACGTGCGCTGACAGGCCGGGCAGCGCCGATAATTTGCTTTTGTATTCTGCCAGCCCACCATGCACCTCCAACTGCCTGCTGCCGCCGAGGTCATCGCGCTGCATGACCGCCTGCTGGGCATCGCCGGCTGGCCAGCCCACGAGCCGGCCGCGCTGGACGGCGGGTGGTGGCGCTGGGTGCAGACCAACCACCGCTTCAACTGCAGGCTCTGGGCCGAGGAAGACCTGGCCCGCCGCAAGGCGGTGGGCGACGCTGAAATCGCCGCCAACAAGCGGGCGATCGACGGTTTCAACCAGGCCCGCAACGACGCCACCGAGCGGGTCGACGAGTTGTTGCTGATTCGACTGGGCCTGCTGGACGCTTCCTCGGCCGGCACCGACGCGCCGGTGTCGGTCATGGCGGGCGGCGCGCGCCTGAACAGCGAAACCGCCGGCAGCATCATCGACCGCATGTCAATCATGGCATTGAAGATGCACGCCATGCGGGCTCAAACCTTGCGCAGGGATGTGGACGCCGCCCACGTCGAATCCAGCCGGGTCAAGCTGGGCCGGCTGCAGCAGCAGCGCACCGACCTGGGCGATTGCCTGGAGGCGCTGTTGGCCGACTCGCTGGCGGGGCGCGCCTACTTCAAGGTCTACCGGCAGTTCAAGATGTACAACGACCCGCGATTCAACCCAGCCCTGGTTGCCGAATTGGCACGGGCCAAGACCTGAGCCGGCACGCTGCCGCTCAACGCCGGCGCGGTGGCGGCAGTTCGTGAGCCGAATCCTGTCCGTCCAGCCACAGTTTGAGGTGTCGGTAATACGAGGCCTGGGCGTCGAGCATGGCCAGCACGAAGCCCAGCCGGCCGTCCAGAAAGCCCCGGCGCAAGCCGTAGGCGCGGATGAAGGCCCACAGGCCGTGGCCGAGTGCTTGGCCCAAGCTGCCTTTGCGGCCACGTGCGCGCAAGTCGACGGCCCGCCCGCTGGTGTAGCGGTTCATCTTGTCCAGGCCATCCTGCAGGCTGCTGATGCTGTTGTGCAGCAGCAGGCCGGGCAGCTGTTGGCCTGCGACGCCATCGAGCAGCAGCCGTTCGTGCACCTGGTCTTGCGAAAACCGGGCCCGGCCACGCCTGAACAGCCTCACGCCCCGATCGGGATACCAGCTGCCGGCATGCATCCACTGGCCGCAAAACGCCGACATGCGACCTACGACATAACCGGCGGCTTGGTCGGGCGCCCGTATCGGAAGAGCGTGCGGCCCACCGGTGGCCGCGCAACCGCCGACCACGCCGCGGATCGCCGCGGCCAATTCGGCGTCGACCCATTCGTCCGCGTCGATGCTGAGTACCCAGGTCCCGGCCGCGGCGTCCAGCGCGCGTTGCTTCTGCGGGCCGAAGCCTGGCCAGTCGGTGGTCTCGATCACGCGAGCGCCCAGGCGGCGCGCCAACTCGGCCGTGCCGTCGGTGCTGCCCGAGTCGACCACGATCAGTTCGTCGGCGAAGGCCACCGAGGCCAGGCACGTCGGCAGGCGGGCCGACTCGTTTTTGGTGATCACGATCACTGACAGGCGCGGCGTGGAGGCCGTGTCGGGCGAAGCGAAAGGCATGGCGCCTGCGCTGGGTGTGGCCGGGGTCATACGGGGTGCAGCACCGTATTGATCAGCTGCTGTGCAGAGTGCTCGGCGCGCACGCAAGTCGCGGCAACCTTGGCCCGCGCTGCGTAGCCTTCATGGTCGGCCAGCACCTGCGTGATGGCTTGCAAAAGGCCACCCGCAGACAGGTCGGTAGTGACCACGCCAGCATCGAATCGCCGCACCAGCGCGGAACTCCAGGTGCCTTCGGTGACCACTACAGGCGATCCGGCGCCCAGCGCATCGAGCGTGACACCGCTGACCCGGTCGTTGAAGTCGGGTGCGCTGTAAGGTTGCAGGGTCACCGCGCCGACGAACAGCGCGCGGTAGTCGGCCGGGTTCATCGTGCCGTCGCGCAGTGACAGCCCGGCGTAGCCGCTGTGGCGCAGGCTCGCGAGCGCGTCGGCCAGCGCTGCATCATGCCGATGGCGCTGCTCGCTGGAGGTCTGCACGACGATGGGCAGGTTCAGTCCGAGCCGCTGCATCTCCAGCACCAGGTCGACGACGCGGTCGAACCCCTTGTCGATGCGCGCGCCGCCGGCCACCAGGAGGTGTTTGAACCCGGGCGCAGGGGCGGTGGTTGCGACCGCAACGGCGTCACTGACCTCGACCGGATAGGGCACGACGGTGGTACGGAAGCCGCAGGAGCGAAAGAATTCCGCCACCGCCGCGGTCGCGGCCAGGATCTCGATGTTTGGCTGCTTGCGAGCCATCGACGACCACAGCGGCTTCTTGGCGGCCTTGTTGCCCAGCCAGTGCACAAACAGGAACACTTTCTTGGGCGGAATCTGCCCGCCGGCCGCCCAGTGCATGGTCATCAGATCGCTGCTGCCGGCAGTCGACACCAAGATGCGGCCGGGCTGGCGCAGCAGTCGATTGAACAGCCAAACGGCTTGCAGGCGGCGCCAGCGCTTGTGAAAGTGCGGCTCCAGCCGGCCCGGAGCGAGCCAGTTCGGAGAGGCGCCGCGGTCGGCCCAAACCGTAACGTTGTGCGGCGCCGCGGCGCTCGCCAGCGCACGAACGAGGCTGTGGCAATGACCGGCGTCGCCGGTGAGCGTGGGCTCGACGATGTGCAGGGGAACCAACATAGCGCAGGACAGATTGTCCCATCCCGCCATCGGGTCAGGTTGCCGGGTCTAGTGGCAGCCCGTGCCGCCCGCCCGGCCGCTAGACCCTGCCGAGCAGCGCGTCGAGGCGGGCGTCGACAGATGGATCGCGGCGTAGCGTATCGATGCGAACGGGTCGGCCACCTGCTCCGTGCGCTGGCGTCAACGCGCCACCGACGACGCGATCTTTCGGGCGGGCTGCGGCCGAAACGCCGCGCCGCCACCGTCGACTTCTTGACGTGTCGCTGTCGGGCATCGACCGGCATCTACAGGTTACGCTTCATGCCGCTCGACGCTGCAGCGTGGTGCGAAGGAGAATGATCCGCATGAGCGTTGGGGCAATCGACTCGGTGCAGTTTGATCGGTGGCGGACGCGCCTATGGGTGTGTTGCGGCGGCCTGGTTGGGGTCGTCAGCCCGGAGAACCAGTGCGGGTCCTGATCGTCAAGACCTCGTCCATGGGCGATGTGGTGCATGCGCTGCCTGCCGTCAGCGACATGCTGCAGGCCCTGCCGGGCTTGCAGGTGGAATGGCTGGTGGAGGCACCTTTTGCGGCGATCCCGCAATTGCATCCCGGTGTGCGACGGGTGCTGCCGCTGACCTGGCGCAAGTGGCGCCGATCGCTCGCCCAGCCCGCAACTCGGGTGGCGATGGCCGCGCTGCGCGCCGAAATGCGACGCGAACCGTATGACACGGTGCTCGATCTGCAAGGCCTTCTCAAAAGCGTGTTCTGGGGGCTGCAGGCGCGTGGGCCGCTGGTGGGTTACGGATTCGGCAGCATCCGCGAGCCCGTGGCGGCCTTGTTCTATCGCCGTCGCGCCGATGTGCCGCGAAATTTGCAGGCGGTCGAGCGCAACCGGCGTCTGGCTGCCGCCCATCTGGGCTACGCGATGCCCGGCACGGCGCCGGACTTCGGCATCGCCGCGCTCGCTGGCTGCTGGAGCGCGCCGGCGCCCAGCGCCGTGTTGATCCCCTGCGCCAGCCGGCCCGAAAAACTCTGGCCCGAGGAGCGCTGGATTTCAATCGGCCAACACCTGCAAGCCTTTGGGCTGACGCCGGTGGTGATTTGGGGCAGCGACGATGAGCGCCTGCGCGCCGAGCGCATTGGCGCAGGTTGTGGCGGTGTGGTGCCGCCGCTCCTGAACGTGGCCGACACGGCAGCGGTTTTGGGCCGGGCACGCCAGATCGTCGGGCTGGACACCGGTTTTTCGCATTTGGGCGCGGCCCTCGGCGTGCCGACCATCGGCATCTACTGCGACCACGCGCCCGGCTTGGCCGGCATCACCGGGTCGGGGCGGGTGGCCAGCTTGGGCGGCAAAGGCCACATGCCTTCGCTTGACGAGGTGCGGGACCGGTTGGCTCGGCACCTGACGCCGCTCGAGTGAGTAGAGGCTGGCGCTCCGTCGCCGCTGCCGGCGGATCACAGCTCCTCGATGCGGCGGGCCGGGTAGGTGTCCCAACCCAGACACCCCGGGCACTGCCAGAAGTAGTGCAGGGCCTCGAAACCGCAGGCCGCGCAGCGGTAGCGCTGCATCGGTTTGGCGGCCCGACCGACCGCGTCTTGCAGTGCGCTTGCCTCGGCTTCGCTGAGCGCCGAAACGCCGCTTTGGCCGAGCAAGGCACGCGCAGCCGACAGCGAAGGTTGATCGCGCAGATGGGCCGAGAGTCGGTCGCGTTGATGCTGCGGCCCGGGGTCGATCACTGCAATGGCATCGAGCAGGTCCATCGTCGGGCTGCGCTGGTAAAGCGCCTGCAGGCGCGCCAGCGCTGCTGTGCCTTGTTCGCACAGCAATGCGCTGGCGGCATACTCGGTGGCGATCAGGTTGAAGGTTGCCGGATGCGCATTGAGCAGGCCGCCCCAGGCCTCGAAAGCTTCGCCGTGGCGCTGCGCAGCGCGCGCGCGTTGGCCGGCCAGCAGCATCGGACGAGCGGCGAGCGGCGCCACCGTGCGCGCTTGGTGCACGGCCGCATCGGCCTCGGTGGTCTGTTGTGCGGCGTCGGCTTCAAGCGCGATTTCGCACCAGTAATGCGCAATGCGCGCGGAAAACGAGGCGGTGCCGCGCTGTTCCAGACCGGTGGCCACCGCGACCGCCGCCGGCCAGTCACGCGAGCGCTCGTGCAGGTTCAGCAGCGCCAGTCGGGCCTCGGTTTCAAACGCCGTGCCTTCGAGCGCGCGGTAGCCCTGCTCGGCGCGGTCGAACAGCCCGGCCTGCATGAAGTCGAGCGCCAGCGCGTGCTGCGCCCGGTCGCGCTCGGATCGTGGCAGGTCGGCGCGGTGCAGCAGGTGCTCGTGCACTCGCACGGCGCGCTCGTATTCACCGCGGCGCCGAAACAGATTTCCGAGCGCGAAGTGCAGGTCCGATGTGTCGGGGTCCTGCTGCACGGCCTCGATGAACGCATCGATCGCCTTGTCGTGCTGCTCGTTGAGCAACAGGTTCAACCCCTTGTAATAGGCCCTCGGGGAATCCTTGCGCTCGCGCCGCCACTGGCGCAGGTCCAGACGCGAGGCCAGCCAGCCGAACGCGAACGCCAGCGGCAGCCCCAACAGCAGCCACTGAAAGTCAAACTCCATCCGGAACGGTCTGTTGCGGCAGCGGTGACGTTAAAACGGGCGGCTGCGTGGGCGGCGCGATTTCTGAAGCGGGCACCTGTCGGCGAGCAACCCGGCGGTGGCGCCACCAGCTCGGCACCATGGCCAGCACACCGAAAGCGCAGCCGAGCGCAAACGCCGACAGCACCAGAAACACCATCGGGGCGCGCCATTCCTGGCCAAAGAACCAGCGAATGCGGGCCTCTTGCTGGTTGTTCAGCGCAAAGGCAAACAGCGTGAAGAAAAGGGCGGCCCGAACGAGCCAGACGATGATGCGCATTGGAGCTCCGGCGCTGATTCTAGCGGCGGGGTAATGCGGCCCGAATCAACTCTACAGGTCTGATCCGGAGGTCGGTAAGTGTCCGACGTTGGCGTTGACGGCGTCGAGTTCGAGGCGTTGGTCGACGGCTTCGCGCAGCGCTTTGCCGGGCTTGAAATGAGGCACCAGCTTCTCGGGAATGATCACTTTTTCCCCGGAGCGGGGATTGCGACCGACGCGCGGTGGCCGCCGATTGATCGAGAAACTGCCGAAGCCGCGAATCTCGATGCGGTGTCCACGCGACAACGCGTCGGCCATGGCATCAAGGATCGTCTTGACCGCAAATTCGGTGTCGCGGTGGGTCAACTGACCAAATTGATCGGCCAGCTGGTCCACGAGATCCGAACGCGTCACCGAGCTGCCTCGGCCGCCTCACAAGCCGACTCATCCCTCGAAGAGAAATGGGCCGGCCCGGCGACGACCTGGTGCGCGGCCTGCGCGACGAATTCAGAGCGCCTCATCATCACCAGCTCAGCTGTTGCCGCCCTGGTTGTCGAGCTTGGCGCGCAGCAGTGCGCCCAGGCTGGTGGTGCCGGCGTTCTCGCGCTCGCTGGTCTGCGACAGACGCTGCATCGCGTCCTGGTTGTCGGCGTTGTCCTTGGCCTTGATCGACAACTGGATCGAGCGCGTCTTGCGGTCGACGTTGATGATCAGCGCCGAGACTTCGTCGCCTTCCTTGAGCATGTTGCGTGCGTCCTCGACACGGTCGCGCGAGATCTCGGAAGCGCGCAGGTAGCCGGTCACGTCATCGTTGAGCTGGATTTCAGCGCCGCGTGCATCCACCGTCTTGACCTTGCCCGTCACCACCATGCCGCGGTCGTTGACCGTGGAGTAGCTGGTGAACGGATCGGAGTCGAGCTGCTTGATGCCCAGCGAGATGCGTTCGCGGTCGACGTCGACGGCCAGCACGATCGCTTCGACTTCCTGGCCCTTCTTGTAGTTGCGCACGGCCGCTTCGCCCGGCTCGTGCCAGGACAGATCGGACAGGTGCACCAGGCCGTCGATGCCGGCCGCCAGGCCAACAAACACGCCAAAGTCGGTGATCGATTTGACGGGGCCCTTGACCTTGTCGCCGCGCTGCACCGTGGACGAGAACTCTTCCCACGGGTTGGCCTTGCATTGCTTCATGCCCAGGCTGATGCGGCGCTTGTCCTCGTCGATCTCCAACACCATGACTTCGACTTCGTCGCCCAGCGAGACGATCTTGTTTGGCGCGACGTTTTTGTTGGTCCAGTCCATTTCGGAGACGTGCACCAAGCCTTCGATGCCCGGCTCGATCTCGACGAACGCGCCGTAGTCGGCGATGTTGGTGATCTTGCCGAACAGGCGCGTGCTGTTGGGGTAGCGGCGCGACACGCCGTGCCAGGGGTCGTCGCCCAGCTGTTTGATACCCAGGCTGACGCGATTTTTCTCGGCGTCGAACTTCAGCACCTTGGCCTGCAGTTCCTGGCCCACTGTGACGACCTCGCTGGGGTGGCGCACACGGCGCCAGGCCATGTCGGTGATGTGCAGCAAACCGTCGATACCGCCCAGGTCGACGAACGCGCCGTATTCGGTGATGTTCTTGACGACGCCGTTGACGATCGCGCCTTCATGCAGCGTGCTGAGCAGCTTGCCGCGTTCCTCGCCCATCGAAGCCTCGACCACCGCACGGCGCGACAACACGACGTTGTTGCGCTTGCGGTCGAGCTTGATGACCTTGAACTCCATCGTCTTGCCCTCGTAAGGGCTCATGTCCTTGACCGGACGCGTGTCGAGCAGCGAACCGGGCAGGAAGGCGCGGATGCCGTTGACCAGCACGGTCAGGCCGCCCTTGACCTTGCCGTTGACGGTGCCGGTAACGAATTCGCCGGAGTCCAGTGAGGTTTCCAGCGACATCCACGACGCCAGGCGCTTGGCTTTGTCGCGCGACAGGATGGTGTCGCCGTAGCCGTTTTCAATCGCGTCGATGGCCACCGACACGAAATCGCCAACCTGAACTTCGAGCTCACCCAGGTCGTTCTTGAATTCTTCGATCGGAACGTAGGCTTCGGACTTGAGGCCGGCATTGACGACCACGAAACTGTGTTCCACCCGCACCACCTCAGCGCTGATGACCTCGCCGGTTCGCATGTCAGAGCCCTTCAGGGACTCTTCGAACAGGGCGGCGAATGATTCCATGCCGGAGCTTTCGGCAACTTGAGTTTGGGACATTGAGGGGGTTTCCGGTGCGACTGAAAAGTCGCGGGTTTGGGTTGACAAACCACCACCAGGTCTTGCGCTTGCCGTGGGCGAGGGCGCGTGAGCGGGGCGGCGGGCTTTTGCGGACTCGTTCGGGCTTCCGGGCCCTGGCGAGTTGATGGGACTGAAACTGAAACGGCCGAAACCAGGTCAATTACCTAGCGTCAGAACGGCCTGCGTTGTTGCCAGCCTTGCAGCACCACCGCCATCGAAGCTTCGACGGAAAGTGCCGAGTTGTCCAACATCAGCGCGTTTGCGGCTGGCTTCAAAGGCGAAACGATGCGGGTTTGGTCCCGGACATCCCGCTCTTCCAATTCAAGCTGCAAGCCTTTGATATTAGCCGCGATTCCCTTTGAAATCAATTGCTCGTAGCGCCTCTTGGCTCGCGTGGCTGCACTGGCGTTGAGGAAAACCTTCAGGTCTGCCTGCGGAAAGATGACGGTGCCCATGTCGCGCCCGTCGGCCACCAGCCCGGGGATGCGCCGGAACGACAGCTGCAACTGACGCAGTGCATCGCGCACCTGCGGCCAGACCGAAATGCGCGACGCCATGGCGCCGACATCCTCGCGCCGCAAACTCTGCGACACATCTTCATTCGACAGATGGATACGCTCCGCATCGAAATGAAGGTCGAGTGTCCGGGCGATCGCCGCAACGCCTGCTTCGTTATCAGAAGTCAAGCCGGCCCGCATCGCCACCAGCGCGGTGGCGCGATAGACCGCGCCAGAGTCCAGGAAGTGGTAGCCGAGTTCGCGCGCCACGGCACTTGCCAGCGTGCCTTTGCCCGATGCCGTGGGGCCGTCGATCGTGATGACGGGGACCTGCGCCGTGTCGGTGTGCGTCAGGCTGAACAATGACTCGAAATAATCCGGGAACGTCTTCGCGACGCACTGCGGATCGAGGATGCGCACCGGCACCCCTGCCGCGCCGACCCGTCCCGGCAATTCCGCGCTAGGCGCCAGCGGGTTGAACGCCGCCAGTGCAAAACACATCGCCACCCGGTGGTCGTCGTAGGTGTGGATCGCCGCGGCCCGCCACGCAACTGGCGGGCTGATCTCGATGAAATCGGAGCCTTCGACGACCTTGGCGCCGAGCTTGCGCAGTTCGTGGGCCATGGCGGCGATGCGGTCGGTTTCCTTGACGCGCCAGCTGGCGATGTTGGTCAGCCGCGTGGTGCCGGTGGCATACAAAGCCATCACCGACAAAGTCATCGCGGCGTCAGGAATGTGGTTGCAGTCGAGCTCGATCGCAGTCAGTGGAAAGCGGCCGCGCCGCACCTCCAGCCAGCCCGGGCCGCCCGTGACCTCAGCGCCCATCGCGCGGGCCGCATCGACGAAGGCAATGTCGCCCTGGATCGAATCGGTGCCCACGCCTTCCAGCCGCACGGGTGCGCGGTCTGCCGCGATCGCGCCCAAGGCGATGAAGTAAGAGGCGGAAGATGCATCGCCTTCGACATGGATCTCGCCGGGCGAGTGGTAGCGGCTGCCCTGCGCTATGGTGAAACGCTGCCAGCCTTGGCGCTGCACGGCGATGCCGAAACGCGCCAGCAAATTCAGCGTGATTTCCACGTAAGGTTTGGAAATCAGCTCGCCGTCGACCTCGATCACCACCGGATGAAGCTGGCTCGCCAGCGGCAAGGCCATCAGCAGCGCGGTCAGGAACTGGCTCGAGACATCACCGCGCACATGAATGGGCGCGTCGGTCCGCAACGGCTGCGGGCTGGACTGCAGGCGAAGCGGCGGGTAGCCGGGCTGGCCCAGGCAGTCGATCACGCAGCCCAGCCTGCGCAGCGCGTCGACCAGATCGCCGATCGGGCGTTCGTGCATGCGCGCCACGCCACTCAGTTCGAAGCAGCCGTCCTGGGTGGCCGCCAGCAGCGCCAGCGCCGCGGTCAACGGACGCATTGCCGTGCCTGCATTGCCAAGAAACAACTTCGCAGAGCGCTGCCGAAGCTTCCCACCGAGGCCGGTGACGCGCAGCGCGGCGCCCTCGGGTGCGGCCTCGCAGCCAAGTTCGCGCAGCGCCGTCAGCATGACCCGCGTGTCGTCGGAGTCCAGCAGGTCGTGGATCAGCGTGCTGCCGGCGCTGAGACCGGCCAGCAGCAGCACCCGGTTGGAAATGCTTTTGGAGCCCGGCATCCGGACGGTCCCGGAAGCCGACATCAACGGCGGGATGTCGAGAAACGGAATGTTGAACATGGGTGATGCTGCGGGGCGCAGGACGGAAGACGCCGGGGTCAACGCGCGGCGGGATGCTGGCCGGTACTCATCTGCCAGGCGCCGCGTGCCTTTGAAGCGGTGTTTATCATGTCGTTGAGCGCTTCGGCATCGCCGCTGCGCACAACGTGCTCGATCGCGTCGAGCGAATGCCGAAAGCGCTGCAGCTGGTGCAGCACTTGCTCGCGGTTGCTCAACAGGATGTCGCGCCAGATCGCCGGGTCGCCGCCGGCGATGCGCGTGAAATCCCGAAAGCCGGGCCCGGCCAGCGTCAAAAATTTAGCGCCGGCGGGTTGGTCGGCCACCGCATTGAAATAGGCGAACGCGAGCAAATGCGGCAGGTGGCTGACGGCGGCAAATGCGGCGTCGTGGTCTTCCGGTGTCATGCTCAGCACGTGCGAGCCGATGGCGGTCCAGGCTTCGGTGGCTTTGTGCAACAGCTCCGGCGGTGTCTGTGGCAATGGCGTCAGGATGACTTGCCGGTTCTGGTACAGCGAACCATCGGCGTGAGCGATTCCCGCCACTTCCTTGCCGGCGATCGGGTGCGCCGGCACGAACGACACGGCGCGTTCCATCAGCACGCGACGTGCGGCGGCGACCACGTCGCACTTGGTCGAGCCGACGTCCATCAGCAGCATGCCGGGCTCGATCAGCTCTCGGATCGCCTTGAGGGTCGCTTCGGTGGCCGACACGGGAACAGCAATCAGCACGATGTCGGAACCCGACACCGTTTGCCGCGCCGAATCTGCGATTTGGTCAATGATGCCCAGTTGCTTCGCCTTCTCGGTGGTTGAGGGCGACTTGCTGTAGCCGACCACGTGTTCGACCCACCCCGCTCGTTTGAGTGCCAGCGCGAACGATCCGCCCATCAGGCCGCAGCCGATCACGCCGAGTTGCTTGAACATGGAATCGGGCGCGCTCAGTGCGCGTCGATGGGGTAGGTGCCCAGCAACTTGAAATAGGCGCAGACGCCTCGCAACTCTTGCAATGCGACCGCCACTTCGGGTTCTTCGGGATGGCCCTTCAGGTCGATGTAGAAGTAATACTCCCATTGACCCGAGCGAGCCGGCCGGGACTCGAAACGGCTCATCGACACGCCATGCTGTTTCAATGGCACCAGCATGTCATGCACCGCGCCCGGGCGATTGCTGACCGACACCACGAGACTGGTGCAGTCATGCCCCGACGCCTGCGGCTGCGGCTGGCGCTGCGGGTGCGCCACGATCGCGAAGCGCGTGCGGTTGTGCGGATCGTCCTGGATCGCGGGGGCCACCACGTGCAGCCCATATTCGCTGGCGGCCCGATCGCTCGCCACGCCGGCCAATGACGGGTCCAGGCCGGCCAGGCGCGCACCCTCCGCATTGCTGGACACAGGCCGGCGCTCGACCGTCGGCAGATGGCTGTTCAACCAGCCGTGGCATTGGGCCAATGCCTGCGGGTGTGCGCAGACCGCCACGATGCCTTCGAGCGAGTTGTCACGCCGCAGCAGGTTGTGCCGCACGAACAGGCTGGTCTCGCCGATGATGTGCAGCGGCGTCGTGAGGAACAAGTCGAGCGAACGTGCAACCACGCCTTCGGTGGAGTTTTCCACCGGCACCACGCCGAAGTCCGCCGCGCCGGCGGTGGTTGTGCGGAACACCTCGTCGATGCTGGCGCAAGCGACCTTGACGATCGAGGTACCGAAGAAGCCCAGTGCTGCCAGTTCGCTGAAGGTGCCCGCCGGGCCGAGGTAGGCGACGCGGGTCGGTGTCTCCAGTGCCCGGCAGGCCGACATGATTTCGCGCCAGATCGGCGCCACGCTGTCCGACATCAGCGGTCCGGGGTTGACCGATTTCAACCCATCGATCACCTGCGCCTCGCGTTCCGGACGGAAAGCCACCGAGCCTTCCTTCTTTTTGAGCTCGCCGACTTCGAGTGCCAACACGGCCCGTCGATTCAGCAGCTCCAGCAAGTTGCGGTCCAGCGCGTCGATCTGCAGCCGCAGCGACTGCAGCGCGGCGTTCGTGGTCGGAAGGTTGTCAGCCATGGACAGGCCACCGCCGCGAAATCACTTGGACGCAGGCTTCGGTGCGCTCTGCGCCTTTGCGGCACCCGATGCCCCGGGCGCTGCGGGCGCGGGGATCCCCAGCGTCGTGCGCATCTTCTGTTGCAAGCTCTGCAGACGAGGCTCAATCACCGGCCCTGCGTCCGCAACGAGCTTTTGGCCGAACGAGCTCAACATTTCGGGGCCGGCCTGCTGCAGCTTCTTGTTGAGCGGCGAATCGAACCAGGCAATCAACTGCTTCAGTTCGTCTTCGCTGAACTTTTCTTCCAGCGCCACGCCGTAGGTCGACGGCGCCAGCTTCAGTGCGCGCTCGCGAACCACCGGCACGGTCTCATCGACGTACTTCCTGATGTCTGCTTCGATGCTGCGTGCGGCAGCCTCGCGCTTGTCCGGCGCCACCTGCGTTTGCAAAACGGTGCTGGCCTGTTGCATGAGCTGCGCCACCGGACGCTCGACGATCTGGCGGGCGATATTCTCGAACGATGCGGTCTGGACCTGCACGAGTTTTTGCGCCAGTTCCTTCCTTGCAGGCGTGCTTTGAGCATGCGCCAGCGCGGCGCCGGCGAGCAGCGTCACGGCAGTCAAGATCTTCATCATTGGTTTTCCTTCGGGGGTGTGTCGTCGGCGACCGGGTCTGCGCCAGCATCGTTGGCGTCATTCTCGACGATGCGTTGCAGCCCGATCAGCTGGCTGCCGACGTCGAGCGCGATCAGCGTGACACCCTGCGTGGCCCGGCCCAGTTCACGAATCTCGGCGACCCGCGTGCGCACCAACACGCCCTTGTCGGTGATGAGCATCAGCTCGTCGTCCGGGCGCACCAGTGTCGCAGCCACCACCTTGCCGTTGCGCTCGCTTTGAACGATCGCGATCATGCCTTTGCCGCCACGACCATGGCGCGTGTATTCGCCAATCGCGGTGCGCTTGCCGTAACCGTTCTCGGTCGCGCACAGCACGCTCATCGGCGCGGTGGGTTCGCCAGAAGCCTCGAGCGCTTCCTCGGACTCGGCCACCAGCAAAGCGATCACGCTCTGGCCTTCTTCGAGCGTCATGCCGCGCACGCCGCGCGCGGTGCGGCCGAGTTCGCGCACGTCCTCTTCCTTGAAGCGCACCGCCTTGCCGCCGTCGCTGAACAGCATCACGTCGTGTTTGCCGTCGGTGAGTGCGGCGCCGATGAGGAAGTCGCCGTCGTCGAGATCGATGGCGATGATGCCGGCCTTGCGCGGGTTGCTGAATTGGTCCAGCGCAGTTTTCTTGACCACGCCCTGCGCAGTTGCCATGAAGACGCTGTGGTCTGCGGGGAAGCTGCGGAAGCCATCGGTCAGCGGCAGCACCACATTGACCTTCTCGCCGGGCAGCAACGGGAACATGTTGACGATCGGTCGTCCGCGCGAATTGCGCGAGCCCTGGGGCACTTCCCACACTTTCAGCCAGTAGACACGGCCGCGGTTCGTGAAGCACAGCATGTAGTCGTGCGTGTTCGCGACGAACAGTTGTTCGATCCAGTCGTCGTCTTTCGTCTGCGTCGCCTGCTTGCCGCGTCCACCGCGCTTTTGGGCCCGGTATTCCGACAGCGCCTGGCTCTTCACGTAGCCGGTGTGGCTGAGCGTGACCACCATGTCGGTTGGCGTGATCAGGTCCTCGGTGCCCAAGTCCTGCGCGTTGTGTTCGATCTGGCTGCGACGTGCGCCTATCTTGGTCTGGCCGAATTCGAGCCGAATGGCGGCGAGTTCATCGGAAATGATGGTGGCCACGCGCGCCGGCGTCGACAGGATGCCAAGCAGGTCGGCAATGTGCGCCATCACTTCCTTGTACTCTCCGATGATCTTGTCTTGCTCCAGACCGGTCAGTCGCTGCAGGCGCATCTGCAGGATTTCGCCCGCCTGATCGTCGCTCAACCGGTACAGCCCGTCGACCTGCAGACCGAAATTGGCAGGCAGGCCTTCGGGCCGGTAGGCCTCGCGTCCGCCCGACGTGGCGCCCTCGGCACGCGCCAGCATCTCGCGCACCATCGAGGAGTCCCAGCTTTTACTCATCAGCGCGGCCTTGGCCACCGGCGGCGTTGGCGAAGCCTTGATGGTCTCGATGAACTCGTCGATGTTGGCCAGTGCGACCGCCAGGCCTTCCAGCACATGGCCACGCTCGCGCGCCTTGCGCAACTCGTACACCGTGCGCCGCGTGACCACTTCGCGGCGGTGGTCGAGGAAGACGGCGATCAAATCCTTCAGATTGCACAACCTCGGCTGACCGTCGATCAGCGCCACCATATTGATGCCGAAGGTGTCCTGCAGTTGAGTCTGTTTGTACAAGTTGTTCAGCACAACCTCGGGCACTTCGCCGCGCTTGAGCTCGATCACCACCCGCATGCCCGACTTGTCGGATTCGTCCTGGATGTGGCTGATGCCTTCCAGCTTTTTCTCATGCACCAACTCCGCCATGCGCTCGAGCAGGTTCTTCTTGTTCACCTGATACGGGATCTCATCGACGATGATCGATTGCCGTTGACCCCGGTCGATGTCTTCGAAGTGGCACTTGGCGCGCATCACAAGCTTGCCGCGTCCGGTGCGGTAGCCGTCGCGAACGCCGGACAGGCCGTGGATGATCCCCGCTGTCGGGAAATCCGGCGCTGGGATGATTTCCATCAGTTCGTCGATTGACGCCGCCGGGTTTTTCAACAAGTGCTGGCAGGCGTCGATCACCTCGTTCAGGTTGTGCGGCGGGATGTTGGTGGCCATGCCGACGGCGATGCCGCCGGCGCCGTTGACCAGCAGGTTCGGGAAGCGCGACGGCAGGACCGACGGCTCCTGCGTGCGGCCGTCGTAGTTGTCCTGGAAGTCGACGGTGTCTTCTTCGATGTCGCGGACCATCTCCATGGCCAGAGGAGCCATCTTGGTCTCGGTATAACGGTGGGCCGCTGCACCGTCGTTTCCGGGGGATCCGAAGTTGCCCTGCCCGAGAGCGAGTGGATACCTCAGGCTCCATGGCTGCACCAGCCGCACGAGCGCGTCGTACACGGAGGAGTCGCCGTGCGGGTGGAACTGGCCCATCACGTCGCCGACGACGCGGGCGCACTTGAAGTACCCGCGGTCGGGGCGGTAGCCGCCGTCGTACATCGCGTACAGCACGCGCCGGTGCACCGGCTTGAGGCCGTCGCGCACCTCGGGCAGGGCTCGGCCGACGATCACGGAC
>ENA-OFCX01000601-OFCX01000601.1-metagenomes-genome-assembly--contig:-NODE-601-length-17708-cov-3.242905_pt1 | contig 17708 bp, 18 predicted proteins | sample MGYA00153384_OFCX01 | MGnify analysis MGYA00153384
CTTCATTGCCACGCCGCAGGCGCGTGCAGTCATGCAGCGCCACGGGCTGTAAATCGAACGGTGGCGTTCGGCGCACCCATGTTCTGCACCAGCGCACCGGTGTGGCTGACCGCCCAGGTCATAGGCTGGAGTCTGCTGCTGCAATTGGTCATTGGCGGCGCCATCAGCTGGCAGCTGGCACGCCGCCAGTGGGCCGGCAACCCATGGCTGGATGTGCTGGTCACCCTGCCTCTGGTCTTTCCGCCCATTGTGCTGGGCTACGCCATCTTGCTGCTGCTGGGGCGCCATGGCTGGCTCATGCAGGCGCTGCCGCACTGGATGCAGCCAGAGGTCATCTTTACCCCTGCAGGCTTGGTGGTGGCCGCTTTTGTGGCCGGGCTGCCCTTGATGGTCAAACCCACACAAAACGCCTTTGCCAGTACTCCCTCCAGCCTGCGCGAGGCGGCGGCCACTTTTGGGCTGTCTGCATGGCAGATTTTCTGGCGGGTAGAGCTGCCGCTGGCCCGGCGTGGCATTGCTGCCGGGCTGATGCTGGCGGGTGGGCGCGGGCTGGGCGAGGTGGGGCTGTCTTTGATGCTGGGCGGCAACATTGTGGGGCGCACGGAAACGCTGTCGCTGGCCATTTTCAATCAGGTGCTGGACGGCAATCTGGCATGCGCCAACCAGCTGTCGCTGCTGCTGTGCGTGCTGGTCATTCCCGTTTTTCTGATGCTGCGCCGCTGGGGGTCTCTGTAGTCTGAGCCTCCCTCAATGAGGGGGCGACGCCAGCTATTTATGCCTATGACGGATCTCAATTTTTCTTTGACTGCGCTGTTTGCCGCCTCGGTGGTGTCCTTGCTGGTAACGCCGGGGCCTGTCACTTTGCTGGTGCTGCGAGCCGGGCTGGCGGGCGGTATGCGCCATGCACTGCAGACCATTGCCGGCACCAACGCAGCGTCGCTGGTGCTGATTGCCGTCTCTACGCTGCTGATCAAGGGTTTGCTGGTGATGGACGATGCTGTGATGGTGGGCATTCGCCTGCTGGGCTGCGCGTACATCAGCACGATTGCCTGGGGCATGGTGCGAGAGGCGCTGCAGATGCCGCAGACCGCTGCGCCTGCAGGCGGTCAGGCCTCCGCGGGCCTGGTAGCCGCACCCGCAGGCTTTGTCCGGGGCTTTGCGCTGGGCATTTCTAACCCCAAGGACATCATCTTTTTTGCGTCTTTTCTGCCGCAATTCATGGGGGTGCTGCCGTCGCCGGATCACAGCATTGCGCTGCTGACCGGGCTGTGGATCGTGCTGGATTTTTCAACCCTGCTGCTGCTGACACTGCTGGTGCGCAAACTGGTGCGGCCCGCACTGCAGCGGAGTTTGCTGCTGGTGGCGGCCGTGCTGTTGCTGGTGATTGGCGTGGGTGGTCTGGTGCATGCCTTGCACGGCATGTTGTGGGGCTGAGCACGCAGCACGCACCATGCACCATGCACGCACGCAAGCAGCGCACGGCAGCCCAAGGCGTTCAGGTGCCGTGCCGGGCGGTGTCGGCAGGTGTTGTGCGCTGGCCTGTCCGCGAGGGTGGTGGGGTCCACTGGCTGAAAATCAGGGCCACCACAATCAAGGCTGCACCGCCAAAGGCGAGCATTGCCATGCGTTCGTCAATCAGCCACCAGGCGGTGAGCGCGGCAAACACCGGCTCCAGTCCATACACAATCGCGCTGCGCATGGCATCTACGCGCTGCTGGCCCCAGGCCTGAAAGATGACCACCATGGCGCTGGCAATCAGCCCCAGGTAAATAAGTGCACCCCAGGCATTGGCAGACAGCGCCATGGCCTGTGTATGCAGTTGGGCCATGCCGTTAGGTTGCACCAGCAGCATCAGCGTGGTGCATACCCACATGGAACCCGCCAGCGCTGCCGCCATGCGCGTGGCGCGCAGTGGAGCGGCCTGATTGCGCAGAGCGGCCGCTTCCATGGTCAAGATATAGACGGCGTAGACGCCAGCGCTGCACAGGGTGAGCGTGTCGCCCCAATTCCACGGGCTGTCTTCAAAAAACATCAGGCACATGCCGGCGACGGCCATGGCACAGGCGGCCCACACTTGCCAGCCCATGCGCCGGCGCAGCACCAGCCAGGCGATCAAAGGCACCATCAGCACGTTCAGTCCGGTGACGAAGGCGTTGCGGTTGCTGGTGGTGTGGCTCAGCCCTTCAATCTGCAGCCAGAAGGCCAGGAAATTGAGCACGCCCAGCCCCAGGCCCCAGCGCCATTCGGCCCTGCGCATGCCGCGCCACAGGGGCAGCAACACCACGGCGGCCATGCCAAAACGCAGCCAGATGATCTGCAGCGCAGACAGGTCTGCCGACAGCTGCTTCATGGCCGGAAAGGTGGTGCCCCAGACGACGGTGACGGCCAGCAAGGCCGAAAGGCCCCAGCGTTGAGTGCGCATGTGAAAAGGCAGATATAAAAAAAGAAGCAGTCAGCGCTCATGTTCTCTATGTTTCAGCATCAAAACATGCTGAAACTCTGAAAACACAGGCGCTAATAGCTCCTTTGTTTGATAGCCCGCAACGGGTGTGAAAACAGCGCCTAGTGTGCCACGCGGCCGATGAATGCGGCAATGCGCTCGTTGGCAGGGCGGGCAAAAAACTCTGCCGGCGGTGCTTCGTGGGCAATACAGCCTTGGTCAAAGAACATCACGCGGTCGGCCACTTCGCGGGCAAAGCCCATTTCGTGGGTCACCACAATCATGGTCATGCCTTCCTTGGCCAGACTGCGCATCACTTCCAGCACTTCCTGCACCATCTCGGGATCGAGCGCGCTGGTGGGTTCGTCAAACAGCATCACCTGTGGCTCCATGGCCAGCGCACGCGCAATGGCCACGCGCTGCTGCTGACCACCCGAGAGCTGCCACGGGTACTTGTGTGCATGGTCCTGCATGCCCACGCGTTCGAGCAATTGCATGGCTTTGGCGTTGGCAGCGCTGCGCGATATCTTGTGGATGCGCCGGGGTGCCAGCGTCACGTTGTCCAGCACCGTCATGTGACCGAACAGGTTGAACTGCTGAAACACCATGCCCACTTCGCAGCGCTGCTTTTGCAGCGTGGCTTCGTGGTCGGTGACGGGCACGCCGTCGATGGTGATCGTGCCGCCGTCGTGCGGCTCCAGGCGGTTGAGTGCCCGCAGCAACGTGGATTTGCCCGAGCCAGAAGCGCCGATGATGACGGTTACTTCGCCCTTGCTGAATGCGGTGGATACACCTTGCAGCACCTGGTGCGTGCCAAAGCTTTTGGTCACCTTGTTGCAGACGATGTAGGGCGTGCGGGTATTGGCAGCTTGGCTCATTTTTGGCGGCCTTCCACGTCAAAACGGTATTCGATGGCTGCGGTCACCTGGGTCACCAAAGTGGTCAGCACCAGGTAGGTGACGCCCACCGTCAGCAGCGTTTCTACAGGCTGAAAGGTAGACGACTGGATGCGGTTGCCCACGTTGGTCAGCTCTACCACGCCAATGGCGTAGGCCAGCGAAGAGTCTTTGAGCAAAGCCACAAAGTTGCTCACCAGTGGAGGCAGCGAAATCTTGAACGCCTGCGGGAACACCACATCGGTGAACACACGGGTTTTGGGCAAACCCAGCGCACGGGCGGCTTCAGCCTGCCCGCGGGGCACGGCGTTGAGGCCGGCGCGCACGGCTTCGGCGTTGTAGGCCCCCACATTGAGCGCCAGCGCAATCACCGCAGCGGCAAAGTCAGGCAGATTCAGGCCTGGCACAAGCACCGGCAGGGCAAAGTACATGAACAGAATCTGTACCAGCAGCGGCGTGCCGCGAATGATCCAGATGTAGGTGCTGGCAATGCTGCGCAGCAGGCCATTGCCCGAGGTACGGGCCAGCGCTGCAGCCACGCCCAGCAGCAGGCCGGCAGAGCCACTGATCAAGGTCAGGTACAGCGTGGTGCGTGCGCCTTCGGCAAATTCGCCGGCGTGGTCACCAATTGGTTCGGGAAGCAGGGCCAGCAACTGGCCGAGTGCAGACACCACCACCACCATCAGCAACAGGGCTGTGACCAGGGTGGCGTTGCTGCGTTGGGTGCGGCTCCAGTGGGTGGGCCAGATAGCAGTAAGCATAGAAAAACCAGAATGGAAAAACGAAAACGCCCTGGAGCAATCTCTTCAGGGCGTAGGGTGCAGTGGCCGGGCGCTAGCGCTGACGGACCACGGGGCTACCCATGCTTCGTTATTCCGGGCAGCGGATGTCTTCCTGGAACCACTTTTGCGAGATCTTGGCGTAGCTGCCATCTTTCAAAGACTCGGCAAATGCCTTGTTCCATGCGGCTGCCAAAGCCTGGTTGTCTTTGGAGACAGCCGAGGCAACGCGTTCGACAAACAGCAGCTCGCCCTGGTTGAACTTGATCTTGCTGTTCTTTTGCAGCATTTCCTTGGCCAGGAAACGCTCGGTCACCCACGCGTCAACGCGCTTGGTCATCAGCGCATTGAGGGCGGCTTCGTTGGTGGGAAAGTTCACCACACGTTGGACACCGGGCACGTTCTTTTGAACGTAGTCCAGGTAGGTCGTGCCGGTTTGCGCAGAGACGGTCTTGCCGGTCAGATCCTTGGCACTTTTGATAGCGTCGGTCAGTGCAATCACCTGAGCCCCTGAGCAGTAGTGCGGGGCGGTGAAGGTGACGGCCTTTTCACGCTCGGGGGTGATGCCGTGCGAGGAGATCACCAAATCCCAGCGGTCTTGCTTCAGGCCAGTCAGCAGGGCGTCGAAGGAAATGGTTTTCCATTCGGTCTTCAGCCCCATTTTCTGGGCCATCAGCTCGGCCAGCTCCACCTCAAAGCCGGTCAGCTTTTTGCCTTCAAAGTAGGCAAACGGGGTGTAGTAGCCTTCAGTGGCCAGACGGATAGTGCCGTCTTTTTGGATGGCTTCGAACGAGCGGGCGTGGGCACCAGCTGTAGCCAACACTGCAACGGCGGCAGCGGCGATCAGGGAAATGCGTTTCATGTGTAGTTCCTGGAGACATTCGCAGGGTCCAGACCCCCGGCCCCAGAGATGGGGCCTCCGCACGCACCACGCGGCGCGGAAAAAAATAGAGGCCACAGCCAGCACACAACAGTGCCCGGCAGTGCCGCTGGGTGTTGGTGTCAATGCACCAAAAAAGAGCGGCTTGGCGGCGAAAGCAACCCGCAATTATAGAAGTGAGACTTCGCCAGCGCAGAAGGCTGCCTGAGCAGCCCCCAAGGGTTTGCGTCTACGAGGCTCGGGTTTACCCGCCAAAGGCATCCCAGCCGGTTTTACAGATCAGCAGGCTGACCACCACAATGAAAATCACGCGGACAAAGCCTGCGCCATGGCGCAGCGCCATCCAGGTGCCCAGCACGCTGCCCAGCACGTTGGCAATGGCCAGGGGAATGGCAAAGTGCCACCACACGTGCCCCTTTATCGCAAACAGGGCAATGGCCGCCAGGTTGGTCATCACGTTCATGAGCTTGGCGTTGATGGACGCGTTCAAGAAGTCATAGCCCAGCAGACGGACGAGCAAGAAGACAAAAAAGCTGCCCGTGCCAGGTCCAAAAAAGCCGTCGTAAAACCCGATGACCAGACCGATACCTGCTGTCAGCCACTGCGCAGCGCGCTGGCTGCGGTGGGGGGTGTGTTCACGGCCCAGCTCTTTTTTGGCCAGTGTGTAGATCAGCACGCCCAGCAAGATGAAGGGCAGCAGCTTGCGCAGAAAGTCGGGGTTGACCAGGGTCACGGCCCATGCACCTGCAAAGGCACCGACACCTGCTGCCACGATGCCCGGAATGATGGTGGGCCAGGTGATGGAGATGCGGCGGCTGTACTGCCACGTTGACATGGCCGTGCCCCAGACCGCAGCACTTTTGTTGGTGCCAAACAAGGTGGCGGGTGCAGCGGTGGGAAATGCAGCAAACATGGCGGGCACCAGTATTAGCCCGCCACCGCCCACGATGGCATCCACAAAACCAGCCAGGGCTGAAGCCAGAGAGATAAAGATCCATTCCATGGTGGTCGATTGTGCGCTGCCCTGACGGCGTGAAGCTGTCACTTGCCCAAACAAAAAGCGCCGGGGGTACCGGCGCTTTGGAAAGGCATCTCATTGGCGGATGCTTTTTAGATATTGGTCTGTTTGTGGATCGAGTTTGTCTCCTCGGGCCCTCTTTGCTACACCTTGGTGCAGCGCTTGAGTGGATGGACTGTAACGGCTGCATCGGTCTGGTGCATCGGGGATTTCCCGCAAGCTTGTTCGGAAACGTCTGACAGCCATGTGGTGGGGGCGCAGCTAGCGCAAAGACAGCCGGGCACAGCTTGTGCTTGGTGGCTGTCACCAAAAAGCAAAGGGGGATGGACATGAAGATGCACAACACGCTGGGCTGGATGGTGCTTGCTGCTGCGCTGATGGCACTGCCCGTGGGGGTGCAGGCGCAGCACATGGTGGGGTTTGACGAAATTCGTGGTGCCGACACGGCCTGGGTGCTGGTATCTGCGGCGCTGGTGCTGCTGATGACGCTGCCCGGCGTGGCGCTGTTTTACGCGGGCATGGTGCGCGGCAAAAATGTGCTCAACACCTTGGCGGCAGTACTGGGCGCTGCTTGCGTGGTCAGTGTGGTGTGGTTTGCCGTGGGCTATTCGCTGGCTTTTACGCCCGGTAACCGCTGGCTGGGAGGGCTGGAGCGCATCTGGTTTGCGGGGCTGGATTACCAGCTGGCGGCGCAGCAGCTGTCGGTCAGCCACATGGCTGCGCATATTCCGGAGGCAGCCTACGCCCTGTTTCAACTGACGTTTGCCATCATAACTGCTGCGTTGATCGTGGGGGCTGTTGTAGAGCGCATGCGGTTTGGTGCGCTGATGCTGTTTATGGCGCTGTGGAGCCTGTGCGTCTACGTGCCCGTGGCCCACTGGGTGTGGGAGCCCGGTGGCTGGCTGGCGCGCATGGGGGCGCTGGACTTTGCTGGCGGGGCCGTGGTGCATGTGAATGCGGGCGCTGCAGGGCTGGCCTGCGCCTGTTATCTGGGCAAGCGCACGGGCTATGGACGCGAAGCGTTTCAGCCCTACAACCTGGGCTGGACCATGCTGGGCGCATGCCTGCTGTGGGTGGGCTGGTTCGGTTTCAATGGTGGCTCTGCCCTGTCAGCCGACGGGCGCGCAGCACTGGCCATGGTGGTGACCCATCTGGCAGCAGCCGGCGGTGCGATTGGCTGGGCGGCAGGCGAGTGGATGTTCCGCCGGCGCGTCTCGCTGCTGGGCTTGTGCTCGGGTCTGGTTGCCGGTTTGGTGGCGGTCACGCCCGCAGCCGGTTTTGTGGACATGGGCTCGGGGCTGCTGATTGGCGCGATGGCTGGCCTGGTCTGCTACTGGGGCGCAACGGGTTTCAAGCGCTGGCTGGGTGCCGATGATTCGCTGGACGTGTTTGGCGTACACGGCCTTGGGGGCATGGTGGGCTCCATCCTCACCGGGGTGTTTGTCAGCAGCACCATCTCGGGCGCCAGTGGCAACCTGCTGGCGCAAACCGTGGCCGTGGTTGCGGTGGCCGTGTACAGCTTTGTGGCCACCTGTGTGCTGATGTGGCTGACCGACCGGGTGACCCCGGTGCGGGTGGAGCTGCACGATGAGCAGCAAGGTCTGGACATTACCCAGCACCGGGAGCACGTGGGGCAGTAAGCATGAACCCGATGCTCCAGCCTGCGGCGTGCGGTGGGAGACCGCCATGCCCTGGAGTCACAGGGCTCGGTGCAGCAATCAAGCAAGGAGTGGGTGATGGCAAACAGTGAACGTGTGGCAACGGCAGCACACCTGCATGTAGCCTTGCGGCGCAAGGCGGGCCGTGTGACCGATACCGACTGGATGGCCGAAAACGACGACTACGCGCGTGAAGTGGTGCGCGTTGCACGGGCCAAAGCCCGGGAAGACGGAGATGCGCAACTGGCTGACCTGGCCAGCAAGCTGGAGGCGCTGCTGCCGACCGGTGCACAGCCAGCCTCACCGTCCGTACCGCCGCTGGCGCAGCGGGCGAGCCGAAATCTGCGCGAAAGCAATGCGCCGGGGGCTGGCGATGCTGAACGCTATATCGGGGGCTTGCGCTGAGTGCTGTTGCCCGTTACCCGCCGGTGCGAGGCCATTGCCATGCAGGCGCTGTGGCTTGCCGCCTGGCCCTGCACGGCATCGTGTGTAAAAAGCGGCGGTGATTAAAAGTGAGCTTGTATCGCTTATGCAGTGGCGTTTTTAAATACTTTTATATCTGAAAGCGTTGTGTATTAAGCGTTAACAGCTCACTTTTTAAGTGGATCTGCGCTTCAGTTGTTTTGTAGTCGTCAAACCGTCAGGGCGTGAATGGGCTCATCCATGGCAGAAGCGACAGCCGTTTCCACTTTGGCGTTGCGTGCCTTGCGGTCTGCGCGAATCCATTGCGCCGCTTTTTCAGCCAGCATCAGCGTTGGGCTGTTGGTGTTGCCGCTGGTGATGGTGGGCATGGCACCGGCATCCACCACACGCAGTGCCTGCACGCCACGCACACGTAAATGGCTGTCAAGCACGGCCATGCTGTCGCCGTCACGCCCCATCTTGGTGGTGCCTACGGGGTGGAAGATGGTGGTGGCAATGTCGCCCGCCAGCCGGGCCAGCTCTTCATCGGTCTGGTATTGCGTGCCCGGCTTCCATTCCTCTGGCTTGTAGCGTGCCAGCGCAGGCTGGCTGACGATGTTGCGCGTCACGCGCAGGCTGTCTGCTGCTACCTGGCGGTCATGTGCCGTGCTCAGGTAATTGGGGGCAATCGAGGGTGCGTCCTCAAAATTGGGGCTCTTGATCTGCACCGTGCCACGGCTGGAGGGGTTGAGGTTGCACACGCTGGCCGTGAAGGCGGGAAAGCTGTGCAGCGGCTCGCCAAACGCATCCAGCGACAAAGGCTGCACGTGGTATTGCAGATTGGGGTGCGGCATGTCGGGGTGGCTGCGCGTGAACGCACCCAGCTGTGAGGGTGCCATGCTCATTGGCCCCGTGCGGTGCAGCAGGTATTCCAGCCCGATGCGCATCTTGCCCCAGCGTGTCGCGGTCAAGGTGTTGAGCGTGGGCGTGTCATTGACCTTGTAGACCGAGCGGATCTGCAGGTGGTCTTGCAAGTTGGCCCCCACGCCCGGCAAATCCAGCGTGACTGGAATGCCCTTGTCGCGCAGTAAATTGGCCGGGCCAATGCCCGACAGTTGCAGCAACTGCGGTGAATTGATGGCCCCCGCGCACAGGATGACCTCTTCCGTGGCCGTGAGGTGTTCCAGCTCATCGCCAATCCAGGCTTTCACTCCGGTGCAGCGCAATGAGCCATCGGACTGGCGCTCTGTGACCAGACGGGTGGCCTGGGCCATGGTCCACATCTCGAAATTAGGGCGGCCATAGCATTTCGGGCGCAAGAAAGCCTTGGCGGTGTTCCAGCGCAGCCCATCTTTCTGGTTCACTTCAAAGTAGCCCACACCTTCGTTGACTCCGGTGTTGAAGTCCGGGGTGGCAGGAATGCCCGCCTGCTGTGCAGCCTCGGAAAAGGCATCCAGAATGTCCCAGCGCAGGCGCTGTTTTTCGACGCGCCACTCACCCTTGTTGCCGTGCCAAGCGGCAAACGCCGCATCGTGGGGCTGGCCTTCATCCAGTCGCCAGTGGCTTTCGTGCTTTTTGAAGGCAGGCAACACGTTGTCCCAGCGCCACGCGTCATCGCCCGTCAGCTGTGCCCACTGGTCGTAATCGCGGGCCTGACCGCGCATGTAGATCATGCCGTTGATGCTGGAGCAGCCACCCAGTGTTTTGCCGCGTGGATAGCGCAGGCTGCGTCCGTTGAGCCCGGCATCTGGTTCTGTCTGATACAGCCAGTCTGTGCGTGGGTTGCCTATGCAGTGCAGGTATCCAACGGGGATGTGGATCCAGTGGTAATCGTCTTTGCGACCCGCTTCGAGTAATAAGACCCGCACATTGCGGTCTGCGCTGAGGCGGTTACACAGCAAGGCGCCTGCGGTTCCGCCTCCGATGATGATGTAGTCGAAAGTGGTGTCGCTCATGATCTTCGCCAGCGGTAACTGGCCTAAAACAAGCATCCGAAGTGGATGCTAGTGCTGCCATTTTGAAGAGATGCTGCCGTCTGTCGATAGGGAAAGCGTGTAGTCCCAGGCTTACGGATTAGTAAGGTTGTTGCCAAGTGGCTGACACGCCTGCCCGCGCTCTGCCTTCGGACTCTTCGTAGAAAACTTGTAAGCTTGGCGCACTTTGGCTTTGCACGTTGCTATGACAGACACCACTCCACGCTTGACGATCACCTCGGACGACCAGGGTGCGTGGGCGCTGCTGCAAGGGCGCTGGGGGGCCGCAGAACTGGGGCAGCGCAAACATTGGCAAGCGCTGCAAAAAGCCTTGAAGGCCTGTGGTGCCAACCCTGCACAAGGCTGGGATCTGCAGGGGCTGCAGTGGCTGGACCACGTGGGTGCGCAGTTGCTTTGGAACCACTGGCAGCATGCATGGCCACAGAATCTCAGGCTCACAGACGGCCAGCGCGCCATGCTCACGCGCGTGGCCTCATTCCAGCAGGCCCCCGCGCCGGCGCGCAAGCCCTGGTGCTGGATGGACCAGGTCAACCAGCTGGGCCTGCTGGTGCTGCATTCGCTGGATCACTTGCTGCATCTGGTGGAGCTGGTGGGCCAACTGGCGCTGGATTTCGGGTCTTTGCTGCGCAATCCGCGCAAGGGCCCATGGCGCGATTTTTCGGGTCACCTCTACAGCATGGGGGCTACGGCGCTACCCATTACAGCGCTGGTGGGCTTCCTGATCGGGGTGGTGCTGGCCTATCTGATGGCCTTGCAGCTGCGTCAGTTCGGGGCGGAAGCCTTCATCGTGAATATTTTGGGCATCTCTTTGATCCGCGAGCTGGGGCCACTGCTGGCTGCCATCTTGGTGGCGGGGCGATCAGGCTCTGCAATTACGGCGCAAATTGGTGTGATGCGCGTGACCGAGGAGCTGGATGCCATGCAGGTCATGGGCATACGCCACGGTTTCAGGCTGGTCATGCCGCGCGCCATGGCCCTGGCGGTGGCCATGCCCTTGATCAGTTTGTGGACCACGCTGGCCGCTCTGGGCGGCGGCATGCTGGCAGCGGATTTGACCATGGGCATTTCTGCAGGGTATTTCTGGCAAACGTTGCCCGACGCGGTGGAGGTCGGCAATCTGGTGCTGGCCATGTCCAAGTCTGTGGTGTTTGGCATCTTCATCGCCCTGATCGGCTGCCACTGGGGCCTGCGGGTGCAGCCCAATACCCAGAGCCTGGGGGAGGGCACCACGGCCTCGGTGGTGTCATCCATCACCATGGTCATCATCGTGGATGCTATTTTTGCCATTGCGTTCAAGGACGTGGGGTTCTAGGCCATGACAGCAATGCACAACACCGAACCCGTCGTCATCGTCGACAAGCTTTGGAGCATCTTTGGTGAGGGCGATAAAGCCTTTGCAGTGCACCAGGATCTGGATTTGACGGTGTTTCGCGGAGAAATGCTGTCGATTGTGGGGGGATCTGGCACGGGCAAGACCGTGCTGCTGCGGCAGATTCTGGGCTTGCTGCACCCCGGCAAAGGCAGTGTCACAACGCTGGGCAAACCTGCGGCGCAACTGTGCGGTGAGGGCGCTGCCGCCCGTGTGGGCATGCTGTTTCAGCACGGGGCACTGTATTCAGCCTTCAATGTGCTGGAGAACATCGGTTTTGCGCTGCGCGAGCAAGGCACGCTGCCAGAGGCCATGGTGGATGAGGCCGCCATGATCAAGCTGCAGATGGTCGGCCTGAAACCGGAGCACGCCACGCGCATGCCTGCAGATCTTTCGGGTGGTATGGTCAAGCGCGTGGCGCTGGCTCGCGCCTTGATCATGGACCCCCCGCTGCTGCTGCTCGATGAGCCAACGGCTGGGCTGGATCCCACCAGTTCTGATGAATTTTGTGCGCTGCTGCGCGAGCTGCACGCCGAGCTGGGGCTGACCGTCATCATGGTCACGCACGACTTGGACACCTTGTTCGCTCTGTCCAGCCGCGTGGCCGTGCTGGCCGAAAAGCGGGTGCTGGTAACAGGTACGCCGCGCGAGGTGGCGCAATTTAAGCATCCGTTTATTGAAACGTTCTTTCAGGGTGAGCGTGGTCGTCGTGCCATGGCGCCAGTCCCGCAAGGAGGGCATTAACCATGGAAAACAAATCCCATGCCATGGCCGCAGGCACATTTGTGCTGGCGCTGGCTGTTTTGCTGGCAGGTCTGGCCTTGTGGCTGACCCGCGATCGCCATGAATACAGGCTCTATGAGCTGTCCACGGCGGATGCCATCAGTGGGCTGCAAAGCCAGGCGACGGTGCGCTACAAGGGGGTGGCCGTCGGGAAGGTGACAGACATTACGTTTGACGATGCGCAGCAAGGCAACGTGCTGATTCGCATTGCTGTGGACAGCAAGGCCCCAGTCTCCACCACGGGCACGTTCGGCATGCTGGGCTATCAGGGAGTGACGGGCATTGCACACATTCAGCTCGATGATCTGACCCCGCCGGGCGCAGAGATGCCCCCCGGGGAAAGCGGCCTGCCCCGTCTGCCCATGAAATCTTCCCCTCTGAGCGTGCTTGCGGATCAGGGGATGACGATTTTGAGCAAAGTGGATGAGGCGACCAAGCGCATCAACCAGCTTTTGGGCGATGACAATCAGGCGCGGTTCAGCAGCTTGCTGTCGAACCTGTCGGACGCCGCAGGCAATGTGAGCGAGGTGACGCGGTCCATGAACATCACCTTGCGTGAGCAGGTCGTGCCCGCGGTGCGCGAGTTTCCCGCCATGGCGCAGGATGCACGGCGTGCCATGCAAGCGATGGAGCGCGCAGGCGACGAGGCGGGCGCACTGGCCAAAGATGTGCGCAAGATGACTTCGGCTGTGCAGGAGCCCGGTGGGGTGCTGGAGCAAATGACCGCCGGCTCTCAGTCCATGGCGCGTGCAGCAGAGCGCTTTGACCGCGCCACTTTGCCCGGTATCAACCAGGCGGCCACTGACGTGTCCTCTGCGGCACGGCAGCTGGGCAGTGCAGTTTCTGGCATTGGAGACAACCCCCAGGCCTTGATATACGGCGTGGGCGGCAAGCCTGGTCCGGGTGAGCCGGGTTTTGTTGCCCCGCCAGCCAATCAATGAGGATGCAGCATATGCAAACAATGAAATCAGGCCTCTTGAACGGGCGCAGCTTGCTGGCTGGTGGCTTGCTGGCGGTGCTGCTGGCGGGTTGCAGCAACTTGCCACAGCCTCCCCAGGCGGTTGCGCGCTATGACTTGGGTGTGCCCCCGGCCTTGGCCCCTGCCAGCGATGCGCTGCAGCCCGTGGCGCTGGCCAAGATGCAGGCCCCTTTGCAGTCAGACGGCAATACCGCCGTGCGTTACCGGCTGGCCTATGCCGATGCCCAGGTGCTGCACGCCTATGCCCAGGCCCGCTGGAGTTTGCCGCCCGCGCAGATGGTGTTGCAGCGGTTGCGTGAGCACCTGGGCCAAGGTGGGCGGGTCGTACTGTCTGCAGAAGCCGGGGAACTGCCGCCCAGTGTGCAGGGCAGACAGGTTCCGGTGTTGCGCTTGTCGCTGGAAGAATTCAGCCATGTGTTTTTCAGCCCCACAGAAAGCCGTGGCCTGCTGCGCTTGCGTGCCACCGTGCTGGAACACAGCGCGCAAGGCGACAAATTGCTGGCCCAACGTGCCTTGGTGCTGCAACGCTCCGCCACCACAGCTGACGCCGCAGGCGGAACCCAGGCCCTGGCTGCGGCGGTCGATGCCGCAGCGCTGGAGATTGACCAGTGGCTGGCGCAGATCCGGTAGCGCCACCGCCTGGTGCAACGGGCGCGCAGCACGACCTGGCCCACCTGCAGTGGCAAGGCACGTGCGAGGCCTTGTCCAGCCGACCCGAACTGCTGGCCCACTCGCCCCTGCTGGACGACTTCAACCCAGCCGAAGCAACCCTGCTGGGCAGCGCGTTGCACCGCGTCAGCGCCCAACCCGGCCAGGTGCTGATTGAAGAAGGCCGCATCAACGACTGGATGATGTTGCTGATCAGCGGCACGGTTGACGTGGTCAAACGCTTGCCTGGAGAAGACATTGACGGCGACTCCCGTGCCGGTGCTGGCACCGCTGCTGACAATGTCACCCGCCTGGGCGTTGTCAAAGAAGGGGCGGTCCTGGGCGAAATGTCCATGCTCGACAAAGAACCCCGCTACGCCAGCTGCATCGCCATCACCCCGGTAGAAGCCGCAGTCCTGACGCGCTCGGCAGTGGCCACGCTGATCGCTCAACACCCGCAGGTAGCCGCCAAACTGCTGGTCAAACTCACGCAACTGCTGGCCCAGCGGCTGCGCAATACGAGTAACCAGGTGGTAAAGTTGCTACGAAATAAATAGCTGCTTGAGCAGTATTGATAAGGACTTGTGGCGGATTTGGCTTGATACTACTCACAGCGTTCATTCGAATCAGGTCGAATATCCTTTGCGCCGTTCCGACGGCGCAACAACTTACGCAGCGATACCACGACGAACAGAACGGCGAGCCAAAGAAGCCATTTCATGAGCAGCGGCACCATGAAGTGAGCCTTGCCACTTTCATTCGGTATGCATCCCTCACTCGAAGGTTGGCACCCCCGGTTGACTAACTGCATCCAACGCCCAAAGTGATATCACCAGCAACGTCGGCGCTGGCATTGGAAATCTGCCGACCGCGAACGACACAGAGAAGAAAAGTGCGAGCACAAAGCTCAGTAAAGCGAGCCTGAATTATGCAAGGGCCACACCAGCAAATACGTAAATGAACGCCATTGCTCCCAAGAGCTCCACAAGGCTGAACAGTGTCCCCACCAGAATATCCAACAGCATGGAGCCTCCCGGTAGCAACGGTTTGTGGTTTTGTCACGCTGCAAATGAACTGTATGAAAACCTGGTGGACACGTTTTTATTCCCCTACCTTCATCCCCAGCCGCCCATACCAATCCACCTTGCGCGTCAGCACCATCACCGCCGCCAGCACCACAAACAGCGCAATGGCTCCGACCACCAGCGCGGTTTGCTCCAGTTGCAGCAAGGTGAACAGCAGGCCGTACAACAAACCAATGCCCAGCCCGAACGGCAGGCCGCGCCAGATGCCTTGCAGCATGTGGCTGGCGTAGTAAGTCAGCAGCAGCACGCAGGCGCTGGCGGCCACGGCGTAGGACACGTCAAACGGCAGGTGTTCGCTCAGGGACACGAGCAGTAAAAAGAAGATGCACAGCGCGCTGCCTACCAACAGGTATTGCACCGGGTGCACGCGCAGGCGCTTCATGAATTCGAACAGGCCGACGGCCACAAAGGTCAGGGCCACGAACAGCAGGCCGTATTTGGTGGCACGGTCGCTTAAGGAATAGGCGTTGACGGGGTCGATAAATCCCACGCTGAAGGTGTCGACACAGCCCTTGGCGGGGCCTGTAGCTGCGGACTCAACCCGACCCAGGCCACCGCCCAGGTTTTCGGCGCCGCACACCGGCTTGCCCTGTCCCAGATCGGCCTGCGCAGTGGTGGCCAAGGCCGACAGGCGCCAGCGGGCTTCAAAGCCCTGCTCCGTCACGGTGCGTTCAGCGGGCAAAAAACGGCCGCCAAACGAAGGGTGCGGCCACGGGCTTTTCAACTGCACCACGGTATTGCCACCAGCGGGCACGATGGACAGGCGCTCGGTGCCCAGCAGTTCCAGCTCAAAATTGGCGGTGAGTTCTTCAGCTCGGCCACGCAAGGCATCGGGCAGTGCGGCGTGCACGCCTTTGGCATAAGCCGGGAAGAAGGTACCGGGCTTGAGCATGTAGCTCTGGCCGTCGAGCACGGCGCTGGCGGTGCGGATGCCGCGTGCGTCGTCAACGGCCAGCATCACGATGGGGGCACCGCAATTCATGCGCGAGTTCTTTTGTGTGGCGCTGGGTTTGAGGCTTTCCAGGTTGCTCCAGCGTGCGGCCAGTTTGGCGGTGAGCGCGTAGGTGTTGACTTTGTGCAGGCCGCGTGCACGCTCTTGCATGGCGGCATTGGCCTGCACGTCCAGGCTGTCAGGCAGGGCGGTAAGAATGAATTCGCGGCGCTGCTCGACCAGCGTGCGCTCGGCACCGGTGCCGGTGGGCACATCCCAGGTTTCCACGCAGGCACTGTGAATGATGGGGCCCAGCAGAGTCTGGCTGCCCGCCAGACTTTGCGTCACGCTACGGGTGGCTTCGTCCCGGTAGTGCTGGCGGTCTCGCACCACCCCGGAAATCAAGCCCAAACCAAAAACCAGCAACACCACCACGCCCACCAGGGACAGCAGCTTGAACAGCACCGCATTTTTCATTTTCCGCTCCAACAGTTGTTAAGAAGCGGCCAGTGTTGCGGGCTGTTGTGCGGTGCCTATGAAGTGTGTGAAATGCGCGTGAAGTACCGCTGTGTGCAACGCTTGCCGGACGATCCCGTTTTTAACAACACGGGTTTTTATGGCGGCTTCCAACAGCTTGCCTCACTGGTCCTGTCCTGGGCGGGCGACGGCTTACCTGGTGACAACCATCGTGCCTTGGGGTCTCAAACCTACAGAATCACCAGATGCTGGTCGGTGGCACCCAGTACCGCGCTGGTGGGAACGCGCAGGCCAAAGCTGACCAGCCGTCCGTTGTTTTTGACGGCTAGGCCCAACAAGTAGAGGTCGGTGAGTTGACGGTGTCCGTGCATCAGGCTGTGCTGGAAGCGGGCGGCATCCAGCAGGCTGATGTCGTCGGGCCACAGTTGGTGCAGTGCCGATTGGATTGAACCTTGCAAGGTGCGAATTACGGTGGCAATCGGCTGGGGGCCGCTGTAACCTGGCTGGCTCATGATGCGCACGCAGCCGTTTTGGGTCAGCGGGCATGTGGCCCAGCCCAGGCCTGCATGGCTTTTGAACCAAAAAGTGGCACGGCTGTGGTGAACATGGTCGGGGTCGTGAAGCGCGATCAACGCATTCACATCGAACAGGGCTCTCATAGTGGCTCTGGTATGCGCCACACCGGGTCAAATTCCCTCTTCATCGCGCAACCGGTTGATTAACTCATTGGTCACAACGCCACCACGGGAAGGCAACGGCACGATGCCCAACGCAGCCAATTCTTCATCACGTTGTGCAACATGTGCTGGAAATGTCGGCTGCGCAAACGCCTTGCGTGCCAGCTCACTGATGACCTGACCCAAAGTTTTCTTCTCGTGCCGGGCAAGATCTTTGGCAGCAAATAAAACGTCGTCGGCAAGGTCGAGTGTGGTGCGCATGGCGAGCTCCAGATGTGAATTTGATGCGTGATGATAAAACATCACGCATCAAACATCAAACCCACGATCAGCTCAGGTGTTTGCCCACAATGCCGGCCAATTCAAACATGGTGACCTGGGGTTTGCCGAACACCACCAACAGCTTGGCATCGGCGTTGATGGCGCGCTTGTTGACGGCGTCCTGCAGCTTGTGGGCCTTGATGTAGTCCCAGATTTTCTTGATGACTTCTGTGCGTGGCACGGCTTCAGGGCCAATCACCGCGGCCAGGGCGGCGCTGGGGGTGACACCCGTCCAGCCCGCCAGCGATCCGACCAGGCCGAGGCCGATGAGCGGCAGCGTCAGGCTGTCGGGCAGCAGCGTGGTGTCGAAATCGATCAAGGCCATGGTCAGCAGCAGGGCGATGGCCGCACACCACAGCAGCGCCTCGGGC
>ENA-OFCX01000603-OFCX01000603.1-metagenomes-genome-assembly--contig:-NODE-603-length-17666-cov-3.094146_pt1 | contig 17666 bp, 12 predicted proteins | sample MGYA00153384_OFCX01 | MGnify analysis MGYA00153384
CCTCGGTTTGGGGCACGTGCGCCAGCAGGATGTCTTGGATGGCTTGCGGCACGCCCAAGGCTTGCAGCCGCGCAGCATCGCTGAACAGCGCGAGGTGCCGCTTGTCGGCGTACAGCGCATGGGCCTGCGGGTGCGGCGTCAGCACCACCGCATGCTGCAGGTACGCCTGACGAAGCGCTGCACTGCCCGGCTTCTCCAGGTAGAAGTCGGTCAACCGGTTGTAGACCATGTCGATTGCCAGGTCACCGTGCCACAGCAGGCCGTCTCGCCAATCGAGCGCGGCCGGATCGGCGATGACCGCGCGCAGGCCATGCCGCTCGAACAGCTGCTGGAACAGCAGAAACTCGGGGTAAAGGTACTGGTCTTCCGGTTCGATGTCGACGATGGCAATGCTGGCAAGCGGTCGCGGATTTGCAGACGAGCCGGCCGTCACACCAACCGGCAGTCCATTCGTCAGATCAGCCGCTTCTGCAGCCAACAGCCATTCGTGCCGGAACATGGCGACAATCTGCTGCTCGAACTTCACCACGCTGCCCAGGGTAGGCACCATCAAATCGACCGCTGCGCAGCAAGCGTGCTGCGCCCGCGCCAGCACGGCGTTGAGCATCGCTCCGCCCGCGTTGGTGTTGATCTCGATCAGGCCGAGATGACCTTGACTCAGATGGAAGTCATAGCCAAAGAAGGCACCGAGCGGCCCGCGCGTGCCCAGCCTGGCGATGGCTGGCGCGGCACCCAGCACCTGCTCCCGATAGCCCTTAAGAGCCACCACCGATTCAACGGCCTGCATCACCTGTGCCATGCGATGCAGCTGCGGTGCCGCCACGAACACGGGCAGTGCTGCGAAGAGGAACGGACAGCGCTGCCGGACCATGCTCGACAGGCCTGGCTGTCCCAGTTCCGAATCGAGCGCCCGCGCCAACGCCTTTTCGTCGAGGCTGAAACAGAAGCACGCGCTGTTCAGCATGTCGATGGCGCTGCGGGGGGCCTCGACCGGCAGCGGTTGCAGCACAGCGTTCATGGCTTTTGGGTGATCACGAGGTGGGGGAAGGTGCGTTCGGCGATTGACTATCGGAACTCGCCACACCGGTCTGGTCTGAAAGGCTATGTGTCGCTTTCTCTGCTACCAGTTCGCAGGACGACCCAGTAGCGAGCAAGACGCCATCCGCTTGGCAGGTCACGTAGACCGGATAACCGTGTGATGTTCAATGCGGCGCCGAACGGACTTTCTCAGTCAGATGTCGGAGTGTATGAAACAAAAATGTTTGTTTGCGTCCCGCACGTCCTGTTTGACAGTTCGGGCGGGGTCGGTCAAGCGGGTGGCGTCCGCCGTGGGCGAAGGATCCGTCGTGATTTCCAAAGTCTGGGAGCATCTGGCAGGCAAAGTGGGCTGACCGCAGACAGCAACTTAAACACCGAACAAGTTGCAGCTGTTCTATACGGTGCGCAGTCGGCATTCGTGAATCTGCGGATGCCGACGGATGTGCAGGCGCAGCCGCGGGGTAAGCGACCGCCACCCTGAGCGGGGCTTCTGGTCTTCGCAACATGGGTGCCCCGTCGTGCAGCCGGGCAGCCCGACTCGCCGGGCATGCACAGCCCCGACGGGTGATCGCGCCTCTATCTGACCGCCGATGCGCAGAAGGGTGTTCCCCTGGAACCGGTTACTTCAGCACTGAACGCGTTGCCGCCCCGATCGTCAAAGGCACTGGGGATGGGTGATCAGCACCCATGGGGCCGATCTTCTTCAGCCTGGGGCGCCTTCACGGGCCGATGCTTCGCGACCGAAGCCGGATGGAAAGCGCGAGCCTTTTCGGGTGTTCCGTCCCGTGTGATCACGGTCTTTTTCCTAGCTGGCCGCTTTTCCGGGCAAGGGAGATCAATGCCGGCATTGACCGCATCTTTCGAACAGGGGCAAACCTCATGAGTCCAGTCGTTCCACGTGCGCGCACCACTGGCTCCCCGCAGATTCGGTTTCGGCTGAGGTAGAACGCCAACAGCCTGGCGGTCCGCACCAGGCCCTGGCGAAGCCGCACAGCAAGGTAACGGTTGACGTCCAGAGGTTGATTCTTGAGCTGGGCGCGCTGGCATTGCAGCAGACCGCGGCCGCGGGGTGCGATCGAGTTGTGCGCTGGTCAGGTCGGGACGAAAGATCAGCAGATTGCGTTTCCGCTCGTCGTGTATCCGCACTCCACCTCACACGGAAGCGTCCCGACAGCCCGATCCGCATCAGGAAGTCCCGAAGCGGCGCGGGGTACAGCACACAAGCGTCATAGACGGCCGTACGGTGGCTGCGTGCGGCTTCGTCGAAGGGAGAAACGGCATACACCGCTTGACCGTGCGCCGCCCGGTGGCCGGCCTTTGATGAACTTGGTTCTCACCCTTGACGTCCAGCACCACCACATCGGCTGCAGCCGGCGGCAACAGGCGTGCGGGTGGCTCAGGTTGACACCAGTTGCAGCAGCTCGGCGGCCTGCACTGCCAAGGTATGCCGGCCATACCAGGACCGGGCGTTGTCGACCAGTTCGTGCAGCGACCCGTCCATCGATTCGCAGGCAGCCGAGACCGGCAGATAGTGCGTGCCAGCCGTCAGGCCGTCGGCTGCTGTTGGCAAGGGCAGCATGTGTTCGCGCCGCAGATTGATGACCGCGCAGCCGTGCGCTGCGTAGGCCGCGAACACCGACGACTTGGCCAACAGCCGGGCGGGGTAGTCGATGAGGCTGAAGCGGCAGCGTTGAAGCAGCGCGCTGACATCGGCTTGGTCCAACGAGCCCGCGAAGTGCGTGGCCAACCCGACGATGGGGGCCAGGGTAGGCGCGCCGCTGCCGACCTCGACCAGCCCCGACACCGCCCAGCGCCGCAGCACCGCGCTGTCGCGGCGCAAGGCGATGGCGACCCGCAGGCGGCTGGCCTCGGACCCGAACACCACCGCATCGGCCCGCCGCGTTGCCAGGGGCGGTGGCGATGCCGGTTCACCCACGGTGGAGAAAACCGGCCGCACCACCAGCGCTGCGTGGTTCTGGCCGGGCTGGCCGTGCCAGCCGGTCAGCCCGGTCAGGCATTCGGCCAGCCAGGCGGCGTGCACGTCGGCGTTGGTCCACAGGGCGTCGGCCTGCGCCGCCATCTGTTGTGCGGCGCGCGCCTGGAATGCGCCCAGCCAGAAGGCCGACCGCCAGGGCGGCCCGCTGGCATGCAGTTCGTGGAAGTACACGGTGATGCGCACGGCGTGCCGGCGCCGCAGTTCGGCCAGTTGCCGTGGCAGCCAGCCGCTCAGGCCACGTGGGTGGTAGCCGTAACCCGAGTAGTGCACCAACACCGGCAGCACGGCCGGGCGTGAGTTCACGTCAGTCTGGGCCAGCAGCGCTTGCACGCCTTGGTGCAGCGGTTGCGCTGCGGCGGCGCACTCGGTCAAGGCCCATCGCGGCGACGCGACGCCTTGGTGCTGCCACTGGCGGGCCAGCGCATCGGCAAAGTCGCGCACGCCGCCAACGCCCGGCGGCACCACCTGCAGCACCAGCGCCGGTTTGTTCACCGCAACAATGCCGGCAATGCCTGGCCAACGGCGGCCGAATGCGCCTGCTGGCACTCTTGAACCAGGTGGTACAGCGTGTCGTAGAAGCACCCCAAGGGGTGGCGCGACAGGTTGGGCAGGGCCAGGAAGCCGTGCCCGTGGCGGGCGTAGAAGCGGCGCAGTGCGTCCACATCGGCGGCGGCCACGGGCACCGTGTCGGGCACGGTGGGCAGGCCACCCACCACGCGCACGCCGCGAGCGTGGGCGGCGTCCAGAAAGCGGCCCAGCACCTCCAGTGCGTGCGACTGCGCGGGAATGGTGGTGGGCTCGGCGCGGGCGCTGCGCAGGAAGGCGGCATAGGGGAGAGCGGCGGCGCGGTCGTGGCCGCGCGCATCGCCCTGCGGGGTGTGGGCGATGCTGCCCCCGCGGCGCGACACACCGGCGGCCTGCAAGCCCATTTCAGCCAGGCCCTGGATCAAAAAAGACACATCGAACGACGCCCAAGCCCGCACGATGCGTTCAGGTGGCAACGCCCACAAGCGGCCGGGCCAGTGGTGCACCAGCAATGCGTTCTGCAAGCCGGCCTGCATGTCGGCCCGGGTGCTGCGGTGCTGGCCGTACTCCAGCGGCATGTAGACCAAGTCGCCGGCGTGCAGTTGTTCAAGCCAGGCGTCGAGCTGGAAGTCCAGGCCGATGCCGACGCCGATGGACGCATTCACACACGGCAGCGCCAGCGCCTGGGCCAGCGGCATGCAGGCGTGGCTGTAGCGACCGTTGCTGCCGGCAAAGATCACCAGCTTGGGTGAGCGCAGTTGCTGCGCGAACTGCAAACGGGTGTCGAGCTGGCGTGCGACCTCGCCCACCGTCAGCGGCCGCTGCACCACGCTGAACACCGCCAGGTACAGCAACACCGAACCGGCCAGCAAAGCCAGCAGGGACAGCAGCTTGGGTATGCGCCTGTGCAGGGGCATGGCCTGCCGCTAGAACTGGAAGTACAGGAACGGCGACGGCGGCCCGAACAGCACGCGCTGCAGGGCCAGGGCCGCGCACGGCAGCACCAGGGCGTAGCGCCAGCGCGCCGACAGTTCACGCAGGGTGGGCGCGCACCACACGATGGCCAGGCCCAATGCCAGCATCACCACCATCTCGAGCGCGCCCATCACCGACCCGTCGGCCAGGTAGGGCACCTTGCCCGCCGGGTCGGCCCACGTGGCCAGCCAGGGCGCCAGTGCAAACCACTGTTCCGGCAACAGCGCGCCGTGGGCGCCGGCCATGCCGTGCAGCATCAGGTTGGCTGCGGGCAGGTCGGCCGCGCGAAAGAGCACCCAGGCCAGCACCACCACCGTGAACGTCAGGCCACCCGCCAGCATGCCTGCCGGGCGTTGCAGCAGCGCGGGCAAGGCCAGCCCTGCGCGGGCCTGGCCCGCCTGCCACACATGGCAGGCCACCAGACACAGGCCGTGTACGCCGCCCCAGGCCACGAAGGTCCAGCCGGCGCCGTGCCACAGGCCGCCCAGCAACATGGTCAGCAGCAGGTTCACATGCCGGCGCAGTGGGCCTTGGCGGTTGCCGCCCAGGGGTATGTACAGGTAGTCGCGCAAGAAGTGCGACAGCGTGATGTGCCAGCGGCGCCAGAACTCGATGAGGTTGCGCGCCTTGTAGGGCGCGTTGAAGTTCATCGGCAGTTGCACACCGATCATGGCGGCCAGCCCGATGGCCATGTCGCTGTAGCCCGAGAAGTCGAAGTAGATCTGCAAGGTGTAGCCCAAAGCAGCGCCCCAGGCTTCAAACAGCGTGGGTGCGAGCCCGGCCGCAGCAGCGTTGAATGCCGGGTCGGCATAGGTGGCGAACTGGTCGGCCAGCACCACCTTCTTGAACAAGCCCAAGATGAACAGCACCGTGCCGTCGGCCAGCCGGTCGGCGCTGAAACGGAAGTTGTCGGCGCGCTGGAACTGCGGCATGGTTTGCGCGTGGTGCAGGATCGGCCCGGCCACCAGGTGCGGGTAGTAGGTGACGAACAGCGCGTAGCGCAGCGGGTTCAGGTCGGCCGTGCGGCGGCGGTACACGTCCACCAGAAAGGCCACCTGCGTGAAGGTGAAGAACGAGATACCCAGCGGCAGGTCGGGCACCGCCGTGGCAGCACTGCCCTGGGCCCAGGCCATGAAGGGTGCTGCGTACTTGAAGTGGAAGAGCCACGCCAGGTTGGCCGCGATGGCCGTGCCCAGCAACAGACCTGACCGGCCCGCCCGGCCCGCCCGGCCCACATTAGCCGGCTGCGGGGGCGGTCGAACCAGCGCGCGCGCCACCAACAGGTTGAAGGTGATGGACACCAGCAACACGGGCAGGGCCGCGGCGTCGTGAAACGTGTAGAACACCAGCGAGGCGGCGGTCAGCCAGCCTATGGCCCACTGCGGCCCGATTCGGGCGCAGGCAAAAAAGCCCAGCAAGGCCAGCGGCAAGAAAACGAAGATGAAAGCCGGCGAATTGAAGAGCATGGAACATGGAGCAGGCCGCAGGGCCGCAGGGCGACAAGGTGGCAGGGTAGAAGCCGCGCCGCCAGGCCGCTGGCGTGCCGGCACGGCCCGCGCGTGAACGCCGTCAGGGCGGTGGCGATGCCAGCTTCACGCTGCCCGCAGTGCTGACGTCAAAAGTAAATACGCGCGAGCCCGTGCCTTCCACCGTGTTGCCCACGGCGCGGCCGGCAGCGCCGCCGGCAAAGCTGGCGGGGCCCACCGACACGCTGGCAAACACCACGTTCTGCCCGAAGTCGGCCGTGCCGGGCAGGGTGCCCAAGGACAACGCGGTGCGCGCCGTGCTGTCGTAGCCGATCAACGCGGTGTCAGCGTAGCCGCGCTGCCCGTAGCCGGTGACAAACACAAAGCGGGTGCGGCTTTCGCTGGCGTTGAGGTTGAGCGTGGACGCGCCGGCAATGGCCACGGGGTAGCCCCCAGCGCCAGAGGCATACAGCCGCGCACCGGTTTCGTCGATGAACTCGATGGCGTACCCGGCGTTGGTGCTGCCCAGGTTGGTGACACGGAACAGCTGGTGCACCGTGCCCGCGCTGGCCACCACGTTGGTGAAGGTGTCGACCGGCGTGGTTTCCAGCGTTTGTGCTGCCGCCGCGCCGCTTTTGGCGATGCTGACGAGGCGGTTGTTCTGCACGCCCAGCAGGCTGGCGTACAGCCGGCTTGTGCCCATGCTGGCGTTGCTCAACTGCCCGTCGCCACTGGCCAGCAGCGTGGCCGTGCCGTCGCTGCGTGCCACGCGCAACACACGCCAGTTGCTGGTGTTGGTGGCACTGCTGTTGCGGAAAACGTAGAAGGCATCGCTGTCGAAGCCCATGCCGCGCCAGCCACCGCCGGCCGTGCTGGTGGCGTCCAGCGGGCGCACGGCCAGCGAGGCCTCGGCACGAAATTCCAGCAGCACCAGACGGCTGCCGTCGTCGGCCAGTGCCAAGCGCGGCGTGGACAGAAGCACCGACGTGAAAGCCGGCTCGACCGTGGTTCGCGTCACCACGGTGGTGGCGCCTGACCCGCCCGCGCCGGTGCCCCAAAACAAAACCGAGCGTGGCAGCACCCAGCCGCGCGGGGCCAGCGTTGCGTGGTCGCGCGTCATCGCCAGGGGCGCGTCCCCCAGGCCGGGTGCCACGCGCGGCTGGCCCTGGGGCGACAGGGTGACCTCGGCCCAGCCGTTGTCACCGGCGCTGTCGCAGTTGCCGTCAGCGCCGGCGGTGGACACGACCCAGCGCGAATTCAAGGGCTGGCCATGGTCGTTGCCGTCCACCACAAAGCGGCAGGCGTTGGTGCTGGATGCCCGCAGTACCTTGTCGCGCGGCATGCTGCCATCGGCCGCCAGGGGCACGCTGCGCACGTCGCCACCGGTGACGTACAGCAGCAGCTGCGCCCGCACGGCGGTGACGCGTTGACCCGGCACGTCGTAGCTGCCCGCGGGCACCAGCTTCACGTCGGTGATGGACGCGCTGACAGCTTCCACCACGCGCTCGACCGTCGGCTCCTGCGGGTGCACCAGCGACAGGCCAAAGCGCGGCGACGTGGTGCTGCCCTGCGCCTTGAGCACCCAGCTGTAGGTGCCGCTGTTGGGCAGCGCCGGCCCTGCGGTATCGACGCTGGGGTCGGAGACACCACCACAGCCGGCCAGCACGGCAGACAGTGCGGCCAGAGCGGCCGAAGCGGCCAGGGCGGCGGCGCGGGGACGGGTTGCAAAAGCGTGCATGGGCGGTCTTTCCGGCAAGGGTGGGGCGGCGCGGATGGGGCCGTGGGGGCGACGCCGCAGCGTCAGGTCACCATAGCGGCGCTTCATGACACGGGGATCACCGCCGTCACCTAGCGCGCCAGGCGCGCCAAGTGCGTGCCAGTGTCTGCATGAGGCCGGGCGGTTTGCCCCAGCGGACAGTGGGGTCGTCGGCCGCCTTGGGTTCGTGGGGGTCGTGGGGCTGGGCGCCCGCCAAGGGGCCGGGCGTGTCGGCGCGGGCTTCATGGGTTTGCGGTGACGGCGGGCAAAGAACCGTGCCGATGACGTGAAACGGTGCCAGCAGCTCGCGGCAGCGTTCCAGGTCGGCCAGGGCACTGGTGTGCTCTTCCACCACCACCAGCGTGGCCTGCACATGAGGCAGGAAGGCCACCGCATCGGCGGTGTCCAGGACGGCCGGCAGGTCTACCACGATGAGGCGGTCGGCGTAGCGCTGGCGCAGATCCTGCACCAGCAACTGGGCGGCGCGCGAGGCCAGCAGCTCGGCCGAATTCAGTCCCGAGCCCTGGCCGGCGGGCAGCAGCACCAGGCGGTCCACCCCCGGGTTGACCAGCAGCCCCGGCAGCGGCACGCCGTGGGCCAGGTGCTCGCCCAGTCCCGGCAGGTCGGCCAGGCCGAACAGTTTTTGCAGGCCGCCCCCGCCCAGGTCGGCGTCGACCAGCAATACGGTCAGGTCATGGTCGGCGGCCAGGGTGAGCGCCAGGTTCAGCGCGGTCAGCGACTTGCCCTGCGTGCGCCGCGGGCTGGTCACGGCCAGCAGGTTGTGGCCCTGCGCGTGCAGGCGCTGAAGCACCTGATTGCGCAGCATGCGGAAGGTCTCGGCCAGCTCGGCGCGGTCGTTCTGCACCACACCGGGCAGGCGCGACAGGTGCGCCCGCGCGTCGGCGCGCACGCGCGTGGTGGTGAACTCGATGTGCAGCGGCTGGGCGGCGCCGGCCAGCGGCGGCGCGTCGGCGGGAACCGCAGCCGCGGCAGGGCCGGCGACAAGGCGGCGGGGCGACATGTCGTTCATCACCCCTTCATCCACCCAGGCGCCGCAGCAGGCTGAACCAGGCCACGTCCAGCGGCATGTGGAAAAAGTGCAGCCCTGCCAACGCGGCCAGGCCCAACGTGAGGGTGGCCGCCGCACCGCCTATGAACAGCAGTTTCATGGCCTGCGGGCTGCGTGTGGCGCGCGGTGCGGCCAGCGCCGGCAGCACCGCCAGCACGGGTGCCCGCAGGGCCTGCGCCACGGCGCGCACGCCGTGGGCGTTCTGGTCCAGTGCCTCGGCCAGCGCGGCGGCGGCGGCACCACCGGCCAGGGCCAGCAACAGGCCCATCAGCAAGATGGCGGCGCGGTTGGGGCGGTACGGCTTCTCGGGGTAGATGGGCGGCTCGATGAGGGTGAAGCGCTCCGCCTTGCGGCTGCGTTCGAGCTCTTCGGCAACTTGCGCCTGCATCTGCTTTTCGCGCAATTCACGGAAGCGCGCGCGGGTGCTGTCGAGGTCGCGCGCGAGCTCGAAATACTCGCGTTCCACCTCGGGCGCCTGGCTCAGCCGCAGGTCGATCTGTTCCAGGCGCGCACGCTGCAAGTCACGCTCGGTGCGCAGCGACTGGATCTGCGCCACGGTGGTCTGCACCTGCGCTTGCAGATTCAGGAAGCCCGGGTTGTCGGGCTTGCGCGGCGTGCTGACGGCGGGCTGCGGGGCACCGGCCTCGCCACCGCTGCGCACCACGGCTTCGATGATGGTGTAAGTGCGCTTGAGCTTGACGACATCCGGGTGGTCGTCGGAATAGCGCTGCCGCAGCGTGGCCAGCGCGGTGCGCAGTTCGGCCAGGCGCGCTTCGCGGTCGATGGCGGTGTTCTGCAACCCGGTTTCAAGTTTGAATGCGGAGATCTCGCGCCTCAGGCGCCGCACATCGGGGTGGTCGTCGCTGTACAGGCCGCTCAGGCTGATCAACTGCACTTGCAGCGCGCGCAGCCGTTCTTCAGGCTCGAGCACACCACCGCCGGCGGCGATCGGCGCGTTCGGGCGCGTGTCGGCCAACTGGGTTTGCAAGGCGATGCGGCGTTCATCCAAAAAGCTGATGTCGCGGTCCAGCCGCTGCACTTCAGTCAGCAGGCGTTCGCTGGCGACCTGGTTGCTCAGGCTCATCTCGGGCAGGCGCCCGGGGTTGCGGCGCTTGAAGTCGGCCAGGCCCTGCTCCAGTTCAGACACCCGGGCGCCGATGCGGCCCAGTTCCTCGTCCAGGAAGCTGGTGGTTTCGGCCGCTTTCTGTTGCCGGTTCTTGACGTTCTCGTTCAAGAACAGCGTGACCAGTTCGCTGCTGATCTTCTGCGCATTGGCCGCCACCTCGCTGTCGTAAGACAGGCTGAAGGCGATGGTGGCTTTTACCGGCGCGCCGGTGCGGCGGTCGGTCACTTCGGCGCTGATCGGCGTGATGCGGATGTCGCGGCGCATGCGGTCGATGATCTCCTCGCCGGTTTCGCGCAGCCGGGCTTTGCCGTAGAGCTGGTTGCGTTCCACCATGTCCAGCAGCGTGGCGCGCGTCATCACCTGCTGCGTGATGACCTGGATGCGTTCGTCGGCAAAACTGGTGACGGTGGAACGCACCAGCTCGGGCGGAATCTCTTGCTCCTTGATGAGGATGGTGGCGCTGGAGCGGTACACCGACGGCAGCAACCACGCCACCGCCAGCGCCACGCCCAGCACGGCCGTGAACACCAGTGCCATCAGGCCGCGGCGGCGGCGCAGCATGTCCAGCCACTCGGGCAACGTGCGCGGCTGCTCGACGGTGGCGTCCATGTCATCGCGCGGGTCGGGAGTCCAGCTGGTCATGTGGATGCGGGTGCGGGGGCGGGTGCGGGGAGCGGGGGCGATCGTGTTCGATCAGCGGGTGGCGTCAAGCCGCCGCCCGTCCAACCTGAGTGTCACGTAGACCTGGTGCGAGCGCGCATTCAACTGCAACGTGGCCTCGCCACTGCGTGTCCATTGCAGCCCGGCGCGCAGGCTCAGGCCTTCCCCCAGCCGACGCGCCAGCGCGGCCTGCAAGACCTGGAGCTGCGGCCGTGGTGAGCCGGCCAAGCCGGTGTAGGCGCTGCGCGCGAACATATAGCTCGCGTCAAGGCCGGCGCGTTCGCTGAAACTGTGCTCCAGGGTGGTCAACAGGCGGTCGCTGCGCAGCACCACGCCGCTGCCACTGGGTGCCTGTTGCCGGTCGGCCTGCAGTCGCAGGCGGGTGGTTTCCAGCCACTGCGCGCTGTACGCCGCGCTGTACTGCAAGCCGCTGTCACGGCGAGTGCCGCGCAACTGCACCAGCACGGGGGCCACCAGGCCGAGCTGGCAGAAGTCACCCGGCAAGGGGCACACGCTGATGTTCTGGCTGGACCCGCGCACGCTGCGGTAAGCACCCAGGCTGATGGAGGCGCTGCTGGTCTCGCTCAACGCGTGCGTCGCGCCCAGCGTGAATGTGCTGCTGCGCGACGTGCTGCTGGCCTGCGGCTGCGTGGCGAAATGGCTCTGTCCCAGTTGAGCGTTCCAGGTGTTGCGTTCGGTGCTGCGCCACGACAGCGCCGCCGACGCGTCGACATTGCGGAAATCGACCGCGCCGGGCAGCGCACGGCCGTACTGCGTGCGGCTGGTCTGGGCTTGCAGCTGAGCCGTCAGCACATCATTGAATGCATGGCTGTAGCCTGTGTTCAAACCGATGCTGCGCCGCTGGCCCCGGCCCAGGCCCAGGTCGGCACCCGCTGCGCCTGGGCCGGTGGGCGCGCCTGTGGTTGGCGCGGTCGTCGGCGCGAGCAGGGAAACCCGGTCACTGAACGTGGTTTCCTGTTGCGCTTGCCCGCCCCATCGCCATTCGGCAGTTTCAAGCCGCCACGTGTGGTTCAGGCCCAGCCGCGCGTCGACGCGGTTTTGTGCCGAGCCTTGGCCTGTCCACCAGGCTGTGGCGTCAGCGTCCAGGCGCGTGCTGCGGGTTGGGGTTTGCAGGCTGGTGGCCAACAGGCCGGACAGCGACACGCTGTGCGCCGCCGCGCCGGGCCGGGGCGACAGATCGGGGTTGTCGTCGGCCTGCAGGCGTGTCTCGACGCTGCGGTCCAGCGTCCACAGCGCGGCGCGGGCGGGCGGCGGCAGGCCGGCCAGGCCCGCCAGCCCCGCCAGGCACACCGCCACTGGCAGGCCGGCCCGCACCGGCCCGCGCACGCGCACGCTCACGCGCAAACCCAAGCGAAAACGGCGCAGGGTGTTCACGGCACCAGCAGCAGATCACCACTTTGCAGTGGAATGTTCTGCGACATGTCGTTGCCCTTGCGCACCCGCGAATACTGGAACGGAATGGCCTGACTGCGCCCGTTGACGCGGCGGATGATGCGAATGCCGTCTTCGTCGGCGAAAGGCGTCATGCCGCCGGCCAGGCTGAGCGCTTGCAGCACGTCGATGGTGCGGCCCACGGCAAAGTCGCCGGGCTTGTTGACACGGCCCAGCACATAGATGCGGTAGCTGGCCACGCGCACCACGGTCACCGTCACCACCGGGTCGGGCACAAACCGGGTCAGGCGCTTGACCAGCTCGCCGCGCACCTCGGCTGCGGTCATGCCCGCCACGATGAAGTCGCCGGCCAGCGGAAATGAGATGCCGCCGTCGGGCCGCACGATGACGGTCGACTTCAGCGTGTCGTCGCGCCAGACGGCAATCTCCAGGCCGTCTTCAGCGCCGATGCGGTAGGCCGGGTCGGCGGCGCGCGGGGCCGCGTCGTTCGCGCGCATGGCCGCATCGGGTGCGTCGCCCCATTGCAGCGCGCGCCCGGCTGCCGCTGGCACCGCAGGCGCGGGCGACCCGAACAATGACGGCAAAGACGGCAGTGACAGGTTGGCGCAGGCCGACAACAGCATCAGCAGGCCCAGCGCGGCGCTCAGCCTGGCCGCTGCACGCGGGCCGGCGCTGTTCGACAGGGCGCCGGGCGCCGCGACATGATTCATTGGCGTTCAGCGCGGCGCTGTGGTCGCCGCCGCTGGTGGCGGTGGCGGTGGTGGTGGTGCAGCAGGCTGGGCGGGGTCGAATCGCTCGGCATCGCGGCGGTCGCGCAAGGTCTGCATCTCGTCGAACAGCTGCACCTGGCCCAGGCCCAGCACGGGTTCGCGCTGCCTCATCACGTCGGCCACGGTCTTGTTGCGGTAGCGGCTGGCCAGCTCGGCGCCCATGGCCAGCAGGCGTTCGTTCTTGGCCGAGCAATCGGTGAGCAGTTCGGTTTGCTGCTGCAGCCGGTTTCGCCAGCCCACCACGGCGGTGTCGTGGGTGCGGCCCTGCTGCGCCATGTCGCGGGCTTTGCCGGCCAGTGTGTCGTCGGCGATGCGCTTTTGTTCGATCGCCTGGGTGTTCATTGCAGCCACCCGCGCTTGCAGGGCCGTGCGCTCTTGTTCCAGCGCCTGGCGGGCCACATCAGCCTGGCGCAAGGCCTGGCGCGCGCGGGTGGCGGCACGCGATTCGGCGCCGAGTTTCTTGTTCAGGTCTTCGCGCTCGGTGTCGGCCTGCGCCTTGGCCGCCTGCGCGGCTTGCAACTGCTGCTGCAAAGCCTGCATCTGCTGCTGCAAGCGCCGCTGCGCGCGCTCGGCATCAGCCGGTTGCGCCCAGGCTGCGCTGCCGGCCAGCAACGCACACGCGGTGATGGCCGCCACCGCCCAGCGCCGGGCGGCCGATGGTCGTTCAGTAGCGCACTCAATAGCGCACTTGATAGCGCACTCAGTAGCGCACTCAGTAGCGCACATTGAGATCGACCTGTACGACATCCACGGCCAGCGGCGGGCCGCTGATGGCGTCGCTGCTGAGCCAGCGCAGCCCCACACTGGTGTTCTTGCCCAGACCCATGCTGCCGCCCAGAAAGTAGCCTTTGGCGTCGGTGCCGCCGAGGCGGAAGTCGCCGTCGGTGAACGCATCAGGCACGGCGTCGCGTTCCAGCCGCTTGTAGCCGGCAAACACCTGCCACTGGCCCAGGCGCGCCACCTCGGCGTGGCCCAGGGCCATGCGCAGCTGCCAGCCCAGGGTCTGGGCGTCCACGTTCTGGCCCGTGCGGCGCGACACGTCGGCGCGGTCGAAGCCCATATTGCGCACCACGTCGCCACTGAGCACCAGGCGCTTGTCGCCCAAGGGCAAGGTCAGCGAGCCGGTCAGGTTGATCAGACTGAAGTCCGACGCCAGGCCCAGCAGCGGGCGGTTGGGGTCGGCCGAGATGTTGTAGTAAGTGTTGCCCTTTTGCGCGAAAGCCGGCGCTGTGAATTCATTGCGTGTGCTGCCGGCGGGCGCGCTGGTGATGCCCACCGTGTTGCGGTAGCTGTAGTAGCCCAGGCCGATCTTGCCCGCCACGTTGCCGAACAGCTGGGGTGCTTCGGCGCCGGCTTGCAGGCCGAACAGCCACTTGTCGGCAGTGGACAGTTCAACCTCTTGCACCGGCATGGCGGCGGCCGTGACGAAGGCGCTGCCGAAGGAGCCGACCTTGGGTGTCCATTGCAAGGCCAGGCCGTCGAAGCTGAGGTCGTTGGCCCACACCAGGTCGGTGCCGAACCAGGGGTTGCCAAAGCGTCCGGCCACGGCGTTGAACTGCTCGAACGGTCGCCAGCGCACGAAGGCGCGGTCGAAGGCCACCGTGAAGCGGTTGCCGTAGGTTCCCAGCGTCTGGTTGGACGACAGCGGGTCAGTGGCCGACCCGGTGGTCAGCCGCGCGCCCACGGACCAGTTGTCGTCCAGCGTGGCCGTCACGCCGATGCGGGCGCGCACGCGAAATCGGTTGCGGTCTTCGCTGGTGTTGGCCAGCGTCACGGCCCGGTTGCGGTTGGTTTCGGCCACGCTGACGGCCGGGGCGTTGCCATCGGCGAACAAGTCGCCCTGGTAGCGCACGCGCAGGTCGCCGTCGATGACCACGCCGCGTGTCCATGCCGGCACGGCCCCGGGGCCGGCCCAGCCTTCACGCGCAGCCTGCTTGCTCAAATCGTCGCGCAGTTCGCGCTTGAGTTCATCGCGCACAAACTGCGGCACATAACCTACCCGTACCGCAGCGCCGGGTGCGGGTTTGGCGTTGGCCGCTGCGCCGTTGGCGGTTGGGCTGGCTGGGGTGGCTGGGGTGGCCATGTCCTTCAGCAGCACCTGGGCCTTGTCGCGCGACAGCACGCCCTGGTCGGCCAGCGCGCTGATGAGCTTGGCCATGGCGGCGCCGGCCTGTTCGATGTCGCTTTGCGCCAGGGCGGGCAGGTGGGCGCACAGCAGCAGTGCACCAGCGCAAGCGGCGGTGCGAAGGCCCTGGTGTGCCCGTGGTTGAACGGGTGCGGGTGGGGGTGTGGATGGGGATGGGGATGGGGATGTCATTGCGGGTGCCAGGTGCTACGAGCGGTTGCTCAGGCGAATCTGCATGGGACGCATAGAGCTGGGTGGTACTTCCTTGAGGGGCGACATTTCCATCAACGTGACCTGGATCATTTCGTCAACCTGGGCATTGCCCGACCCGCTGACGATGTCGGCCTTTTGCACCCGGCCGTCGTCGCCCAGCCACACGCGAACGACCACGCGGAACTCTTCGCGCAGGATGCGGCGGTTGCGTGACAGGGCGTCGAAAAAACTTCGTTGCAACAACCCGGAAAAATAAACACCGCTGCCGCCGCCCGTGGTCAGCAGGTCGCGCCCGCCCCGGTTGCCGGCCAGGCCGAAACCGTCGCTGCCGGCGCCACCTTCGGCATCCACACCCAAGGGCTTGTCTGACGCCGGTTTATCGTCGGCGGCCTTGGGCTCGGCCGGCCTTGGCGTGTCCTTGGGCACGTCCAGCTTGACTTCCTCTTTCAGCTTCTGCGGTTCGGGCGGCTTTTCAGGCGGCCTGGGCGGTGGCGGGGGTGGCTGGCGCAGGATGGCCACCTGCTGCACGCCGGGCTTCTTGGCGCCTGAACCCGTGCCGATGAACTTCCACAGCCACCAGCCTGCGGCGGCCACCAGCGACAGCATGGCAAAAGCCACCAAGCCACGCGACAGCCAGGGCGGCATGGCCGCGGCGGGTGCAGGTGCAGGTGCAGGTGCAGGTGCAGGTGCAGGTGGATCAGCGTGAACGGTCATTTCACCAGCCGCTGCGTCACCAGGCCGAGCTGGGTGATGTCCAGCCGGCCCATCAGGTCCAGCACATCCACCACCTTTTCGTAGTGCACCTTGGCGTCACCCTTGATGACCACCGGAAAGCTCGGGTTCACGGCCTTCAGCTGGCGCAGCCGGTCTTCCAGTTCAACCAGCGTGACGGGGTAGGTGTCCAGGAAGATCTGGCCGTCGTCGCGGATGGTGACGGCCTTGGTTTGCGGCTTGGCCAGGCTGGGCGTGGCGCTGGCCTTGGGCAGGTTGACCTTGATGCCCTGCACCGATGCCGTGGTCATGATGATGAAGATCACCAGCAGCACGTAGCTCAGATCGAGCATCGGCACCACGTTGATTTCGTCGTAGGCCTTGCCGCCTTCTTGCATCTTCATGGGGTGTCCCTGCTTGCATTCACACCGAGTGGTTCTCGGCGATGCGGGTGGTGAGCTCGTCAACGAACACCTGCATGTCAGAGATCAGGCCCTGGATGCGGATGGTCAGGTAGTTGTAGGCAAACAGCGCCGGAATGGCCACTATCAGGCCGGCCACAGTGGCCACCAGCGCCGCGGCAATACCCGGCGCAATGGCGTTCACGTTCACGTCGCCTGCGGCCGCAATCGCCGCGAAAGTGATCATCACGCCCACCACCGTGCCCAGCAGGCCCAGGAACGGGCCACCGGCGATGCAGATGGTGAGTACCACCATCTGGCTGTTCAGGCGCTGGATTTCGCGCACCAGGCCGGCCTCGACCGTGGCGCGGATGGCGCCCAGCGACTGCGTCGACATCGACAGCGGCCGGCCCATCTTGCGGTAGGAATCGAAGCGCGACTGCAGCTCGGCCACGCCGGCTTCGTACAGCCGGTAAAGCTGCGAGTGCGCAAACTGGGGTGGCGCCCCGGGGGTCTTGTCGGCGGCGATCACCGGGTGCGCGTGCGCGGCGGTGACTGCTGCGGCGGCAGCGGTCTCATCAGCGGTGCCCGCAGGCTGGATGCTGTTGATGAGCCCGTCGAAGCTCTGCATGAACTGCTGGTTGTCGCGCGAGCTGCGCATCACCTGTTGCAGCTTCACCCACATCACCCACAGGCTGTACACGAACATCACGGCCAGGATGGCGATGACGATCCAGCCGTCGACGGTGACGGCGCTGAGCAGGATCTTGATATACGACGGGCCCGCGGCCTCGGCGCCTTCGCCTTCGGCTGCGCCGTAGGTGACGAGCTTCTGGTCCTGGCCTTGCGACTGCCCGGCGGTGCGCAGCCAGTCGGGCGAGCGCGCGGTGCCGGCCCACTGCAGCTCGTCGATGTCGCCTTTGAAGCTGCGGCCCACCAGCATGGCGCCGCCCGTGGGCGCCAACGTGCCGGCGGCGCGCGCCACTTCCTGCCCGGCTTGGTACAGCGTCAGCGCGTCGGCGGCGTTGGCACCGGACTTCACCACCACCGCCACATGCTGCCAGCCACCGGCCGAAAGCGCCGTCGGTGCGGTTGCCGTGCTGGTACCCAACTGGGCTGTCAACCTGCCGCCGCGCAGGGCAATGCGCAGCGCGCCGGCGCCCGCACCCTGGGCAAACAGAACCGCATCGCCGGCCTCGGCGGGCTTGATCCAGAACGACACTGTCACCCCGGTGGGCCCGGCCTTCAACGAAGGACTGTCGGCCACCAGCAGTTCGGCCGATCCGTCGAAAGCGGCGGCGCCGCCGATCAGCCCGGTGGGGTTGGCGCGCGCACTGGAACGCGCTGCGTGGTTGGCGTTAGCGGTGCTGTCCTGCGGCAGCGGTGACGTGTCTGAAAAATGCAGCACCAGGCCTTGCGCGT
>ENA-OFCX01000604-OFCX01000604.1-metagenomes-genome-assembly--contig:-NODE-604-length-17663-cov-4.980463_pt1 | contig 17663 bp, 13 predicted proteins | sample MGYA00153384_OFCX01 | MGnify analysis MGYA00153384
CGCGCCACTGCCTCGACGTGTGCTCTGCCTGTCTGAGGCAGGTAACTAATCAAGTCCTCGTTTATGCTTAAATGCAAGACCTGACCCCATCGGGTGTGCGTGGATTACGCTAAATTTCCGCCTCACCAAAAATTAATCGAGCGAGTAGGGTGCGCATCAAAATGCGCACCAGCCCAACGACACCAGCGCCGCCTCACCAGCGCAGCGTCTGATCAAACTGGCATGACCAGTATTTGCTCTCCACGATGGCGAGAACCTGGGTCTCATAGCCGTCAGCGAGCTCAACCTCGGTCACCTCCACCACCTGCCCGCAGAACTGGACATCGATGCGAACTCGCGGTGCGTTCTGGCGATAAATTTCGCTGTATCCCGGTGAATCCTGCAGCAGCAAATTCGGCCCCGTATCGCGATCCGGCCACCACTTGTTTTTGAATCTGGGCTTGTCGATCATCGCCCCATCGCGATAACCAAAACGGAACGCTGCGCCGCCCAACTCAGCCTCTTTGCCGTCCTCTTTCCAGGCCGCGGTCAAGCCCACCTGCATGCCGCGCTTCGGGTCTCCGGGCACTTCAAAGCGGCTGGCGATTGAGACCACAGGTCCCGCCGAGCTCCACACTCCGTTGTTGAAGTGACCATCCTCAACGCTCGCCGAGCCCTTGATGTACTGCCGATACTCGTAGCGCGTGCGCTCGGCCTTCGATAGTGCGGGATTTAATTTCACCACCACCTCGAACGTGCATCGAGCAGCCCATGACGGCTTTTTCACGCCGCTCTGCGGATCGGTCATGTGTTCCTTTTCGAAGCGAAACGGCACCACCTTCTGCTGCGTGAATGTCTGCACGACTTTGCCGATTTCCGCCTTCTTTGCGGCCTGCGACGCCTTAGCCGCTGCGAGATAACTGTTGAGCGTGTTGGCATCTGCGTGGTTGCCAAATTTAGTCAACCATTCGATTATTTTTTTGAGTGAGGCCAGCCCCACCATGCCATCAACGTCAAGCTTGGCGGCTCTTTGCCAGTTGGCCACGGCGGTCACGCCGGCGGCGGTCCATTGCGTATCGGGCGCGGCACCTACCGCACGCAAAATGATTTTTATCTGCTCTGCGTTGTAGTTGCATGCGTTGTTAAAGCTGATCGCGTTGGAGACGTTCACCATGATGAGTTCCTGCGAGCGCAGCAGCCCGAGTCCAATAGCGAATTCATGCCGATGCTCCTGTTAGTCGACGTGACACCACGTCGTATCCGTCAAGCGTACCGAAATTGCAGGTAGAAATAAAGCGCTAGCCTTGTCCAGCGAGGTACGAGCCTGAGCGAGGTGTGTATTTCCAACTTCTTAATCAGCACCAGGCGATGCAGATGTGGGCGATTTCGAACGCAGTCAAACAGCCCTAAATCAAGTGCGCTGCGGTTGGCTTTGGCGTTGGCGTTGGCGTAGAGCGACTTGCAGCCGTGCCACTGCGCAAAAGGCGTACCGTGCTCGCGCACCAGATCTCGGTTTCGACTTCGCCCGACCCAGTGCCAGCCCTGTGCCTCGACGGCACGAAACCACGGTGAGCGAAACCCGGCGTCAGTAATCACGATGGGTTGGCAGCCCGACGGTAGCATCGTTTTTAGACGCGCTAGAAAGGCTTGGTGCACCTGCGGCGTAGTGGCCGCCTTCATCGAATGCACCTCTTCGTAGAGCGTGAGGCTGCGGCCGACCAGTGCCACCGAGGCGCGAATCATTTGTGCGCTGCGGCTCTCGTTTACGTCCGACCAATCCACCACGATCAGGGCCGTGTCGTTTCCGTGCAGCCAGTGTTGCGCCATGGCCCGGTACACCGAGGCGCACGCCTGTTGCAAGGCGCGACTGCCAAGCATTCGATCTATCCGTTTGACGCGGTGACGCACCGCGGATTGGCCGCCGAGTGCTCGAGCCAGATTCGATAGCGTGAGGCTCGACGCATGAAGTGCTGCCTCGGTGCCCAGAAGTAGCGCCTTAAGACGCGCTGCGTGAATATGCGGGCAGCCTTTGCGCAGCACATCCTGGACGATGGAAATCGCATGCATGGCCCGTCTCCTGAGTTGTCTGGAAACACAAAGCTGACGCCAAATCACCATGCATGCAGTTTTCACGCGAAATCTATACGCTAAGCCATTGATTCGCAATAACTACTCGTGGGGAAACCTCAGGGTCTGACCCCATAGTCTGTTCGCTGGAAGTCTGCTGCACTGAGAATTCCATGAAAGTGCGCCGACTTCAATCGACACATGATGACGTTGTCAACTCTGGGCGTGACCCATGCTCGTCGCGCCGAGGCATTGTGGCGAATCATCCAAAGTGCGGGCGACGGAGCCACTGGCGGTGGTTGCGATGCCGGTTCTTGGCACGAACGGCTCGCTGGTCAATAATGTCGCCACCGCCTCAAATTTAATCGCCATGACCGATTCCGCTCCAATCAACATCAATGCGCTGGTCAATGGCGCTGTGCTTGACGGCTACGTGATTACGGGGCTGATCGGCCAGGGTGGCTTTGGCGTGGTTTATGTGGCGCGTGACACCCGAAACAATCGTACCGTGGCCATCAAGGAGTATTTGCCGTCAGCTATTGCCGGACGCGTGGCTATCGGCCACATCGCGCCGCGTTCTGCCGATATGGCTAACGCGTATGCGACGGGGCTCAAGGGCTTTTTGCGTGAGGCCAATTTGTTGTCGGAGCTTGCCCATCCGGCGCTGGTGGCGGTGCATCGGGCTTGGGAGCAAAACGGCACCGCGTACATGGCGATGGCCTATTACCCCGGCAAAACACTGCGCGATGTGCGGTTGGCGCGGCCAGCCGCGATGACCGAGGCGCACGTAAAAGTGCTGATGCTGCCTGTGTTTGACGCGGTGGCCGAGTTGCACGCGCATCGGGTGATTCACCGCGACATTTCGCCAGACAATATTTTGGTGATGGCGAACGGCGCAACCGTGTTGCTGGATCTGGGCGCAGCGCGTCAGGTGTTGGGCGGCATGACGCAGGCGTTAACCACCATTTTGAAGCCCGGTTTTGCGCCCATCGAGCAGTATGTTGAAGATGGCAGCATGGAGCAGGGCCGGTGGACAGATGTGTACGGTCTGGGGGCGGTGATTTACTTTTTGGCCACTGGCAAGCCGCCCACGCCTGCGACCACCCGGATTGTGCGCGACAACTTGCCCGCGATGTCTGACGTGGCGCGCAACGTTGAGTATTCGCCACGATTTTCGCAGGCGATCACGCGGTCGCTGGCGGTGCGTGCCATTGATCGCTACAAGAGCATCGGTGAGTTTCGCGAGGCGCTGGGCTGGACGGTGTCGATGAACACGCCGCCTATCGAGTCAACCGTTGAAAAAACCGCAGCGTTGGCGGCGTTGTCAGCGGAGGATATTCGCCGCATGACCGCGCCCGAGGCTGAACCCCCGGTGCCACCATCACGCCCCGCGCGGCAGACGGCACCAACGGCACCGACAGCGAAAGCGGCGCAAGCAAGCGCGGCAGACCGCGCACCAGCGCTCAAAAAATTGCGCGAGCGAGCCGCGGGATACGAGCCGGAAACCGGATCACAGTGGCTGCTTCCGGGGGTGTTGGTGGCACTGGTGGTGATCGCGGTGACCATCTACTTTTGGCAGAGATGAGACTTCTGAGATACGTACAGCTTTTTGGCACACACGCCTTTTTAATTGGGCTCAGATCGCTTTTACGCACCTAGTTGACTATGTGATCAATAGCGCTACAGCCCAAAGTAAAAGGCGCTCTTGCTAAAAAGCTGCTACACAGTTATTCGTGCATTAACAGCAAAAACGAGTGTAACGAATGTCGTATTTACCCGATAATCTCGGCTAACTAATTAGGGGGGACTCATGGCCGATAAGCGCTGCTCAATCAGTCTGGTGGTCAACGGACAACGTTGGCTGGAGGAGGGCGAGGCGGTCGCCGAGCAACCCGGCGTGCCGCGCGCTTGGTCGCTGTGTGGGCTTCAGGATTTTGTGCGGATTTTGGTGGGTACCAAGCTCGGCCACACCTTAGAAAACATCGACTGGGTCGAACAACGCTGGTGCCGCGCTAAGGCTAATGCGGGCGACGCCGAGGCGGTGAGCGCGGGTTTCACGGTCGTCGCCACACCACATGTCACCAGCGCCGATCCGGGAGCTGGGCTGTCGCTGGAGGCGACCGATGTCGCCGTGACCCGTCAACCGCACGTGATGGTCAGCATCGGCCAGCAGATGCAATGGACGCCGCTTCGACAAAAACTTGAGGCGCGATCCGTGGAATTGTTCGAGTTGCTGCTGCCCGCTTCGGGCAAGGTAATCGTGTCCACTGATCGTGTCATCGATCTTCGCGATCTGGCACGGCAACATTTTGCAGACGATCAAGCCAGGGCCTTGTTTCGCGCACCGCCGTTGCCAGTGGCTGACGCTGCAAGCCCAAGCCCAAGCCCTGGCGCAGGTGCCGATGCCTCGGCCGACCTTGGGCTCGCGGCCAACGCCGTTCGCGGCACCGTAAAGTCGTTGGCCAAAGGCTACGGTGTGCTCACCCGTAACGACGGTTTGGGCGAGGTGCAGTTTCTTGCCGCGCACGTTCGGGCACCCGGCTTCGAGTTTGTCGAGGTTGGCGACGACATGCGATTTGATGTGGTGCAAGTGGCGTCAGGCAAATGGACGGCGCAGCGGGTGGTTCCCGTGTAATGGAGATTATTCAATAAAGGCGGTCCCCCTTTTCATCGTTCCTGCGAATGCAGGAACCCAGCGACGTAGCGACTTTTGCGCTGGACGTCGAACGCCCGAAAGACGAAAGACACTAGGCCCCTGCCCCTTCGGCAGGCTCAGGACATGCTTCGCAGGGGCGACGATTGGAAATAGCGCCAGTAGATATTTTAGGTTTAACCGTCACAGGTGCGTCGCATTCACAGCGGCCGCTGGTGCCAATGGGGTCGATGAAGATGTCGCTTTTGACCCGCCGACTGCGTCCTTAACGAAGCAACATAGTTTTCACACATTTAACTTCCTGCGAATTCTGCACACTGTATTTATCTATGGTTATTTTGCGAATCTGGACGGCGTCAGCGGCTAATAAATATGGGCCGGGATCAAGTTCGCTATTGGTAGACGGCGTGTGGGGCACCGATTACCTGAGCACGCGCATTGTCAAGCCGCAGTCCGGCACCGTTCATCAATCGGGGAATGCGACGCTCGCAGACGATCTCGAAGCTGAGGGCGGCGACACCGCAAATAAGTGGATATTTCGTCATCTCGACGAAGCGCGCATGGTGCGCATGTGGAGCACGCTGCGCGGTAACGCCGCGTCAAACATGCAAAAAAAGCCGGCAGAAACCAGCTTTCGCATTACCGACATGGTGCTGGCAGCGGGGCGTGGCATCGAGGTCGAACCCAACTCCGCGGCGGGCTTTAAGATCCGCGCCAAGGCTATGCTCGTGCTTTCGGGCGTGGCCACCACAGGCAGCGCATTGCGATCCCGAGCCGAGCACTACCTTAAAGCTGAGCACTGGTGAGCTGCGCGCACCGCATGGGCCGCCGCGCTCACCCGGCTCGACTGCCGAGTGGCGGGCAGCGTTAACGTAAGCGTTACGGATACTGACTGTACGACAAAGGATGATGGCAATGGAACGATTGGTAGACAGTGTTACCCCGCTCGGGGAAGCGCTCTGGTTTCGTCAAATGACTGGTACCGAGGCAATCTCGGAGCTGTTCGAATATGACGTGACCTTTCATAGCAAAAAAACTGCCCTGAGCGCCAAAGCCATGCTCGGCAAAGACGTTACGTTGAAGATCGAAACCAGCGCCATGGGCGTGCGCCATTTCAATGGCATCTGCACGCGATTTGCCAGCGGAGCGAGGGAAGGCGAGCACTACATCTACACCGCCAAGCTGCGCCCGTGGCTCTGGATTGCCAGCCGCCGTAGCGACTGCAAGATTTTTCAGTTCAAAACAGTGCCGGAGATCATCGAAGAAGTGCTCGCACCGTATGGTTTTCCGATGGATAAAAAGCTGTCGCGAACTTATCGATGCTGGGACTATTGCGTTCAGTATCAAGAAACCGATCTTAATTTTGTGATGCGACTGATGGAGCACGAAGGGATCTATTTCTATTTCTCGCATGCAAGCGGCAGTCACACGCTGACCTTGATCGACGACATGAACATGCACCCCGCCTTGGCAGAGAAGCCCAGTATCAAGTACCAAGGCATCGCTGCCTCTGGTGAAGTGCGAGAGGAGCACTTCAACAGTTGGGATGTGCGCGAAGAGGTGGACTCCGGCAAATACGCGACCGACGACTACGATTTCAAGCTGCCGAGCGGCGTTCTCGACACGGCGCGGGCCAATCCGAAAGGCCACTCGCACGACAAGTACGAACGCTACGTGTGGCCGGGCGGCTATGTCAAGGTCACCGATGGCGACGACTACGCCACCGTGCGCATTCAAGCCTTGCAATCGGAATATGACCGTGCATCAGGTCACACCACTGTGCGCACCATGGCACCGGGTTACGCCTTCTCATTGGAGCGCTGCCCCCGTGCCGATCAGAATCGTCAATATCTGGCCGTTGCCGCCACCTATTTCTTTCGTGATAACGCACGCATGTCATCGGGCAGCGGCGACGGCGACGCGACGTGGGGCATCACCGTTACGTCGCAGCCCACCAGCATTCCGTATCGACCGCAACCGTTGACGACCAAACCGCTTACGCGCGGGCCACAAACCGCAATGGTCGTGGGTCCCGCGGGCGAGGAGATTTACACCGACGAATACGGTCGCGTTAAAGTGCATTTTTATTGGGATCGCTACGACAAGAGTGATGAGAACAGCAGCTGCTGGATTCGCGTGGCGCAGCCGTGGGCTGGGCAGAAGTGGGGGTTTATCCACATTCCCCGCATCGGTCAGGAGGTCATCGTTGACTTTATAGGCGGCGACCCGGATTACCCGATCATCACCGGTCGCGTGTACAACCAGGAGCAGATGCCTCCGTACGACCTGCCAGCCAATAAAACCGCCAGCGGTATCAAGTCACGCTCCACGAAAGGCGGAAGCCCCACCGATTTCAATGAAATCCGGATGGAGGATTTGAAGGGCAAAGAGCAGCTCTACGTTCATGCGCAGAGGAATCTTGATACGGTCGTCGAAGCGGATGAATCGCGCATGGTGGGCCATGACCGGTCAAGCCGAATCAATCACGACGACAATCGCTTCGTGGTCAACGATGACAGGCACGTTATTCAAGCCAATCAAACCAACCAGATTGACGGCAATCAGGACACCAAGGTGAAGGGCAACCAGAGCACCACCGTCGACGGCAATCAAAGCAACGTTGTGCATGGCGACCGCACGCAAACCATTGACGGCAAACTCAACGAAGAGACCGGCGGCGACCATCTGGAAACCGTCAAGGGGAATCACAACTTCGCAGTCAGTGGTGACGAGAACAACATGATCATGGGTGAGCAAATCAACCTCGTTGGGGGCAATAGAACCGCCATCATCACCGGTGACGATAGCTACACCACGACCGGCAAAACCGCGGTCATGGCAGCTACCGGATACTCGGTAACCACGGGCGACAAATACGCAGAAACCTGCACCACGCGGTCAGCGATGGTGTACACAACTGATGAAACGAAAGTGCTCCTCGATCAATCGGAATCCATCGGGGTGTCGCGAAGCGTCAAGGTGGGTGTCGATGACAGTACGACGGTGCTCGGCAAGAAATCCACCACAGTTGGCTTACAAACGTCGTTGATGACGGGCACGCTGTCGATAACGTCTGGCACTATCACCGTCATGGGCGGTGCCACTACGATCACTGCCGCCATGGTGACCATTAATGCACCCATCATCAATTTGAACGGAATTGTGAACATCAATGGCATGCTGAATGTGAAAGGCCTGACGACGGTCATTGGTGCAACCGCAGTGGTGGGCGTGCTGACCAGTACCAGTATCGTCTCGCCGCTCTACAGCCCAGGCGTTGGCAACATCCTGTGATGACGAGTTATGACTAGCCCGCCCGACGTAGCGTCAGTAGGGGATGCTGGCTCCGGGCCCGCACCGGTCGCCATTACGTTGTGGCCACTGGATGTACTTGTTCGGCACCTTGTGTCTAGCGACGCGCAGACACGGGCCCATGCACTGGCGATGGTGCTGCAACCCACCGCGCCGATCGACGAATGTATCGAGCCCCTGATTCAGGCGGCGGCGTTGAATGCTGACAGCGAGGAGGCTTTGCCACTGGTTGCGGTGGCGCTAGGCAGCGTTGATCCAAACCGTGCCACCGACGCACTTCGCGACTGTCTCGCGGGACTGGTGGCAGCGGTGCATCCGCTGGGCGTCCGTATTTTTGCGGCGCATGCGCTCACGCGGCATAGCTGCATGCCCGCGAAGGCGGCGCCAGAGATTGCCATGATGCTGTTGCTTGAGGATGAAAGCGCTCGAAAGATTGCCCTGCATGCGCTGAGCCCATATGCACGTCAATTCGCAGCGCAGATTGCCAGCGCAGTTGCCAGCGTTACTCCGGACAAGTGGACGAGCGAGGCGCTTGCCGCGCTTTCAAAAAGCGCAAAAGAGGATGCTGGGGCGCGGCGCACCGTTGAGGCGTACGTGATGAAATCGCTCGCTGGTCAGCCCATTGTGCCGACGGGTATTGCGGGGTATGTTGCATTGGCTGAACTGAACGCAGGCGGTGCCGGACTTGCCGCACTTGGCACTATCGTGAAGCAGGCAACCGAGGCGGAGCACTTAAAGGCTGCGCTCAACGCGCTTGGGCAGTTGGGTGAAGTGGCTCGTTCGTCGGCGCGTGAGATCGCTGATCGGCTTGTGCGCACCGACGCTTTGGAGCAGGAAGAGCAGTTATGCAGGGCGCTTGTTCAAGTTAAAGCTCACGCAGGGGACATTCCGTTAGCTCGCGTGGTAGGCCGGATCGGTTCGGCGCCGGACGAAAACGTGGTTCCGCACTGTATGTTGCTCACCTTGCACCCAAAAGATTTTGCACAGGCATCGGTCATTGTGAAAAAGCGCTATGAAATTGCCGAAGAGCCCCTTAAAGCGGCACTCGCATTGACCTACAAGACACTTACCCAAATCGATCTGAATGGCAGCACCGCTGCTGCCGGGAGCTAATCATGGCCGTCACCGACGCCCTCGCCAAGACCATCGAAGACACCAAGTTCTTCGTTGACACTGCCAACGAAAAAATGGACAAAGCCAAGGGGCTGCTCGACGACAACGTCAAGCTCGTCAACCAAGCGATGGCGGACTACCAGGAGATTAAGGCGCTGTTAGAGCAAGCGAAGGTTGATCTTGCCACCGCTCTCGGGGCACTAGGCGACGGCGTCAAGGCGGCAGGCGAAGGAAATTTACCGAGGCTGGCTGGCGTGGTAGCCGAGAACGTGCCGAAAATCATCGACGCGATCACGCGCTACACCAAGGTGATAGCAGACCTGAAAGAAAAGGTCGAGAATTACAAAAAGGCGGTTGAGAAAAATATCGAAGTCGTCAAGTCGTTTTAACCGAGATTATTCATTAGCGCTTTGTCCAGTCGTCGCCCCTGCGAAGCATGTCCTGAGCCCGCCGAAGGGGCAGGGGCCCAGTGTCTTTCGGGCACGCGAAGATCAGGGAAGAAGTCGCAAAGTCGCTGGGTTTCTGCCTTCGCAGGAACGACGAAAAGGGGGATTGTCCTCAATGAACACGCTCGGTTTAAGACACAGTTCGAGTCGTAGCACTCTACAGATCGGGGATTAGCAGATGGGTGATCGCAGTCGGGTGGTTTGGTCTGAGGGCATGTTCCTCCGACCGCAGCATTTTCAGCAGGCCGAGCGCCATCGCGAGTTTGCGCAGTTTCAGTATGCGTTGACCAGTGAGGGGCATTTCTGGGGCTTCAACAGCATCGTGCTGGATGCCTCGTCACTTGCCATTGGCAAAATTGCCATTGCTAGCGCGGCCGGCGTGTTTCCAGACGGGACGGCCTTTGCCTTCCCAGAGCCCGACGAGCCGCCAAAATCGATTGATATTTCAGAGACGCTCAAAGGCAAGCGGATATTTCTCTGCCTGCCCGTCTACCGTGCTGGCTCGGAGGAGGTCTCGTTTGATGACGACGCGCGCTCGCTTGCACGCTACAGTGTCAGTGATGATGAAACCGCAGATCAAAACTCGGTCGGCGGAGACGCCTCGCCGATTCAAACCGCAAAGCCGCGGGTTCGCCTGCTACCCGAAGGCGAGGTGCCCGAGGGCTGGATGACGCTTGGCGTGTGTCATGTCACTGAGCGGCGCAACGACCTCTCGGTCGCTCTGACCGAATCGTTCATCGCACCTGCAGTGGTCGCGCACGAAAGCGCGGTACTTTCGGGCTTCTTGCGTGAGCTCGCCGGGTTGCTCCATCATCGGGGTGAGGCGCTGGCCGCGAGGCTCGCGTCACCGGGCAAAGGCGGCGTTTCCGAGATCGCCGATTTCCTGATTTTGCAGCTGGTTAATCGTTTTGAACCGCTGATCGTGCATCTGTCGCAGTTGCGCACCTTGCATCCCGAACGGCTCTACACTGAGCTGTTAATGCTCGCGGGCGACTTCACGACGTTTACGCGCGACAACCGTCGTCCGAGCGAGTATCCGACCTACAACCACGATGATCTTGCGGGCTGCTTCACGCCGGTCATGAACGACCTGCGTAGATCGCTGTCGATGGTGCTGGAGCAAAACGCCTTCCAGATCGAGCTGTTGGAACGCGCCTATGGCGTGCGGGTTGCTGTGATTGCCGACAAAGAGCTGATTAAGAGCGCAGTGTTCGTGTTGGCGGTGTCCTCAGGGCTGCCCGGAGAGCAGGTGCGCAAGCAATTTCCAACGCAGGTCAAAATCGGCCCGGTCGAAAAAATCCGCGATCTGGTCAACCTGCATCTACCCGGTGTCGGCCTGCGACCGCTGCCTGTGGCGCCGCGTCAGATTCCGTATCACGCGGGCAATAACTACTTTGAGCTCGACACCACGAGCGAGTTCTGGCGCGGCATGGAACGCTCTGGTGGAATGGCCATGCACATTGCTGGCGACTGGCCTGAACTCAAACTTGAATTTTGGGCGATCCGCACATGAGTACACCTAGCAACTTAGACCCGTTCGCCATACTTGCAGGCGTAGGCAGTGCTGTTCCTGTCGGCAACGCCGCACCGCCCGTGCCCGGCTTTGCCGAGGCCGCGCCCCTGGGCGAATCGCAAGTCGCTGCCGATCTGCCGGAAGTACTGAGCGGCACCAATCCTCTGGCGGTCGCTGCTAATCCGTTGTTAAACCTGATTCCGCAAATCAGGGTCATGCCGCATCATCCTGACCCGGCGCAGTTGCGCAATTATTTGGTCGAGCAAGTGAACCTGTTTGAGCGCCGCGCGCGAGAAGCCAACGTGTCGCCTGAAACCATCATTGCTGCGCGTTATGCGTTGTGCACTGCGCTGGACGAGACCGCTGCCAAAACGCCATGGGGCGGCGACGGTCAATGGTCGCGTCACTCGTTGCTGGTGACGTTTCACAATGAGACTTGGGGGGGGGAAAAGTTCTATCAAGTGCTCGCGCGTTTGGTACAAGACCCGAAGAAGCATTTCGATTTGATCGAGCTTATGGCGGTGTGTATCGCCCTTGGCTTCGAGGGGCGCTTTGGGGTGGTCGACAACGGTCGTAGCCAACTCGATACGCTGCGGCGACGACTGGTCGAAATCCTTGACGGTGCGCGTGGCGAATATTCCAAAGCGCTGTCGCTGCATTGGCGTGGCGCGGAAGCTGACCGCAAATCCACGTGGGGCTTCCTGCCGCTGTGGATCACTATCGGTGCGGTACTTGCGCTGTTGACCGGTATCTTTTTGTTGTATTACTTCTTGATCGCTGACAAGTCGAGTGGTGTGTTTAGCGCGATCAATGCGATTCGCCCGCCGAAGTCGCAAATTCTCAAACCGCAACCCGCTGCGGTAGCACGCCTCGGAAAATTTCTGGAGCCCGAGATCAAGGAAGGCTTGGTTACTGTGGACGACCAAGTCGACAAGAGCATTATTGTGCTGCGCGGCGACGGCATGTTCAACAGCGGCCAAGTTGATGTACTGCCCAAATATTTGCCGGTCATTCAACGGGTTGCAGAAGCGCTCAATTCAGTGTCTGGCGAAGTCAAAATCTCAGGGCACACCGATAGTCAGCGCATTCGCAGCGTGCGGTTTCCCGGCAACTTTGAGCTGTCGCAAGCGCGAGCTGAGGTGGTGCGCAGCATGATTGATTCGCGGTTGGCGGTTCGCAACCGCACCAATGCGCGGGGCGAAGCCGATGCGGTGCCGATGGAGACTAACGCCACACCCGAGGGGCGTTCGCGCAACCGTCGCGTTGAGGTGACGTTGCTGGTGCCACCCGCAGAGCGAGATCGTGAACTCAATTCGGTGCCGCCCGCGAACGCGCCGAACGCGCAGGGGAAACAGTGATGCACTACGTACGAAAAATTTTTCGAGCGCTGTTTAATCGCACAGTACTGACAATTCTGCTGCTGCTGATCCTGTCGGCCATCATCTGGATAGTCGGTCCGATCGTGCAGATCGGCACGTGGGCACCGTTTGCACCCGATTGGGTTCGCTGGTCGCTGATTGCGTTCTTCTGGTTTGTCTGGCTGTTGCGCTTGCTTTTCCGTTGGTGGCGTGAACGTAATGTCAATGCGGCGTTGCTGGGCCAGCTTGCCAAGATGCAAAGCTCAGCTAAACCCACCGACGGTCAGCCGGCCGGTAGCGAGCAGGTCGCCGAGCTTAATAAGCGGTTTAAGGATGCGTCAGAAATTCTAAAAAAGACGCGTTTTACGAATACCGAAAAAGGTGGTTTTTTATCGGGTTTGTCCAAGCAGTACGTCTACCAGTTGCCTTGGTACGCGTTCATCGGCGCACCGGGTTCTGGCAAAACGACCGCACTGATTAACGCGGGCTTGACGTTTCCGCTGGCCGAACAATTTGGCAAAGCTGCGATTCGCGGTATCGGTGGTACCCGTAACTGCGACTGGTGGTTTACCAATGAGGCGGTGCTGATTGACACGGCAGGGCGCTACACCACGCAAGAAAGTAACGAGTCTATCGACAAAGCAGAATGGCAAGGATTCTTGGCGCTGCTCAAAAAGTTTCGGCCACGGCAGCCGCTCAACGGTGTGCTGCTCACGCTGTCGGTCGCCGATTTGCTACAAATGTCAGCGCAAGAACGAGAGGTTCATGCCTCGGTGCTCAAGGCCCGATTAAATGAATTGCGCGAAGGTCTGGGCGTTCAGTTCCCGGTCTATGTGCTGGTCACCAAGTCCGATTTGCTGGCGGGCTTTACGGAATACTTTTTGAACTACACCCGCGAAGACCGCACGCAAGTATGGGGCTTCACGCTGCCGTACGATCCGGTGTCTACCGAGCCCATCGCTATTCGCGAATCGTTCGGTCGCGAGTTTGATTTGCTCTACAAACGACTCAATGACGGCATGCAACAACGCTTGCTAGATGAGCCCGATTTGTCGCGTCGTGCCTTGACCTACACACTGCCGCAACAACTAGCGGGCGTGCGCGACGTACTATCGCGCCTGCTCGGTGCCGTATTCAGCGAATCTAAGTTTGCCGAGCAACCGATGGTTCGCGGCGTGTATTTCACGTCCGGCACACAAGAGGGCACGCCGTTTGATCGCGTGCTGGGTGCCATGCAACGTACCTTTCGGGTGCCAAGCAAGGTGCTGGCAGCCGAGGCGTCTGCTGGTACCGGAAAGAGCTTTTTCCTTCAGGATTTGCTGCAAAAAGTCATTTTTCAGGAGCACTTCATCGCTGGGAGAAATCTCGCTGCTGAGCGCAAACTGAAATGGCTACGTTGGGCGGGCATCGCCACCTGTGCGGTGACTTTCGTCGCGGCCAACATTGCTTGGTGGATGAGCTACCGCAACAACGTGGGCTACATCGCCGAAGTATCGGCCAAAACGGAGACGCTGCAAGCAAGCGTTGCAGCGATTGATCCGAAACCGAGCGAGAACGCGCCCGCACTGCTCGACACCATGAATCAAGCTAGGAACCTGCCGAACAGTTCGCTGTTTACGGTCAACGATCCGCTCTGGAGTTATCGTTACGGTCTGTACCAGGGGCCGAAGCTCGACAGTGCGGCGCAAAACGCGTATTCGCGCGTTTTGGAAGACAGTTTGATGCCACGCATCGCCGCCAGAGTCACGAGTCGATTGCGCACTGCTGCCACCAGCAAGCCGGAGGATAGTTACGACGCATTGAAGGCGTACTTGATGATGTACGACTCCGGGCGGGTCAATGACGGTTTCGTCAAGGTATACGTCGGTGCCGACTGGATGAGCGGTTTGCCTGCTGATGTTTCCACCGAAGAGCGTACCAAGCTGCTCGGTCATCTGGATCAACTGTTGCGCTCTCGTGCGTATAAGTCTCCGTTTTTGCAGGACGTAGCGCTCATTGAACAGGTGCGAGGCCAATTAGTACAAATGGAGCCCGCGAAACGTGCCTACAACAACATCAAGTCGCAGTTGGCTGGCATTGAATTGCCTGAGTTCAATTTAGCGAGCGCTGCAGGCGAACGCGCCGGTTCGGTTTTTGAGCGTCGCAGCGGCAAAGCGCTGAACAGCGCTGGGGTTCCAGGATTCTTCAGTGAACGCGGCTATAACGAGCACTTCACCAAAGCGCTGGCCAAATGGGGCGCTGGCCTTGCACTTGAAGAAGCATGGCTCTTGGGACGGACTAGCGCCAGCAGCGGTACCGCAGTGGCAACCGCAGCGAACGACGCAAAGCGCCTAGATCGCCGTATTCGTGAGCTCTATCTCCAAGAATTCGCTAATGAATGGCAAAACCTGCTGCTTGACGTCAGGTTGCGCGCGCCACGGAATCTCGCTGAGACGATTGAGACGGCCAACACGCTGGCAGCGGCAGATTCGCCACTCGTTTTGCTGGTGCGTCAGGTAGCAACGCAAACCACATTGGTTAACACCGAAACCGGACCGGGCAATCGCGTCAATCAGATGAAAGAGTCAGTCAAACGCGGTCTTGATGAAATTACGGCGGCGACGGCTGCATTGGCAAACGCACCTATCTCTGCCGATCAGCCAGAAATGATCGTACAAAACCGTTTCCGGGAATTCCGGGTACTTGCGCAGCCCATTGGCAAGGGCAAGATCGATGAACTCTCCAAGGAAATTCAAAGTTACTCGGACAGCCTTCGCAACGAACAATCGGCGCTTAGTAGTGGCGGAACCCGCCGTTCTCAGGATGCCGAAAATCGCATTCGGTCGGCAGCCGCTTCGATGCCGCCGCCCGTGCGCGACATTCTTGAAGGGCTGTCCAGCGCTGCTTCGCAGCAGGCTGCAACTGCGGTGCGCGCGAATGCCAGCGCAAACGCCAAAGGCACGACACAGTTGTGCAGCAAGGCGATTGGTGGCCGTTATCCGTTTGCTCGCAGTTCGCCACAAGACGTCCTACCCAACGATTTCGCCCAGCTATTTGCTGCGGGGGGCGATATGGAAACCGCGTTTCAGACCATCGCGCCGTTTGTTGATACCTCCAAGAGCACGTGGGCGGCTCGTCCCGGCCCGGATGGCGCGGCGGCGGGAAGTGCTGCCGACATTCCTCAGTTTCAGCGTGCTCGTGAAATTCGCGACGCGTTCTTTGCGGGCGGTAGCAAGACGCTGAGCTTTGACGTTGAAGCGCGCGTCACGAGTTCCGGAGCCGACAAAATTGAACTGGATGTGGACGGCCAGATGGTGGTTTCCAGTGATGGTGGAAAACGCGTCACTTGGCCCGGCCCAAAAAAGTCCAATCAAGTCAAGCTGTCCCTACTCAGTGCTACAGGCGCACGGAGCGTGGGAATTGTTACCGAGGGTAACTGGGCGCTCAATCGCATGATTGATCGTGGCAGTCCGCAGTCAGGTAACTCCCCTGAGCGGGTTCTTGTAAACATCAATGTCGAAGGCCGCGATGTGACGTTAGAGTTCCGGGCAATGTCCGTGAGAAACCCGTTGCGCTTACCCGCGTTGACTGGTTTCTCGTGCCCTGGCCGTTGATGAACGCGCGTATGGAAGATCGGCGCATTCAAAGCTTTGCCTGGTACGGCAAATTGCCTGGTTCGGGTGATTTCATCTCTCGTCGCATGCCGTACGGCCTGCAGCAGTTTTGGGACGGTTGGCTCGCCGTCGGCATGGAGTCGCTTAAAGAGCGTCGCCCTGTGAGCGGTTGGGCGGTGTGGGGCGCAATGCCTAAGTGGGCCTTCCTGCTGCCCTGTCAACCGGGCGTGCCGATTGCGCAACTTGGCGTACTGGCACCCTCCTGTGATCGTGTGGGACGGGTGTTTCCGTTTCTGGCAACCACCGCCGTGGTGGCCGACAATTTAGGTATCGTTTTGCCGCGCGCTGGGGCCATCAGCCTCGCGTGGAGCAATGTGATCGCTGACGCGCAAGCCAATCGCAGTCAGGTTGAAGCGGTTGACTCGTGCCTAGCCGATGCACTGGCCACCACGCTCGCCGCAGATTCGCCAGTGCCCGATGGCGACGTCACATTGCCGCAAGGCGTGAGCCCGACCTCGCTACCATGGCCCGGTTTGGCCGAGACTTTTGATGTGGGCGGCTCGGAGAGCTTTTGGTGGAGTGTGCCACCCGCCAGCACCGGTTTTCGCGCAAAGACGCATCAAGGTCCGTTGAGCGCTTCGCAGTTCTGCGGGTTGAGCCTTTAGCCACTTTGCGGCTTTCGTAGTTGCTAGTGAATCGAACCGTCGCACGGGTACTGGGTGTCGATTTCACTTCCGCGCCATCGCGCCGAAAACCGATTGTCGTCGCGCGCGGTGAACTCGCGGCATCAACGCTGACAATTGTTCAAATCGAACCTCTGATCGACTTCGATGCGTTCAATGCATTGTTAGCAGAGTCGGGCCCGTGGGCGGGCGCATTTGATCTGCCGTTCGGCTTGCCGCGCGAGCTGGTGATAACGGTCAACTGGCCCGTTCGTTGGATCGAACTGGCGCCGCATGTCGCGGCCCTTGGCAAAGATGCATTCAAAAAAGCGCTCAATGCCGTTCGCGAATCACGACCGATTGGCGCTAGATACATTCCGCGAAAAGGCGACGCAGCGGCGGGTTCCTCCAGCCCGATGAAGCTGGTCAACCCACCGGTGGGCTTAATGTTTTTTGAGGGCGCGCCACGCATTGCAAGTTCAGGCGTCTCGGTGATTCCGTGTGCACCCTCTGCGGATCAGCGCGTTGCGCTCGAGGCGTATCCCGGTTTTTTGGCGCGACAAATCACCAGAGAAAGTTACAAGAAAGACGGGCGCGAAGGACGAACGCCGTCGCGCCGCCGCAGTCGAGAGATCATCGTCAAGGCGCTGCTGGAAGGGCACGACGCCATCGATGACCTTCAGGTTGGTCTTTCAGACACGTTGCGTGCGCTTTGCATTGACGACGGCAACGGAGACGCGCTTGATGCGGTGTTGTGCGCCATTCAGGCGGCGATCTCGCTAATCGCGTTTGAACGCGGCGATCCGCTGTACGGCATTCCGCCAGATGCCGATCCGCTCGAAGGCTGGATCGTCAGCGCGTGAACGACGACCGCATTCGACATCGTCCTCAGGAACTCAACTTTCCGAACGCCAGCAGCGCGTCGACATCGGTCCGGTACATGCGCAGCAGTGGGTCCTCCTGCAGC
>ENA-OFCX01000607-OFCX01000607.1-metagenomes-genome-assembly--contig:-NODE-607-length-17623-cov-4.934882_pt1 | contig 17623 bp, 10 predicted proteins | sample MGYA00153384_OFCX01 | MGnify analysis MGYA00153384
GGCACGGTCCAGAACTCCGTCGAGCCGGTTCTTCGCGCCGCCTTCGACTGTCATGTCGCCGGCCGCTACCTGCTGCTTCGCGAACAGGAAGTCAGCGGTCTCGACAAGGCCGGACTATTCGGTCCCGACCATTTCGACCCGGCCGGCCTCGACGCACTGTGCGGGAGCATCGCCGCAATCGAACAGCTCGCAACCGTCGCAACGGGAAGCGTGGTCGACTATCAACCCGACGGCACCCCGATCCGCGAGGCAAGTGGGGTCAAGGGCCGCCAGAGCGCAATCCGCGACCAGGTCCAGGACTCTGCAGTCGCCTATGCCGCGTGCAATTTCCTGCCCTGGCACCGCGCTCCGCAAAGCGATTGCCCCGACACCCGGCGCACTGCGGCCGCCGCTACAGCCAACCGACCCGTCGTGCATCGATGATATTGTTGATCCTCATGCCCGCAATCATTCCGAAGCCCGTCATCGGACTCATCACGTCGGCGACCATGCTTCGACTGCTGGTCGCCGCCGCACTGCCACTCGGCATCGACGAGTCGTACGCCGCGGTGGTGTCCCGTACGCTCTCGCTGAGCTATTTCGACCATCCACCCGCCGTTTTCTGGATGGCGCATGCGGCTGCATGGCTGGGCGGCGAATCGCCGTTTGCGCTCCGCTGGCCCTTCGTGCTGCTGTTCGCGCTCACCTCCGGGTTGCTGTACCTGCTCACGGCGCGACTTTTCGGCGCGCGCGCAGGTTTCTGGGCGACGCTCGCGGCGCAGGTGATCCCGGTGTTCAGCCTCAGTAGCGGGAGCTGGGTGCTACCGGATGGTCCGTTACTCTGCGGAAGCGTTGCCGCGGCGCTCGCGCTCTCGCATGCAGCGTCCGTGTCGCGCACTGACGCTGACGGCGTGCACACCGCGGCCACGCACCGCACCACTTGGACCCCCTGGCTGCTTCTGGGACTCGCACTCGGCCTGGCGGGACTTTCCAAGTACCACGCCGCGCTTCTTGGTCTTGGCGTTGCCGTGTTCGTGCTGACGGACAGGGGTTCGCGCCGGTCACTCGGCACTGTGCCGCCGTATGTGGCGGTGTTGATCGCACTGCTCTGCGTGGTGCCGGTGTTCATCTGGAACGCACAGCATGAGTGGGTGTCGTTCCGGTTTCAGGCGGGTCGTGCTGCTGGTTCGGGATCGCCGGTCACGGCAGTGCTGCAGAACCTCGCAGGGCAGGCGGGTTACGTGCTGCCCTGGTTCTGGGTTCCGCTCGTGTTCGTGATGGTGCGCGGACTGCGCGCCGGCCCCACACGCCGGATGACCTGGTTCTGCTGTTGCCTCGGCGCGGCGCCGGTGCTCGTGTTCACGCTCGCATCACTCGGTGGGCGAGCCGGATTGCCACACTGGCCGGCGCCAGGATTCTTCCTGCTGCTCCCGTTGCTCGGCGACGCGATCGCGCGATGGGAGCTGCGCACGCCGCAGACCGCACGGCGGAGCATGACGGGGGCGGTCGTCATGTTCGTCGCACTGCTCGGCATCGTGGTGAGCCACGCCGCGACGGGCTGGGTGGCAAACGTGGTGCCGTCATTGCACACGCGCGATCCCGCCTTTGAGCTGCTCGAATACCGCTCGCTGCGTGATTCGCTGACCGCGCGCGGACTGCTCGCGCCAGCGCGCTTCGTCGCGACCGCCGACTGGATGCGCGCCGCCAAGATCGGCTATGCGCTCGGCCCTGCGCGCCCGGTGCTCGTGCTGAATGACGATGCGCGGCACTTCCGCTTCGCGTTCGATGCTGACACTGTCGTTGCGCGGGACGGGCTGCTGCTGCTGAAGGTCCCGTCGAACGTGACGGGCGACAGCGCGACGGTGCTGGCGGCACCGCAGCGCAGCCGCTTCGAGCGACTGGAGTACGTGGGCGTGATGCCGGTGCTGCGTGGCGCCGATACGGCGTTGACGCTTGCGGTGTTCACGGCGTGGCAGCTGCGACGAGGCTGGTCGCTGCCGTCAGCTGTGCGGTGATTCGCGCATCGGTTCGCCGGCCGGACGCGCTGCGAGTGCTGCAGCGCCGGCAGAAGTCGTCGCGCGCTGCCTCTGGCGACTGTGTTCGCGGTGCGCGGCGACGCCCACACGCCGCACTGCGCGATCAGTGGCGGTTGCGCGACGGACGCAGGTAGAGACTCAACGACCCGAACGACAGCTTTGCCTTCATCTGGATGAGCGTGTGCACTGCATCATCGGTGAACCAGAGCTCTGCCTGTCCACCTTTGGAGAAGATGCCTGACGTACGGATGATGGGCCGCACCACGACGGCGTTGAACGTCCCGGCCGGCACCGTGATCGTCTCGCGTCGCAACACCTGGATCGTCACCGGATTCGCGTCCACGCGGAAGTAGCGCGAGAAGCTCAGCGTCTCGCCCACGGCCATGCGCAGTGTGCGCACGTAGAAGATGAACGACGCCTCGTCGAGCGGTGATGCGACGGTCGCAGCACGCGGCTTGCCGCGCTCCAGCACGATCTTCTCGTCGGGGTAGAAGTCGAAGTGCCGGTGGTAGTGCTTCGGGCCTTCGTTGAGCTCCTGCGTGAAGCGGAGGCTGTGCATGGCCGCGGTGTCGAACCAGCTCTCCATCACGTCGTGCACGCGAAAGAACGGAATGCCGCCGGTGATTTCGTACCGCAGCCGCACCACTTCGCGGCCGCGCAACGTGTCGGGCCCGGAGACGGACAGCGCACCGCTGCCGACGGTGATCGCGCCGAACTTCAGGTCGTACTCGTGGTAGTCGCCGATGCGGAAGGGCAGCGCGGCCTGCAAGGCGGGGGCCTGTGCCTGTGCCGGTGTCAGTGACTGTGCCGTCGCGCTGCCCGGTGACAGCAACAGCATCGAGAGCAGCGCGGCTGCGCGGGTGGTGCGCCGCTGCAGCAGGCGCGCGCGTCGCTGTGAGCGACGACGTGCGACGCTGCCACGCACCAGCATCGCGATCGCGGCAAGCCAGAGCACGAAGGCGCCCAGCCGGAACAGCAGGCTTGCGAGCGGACGCAGCATGGGAACGGCCCACGGCGCGGGCCGGCCCGAGGACCGGATCACGGGATTCAGGTACAGTGTGCCTCCGGCATCGGTCGCCACGACGCGGGCGTAGTGGTCGTCGGGAGTGAGCGCATAACGCACGGTGCTGCGGTCGCTGACTTGCGTCCGCACGATGCCGCCATCGGTGATCACCTCGATGCTGCGCATGGTGCGATCGAAGGTGGTCACGATCGTGTCACCGCTCAACGCCACGCTGGTCAGGCGGGCGGCCGATCCGCTGTCGGATCCGGCGACGACATACATCGCGCCCTGGCGCAGCGCATCGATCACCTGCGGTGCCCGCGACGTGGCGGCATTCACCATCGTCCAGACGACACCAATCGCGCGCGGGTTACGCACGTCATGCGAGTCGTCGTTGCCGATGGCCCACACCGGGTTGCCGGCCGTGAGCACGGCATCCCACCAGCGTGACGCATCGTTCCAGTGGCTGCGCACCTCCAGCAGGTCGAATCCGGATAGCGAGGCCAGCTCCCCGATGCCGTATCCGGTGCGCAGGTACGGATGCACGACCGTCGTCAGTGCGGCAGTGTCATGCAGCTGCGCCAGCAGGAACTGCTTGGCCCGGGTGGTCTGCCAGAGCGGAAAATCGATGGCCGTCACCTCGCGTGCACCAATCACCAGCTGGTGGGTCTTGCGGATGCTGTACCCATGCTCGTAAATGGGCACAACACTCGTGTCGCCGATCGCGCGCGCGATCAGGTGATAGTTCGAGACGCCCGCGACGTCGTAGCCGCGCGCCGTGTATGCGGCACGCACGGCATCGACCGACTGATGCCCTGAGGTGAGTCCACCCCACGCCCGCGAATGCGCATGGAAGTTCGCGCGCTGCCACCGGGTGCCGATGTGCGCATATGGATTGAACAGCGTGGATCCGCTGAACGGCGTGGCACCGTGTGCGACGTAGGCCGGCACGAACGCGTACGGCAGCACGAGCGTCGTCACGACGAGCATTGCAAGCACCTGCGCCGCGCGACGACCGGCACGCAGCCAGCTCGGCATCATCGCAGGCTCCGGTGCAGAACAGTGTGACGGTCGATTGCTGGTGACTCAGGCGCGAGCATCTCGTGAAGGGCAGGGCGCGGACGTTGAACCTGTGGCCGGCTCACCGATGCATGAAGCTACACAGGCTGCCATGCCCAACCGTCATGATTTCGGAACGTGCAGGCGCTGGTTCACGCGGCCCGGCACATCCGCAGAAATCGTCGCCGCATTACCGGGTGAAGTTCGCCGCGACCGTGATATCCCCATTCTCCGGCACGGTCAGCGTGCACGTCATGCCGGTGCACGAACCCGTGAAACCGGTGAAGGTGTGACCGCTCGCTGGAATCGCGAGCAGCGTCACGGTCGATCCGACGGGAAAGATCGCGCGACAGATCCCGCTCCGCACGCCACCGGTGATGGAGCAGGCGACGCCGCCCGGTGAGCTGGAGACGGACCCATTTCCGGTGCCGCTGCCCGTCGCCACGGTCACCGCGCCGGGCACGGCCCGCCGGTAGAGCGCCTGCACCGCACGCACTTGCGACATCGTGACCTGGCAACTGCCGCCGCCTGTGCATGCACCGGCCCAGTTGAGGAACACACTGCCGCCGGCGGGCGTCTGCGTGACCGTGATGTTCGTGCCCAGCGCATAGGCCGTGGAGCAACTGCCCGTGGCCGACGTCCAGCTCAGGGTGCAGCTCAGGCCAGACGGGCTGCTGGTCAACGTGCCGCCGCCTTCCGAGCCCGTACCGGCGCCGAGCGTCAGTGTGGGTGGAGCGGTGAACTGTGCGGTCACCGTGCCGGTGATGCCGGGCAGGACGCTCGTCGTGCACGTATTGCCGGCACAGGCACCCGTATAGCCGGAGAATGACGAAAGGCCTGACGGTGTCGCCGTGAGCACCACGACGGTGTTGGGCGGGAACGTCGCCGCGCAGATGCCGCCGACGAGTCCAGCGGTGACGGTGCAACTGATGCCCGTGGGCACGCTGGTGACGACACCATGTCCGCTGCCGCCCCCGCTGATCGTGAGCCCCTGCGTGTGGAAGCTGGCGAGTGCGGTTCGTGGCTGCGACATCACCACCTGACACGGGTCGGCCACGCAGTCGCCGGTCCAGCTGGCGAAGCGCGCGTTGCCGCTGCTGACTGGCTGCATCGTGACGACCGTGTTTGCCGCGAAGAGTGCAGTGCAGGTGCCACTCGTGGCTGATCCCGCGAGCACGCAGCTGATGCCGATGGGCGTGCTCGTGATCACGCCACCGCCAGCCGATCCCGCACCTGCGGTGACCGTGAGGCGCTGCGGCGCGGCCGTGAATGCCGCCGTCACCACGCTGGTCATGCTGCTTGCGACCGCAACGGCACAGCTGCCGCCAGTGCAGGCACCACTGAAGCCATCGAAACTGGCGTTCGCGGTGCCGCCTGCGACAAAGGTGACCGTGCCGCCCACCTCGAACGAGGCACTGCAGATGCCGCTCGTCACACCAGCGGTAACTGTGCATGAAATACCTGATGGGGAACTCGTCACGGCGCCCGTGCCCGTCCCGACCCCGCTGACCGTCACGATACCCGGCGGCGGCAGACGATATGTGATTTCCGCCACGCGCGGCCGTGCGAGTGACATCTGGCACGGATTGCCGATGCAGTCACCACTCCAGCCCTGCAGGATGCTGATGCCGCGCGCGACCTGCGAGAGTGTGACGGCAGAATTCATGGGGAACGCCAGGCTGCACACACCGGAGGTGGAGCCGTCAGCGACCAGGCAGTTGATGCCGGCTGGGAGGCTCGTGATGGTGCCACTGCCGCGCGACGTCGGCGACGGACTGACGGTCAGCATCGCGGGGACATCGGCCGGCGGTGGCGGTGGCGGTGGCTGTGTCGGGGCAGGAGGCGGCGTCGGCGCCGGTGACGGCACCAACGGCAGGCGGAACGTGGCGTCCACGGTGCGCTGCCCATTCATCGTCACCGTGCACGGATCGCCGGTGCAGCTGGTGCCCCACGCTTGAAACACCGCACCGGCCGACGCGTCCTGCGCCAGCGAGACTGCGGTGCCCCCGGGAAAGCTTGCGCTGCATGATCCCGTGCCGGGTGCCGTGCCGTTCAGCATGCAGTCGATGCCCGCTGGTGTGCTGACGATCCGCCCAGTACCGATGGACGCAGCATTCGCGAGCACGGCGAGAACGTTCGGGACGAACGTCGCCGTCACGGTGCGCGGCGCTTCCATCGTGGTCTGGCATGATGACAGCGCGCAGTCACCGCCGAACGCGAGGAACACCGATGTGGCACCGGGCAGCGTCTCGAGGGTCACGAGCGTGCCGGGTGTGAAGCGCGCGGAGCAGATGCCACTCGCCGCGCCGCTCGACACGGCGCACTCGATGCCCGCCGGTGTGGACGTCACGCGCCCGCTGCCGGAACCACTACCGGCCACGGTCAGCGCCACTGACGCGATGACCGGTTCGGTGAGGCGCGTGATCGTCGTCTTCCGGTCACCGCCGCCGGAGCAGGCAGAAAATGCAGTGACGGCAGCAACTGCCGACAGGAACTGCCGGGTCGCAACGCCGCGTGCGCGTCGGAATCGAGAGGGCATCATGGACTTCACAGGGCACAGGTGGGCGCCACACCGCATGGTCGCTCATGATCGGCCGCGTCGGCCGGTCACGCCCCGTGATAAAAAGCAATTGCTGTGCGCGGCTTGCCCACGCCGCAGACGCGGCCTGCTACGGCCGCGCGACGGCGGTGGCAGGCGCCTGACCCTTCACACGAAAGAGGTAGCTGACCTTCACGAACAGCCCGTCGGTCGTGCGGCGCGCGTCGTACGGGCGCTGCGTCTCGGTGGCGTCGGCGGCGCTGCCGTACCCGATGAACACCACCGTACCGGGACTTGGCAGGTACGACAGCAGCAGGTCGGCACGCCCGATGAGCGCGCGCGATGCGGTGAGTGCGCGCAGGCTGCCGTCGCCCGCGCGGATGTAAAGCGGCCGCTCCGTGCGCGGGTCGCGCAGCGCACTGCGCCGCCGCAGCTCACCCTGCCCGATCGCCCGCAGGAAGAGCGCCCGCGAGAACTGGTACTCCACGCGCAGGCGCGGCACGAACTGCGTACTGAATGGTGTGCCGTCGCGGACCCGATCGAACTGTTGATAGCGCAGCAGCGCGCCGATGCGCAGCTTCGACGTTGGGCGCAGGTCCACGCTTCCATCGATGTCGCGCCGGTGCACGGCCGCGGTCTCGAAGAACTCCGCCTCACGCCCCAGGGTCGTGGACATCGTCGCGCCGAGCCGGCGCCACTGCGGCGTGCTGGCCGAGAGCACGACGTTGGCCTGCGTGCGCGGGCTGCCTGGCGTGAAGGCCGTCGTGTCAGCGCCGTCACCACGCGTCACGACACGCGTGTACCGGCGTGGATCGAAGCGCGTGGACTGCAGTTCGGGAATCACGTTCAATCGCCAGCCGCCGCGCAACACGAACAGGTTGTCCAGCGTGGAGCGGATCTCGAGCGGGCGTGCGCGCTGCAGGAATCCGTCGTAGGTCCAGGTGATGGTGGTGGTGCTGAACTGCTGCTGCTGGTCCCACCAGCCGCCGCGCCGGCCGAAGCGTGTCCACCGCTGGTTCACGGACGTACGCACGAAGTCGTTGCGGTTCACGAAGCCGGAGCGCGTCTCGAAATCGGGCGTGATGGCCTGCACGGCGTAGCGGAAGCCGTACGAGCGTCCGGTGCGGCCGCTGTTGGCTTCCCAGATCGCGCCATCGCGTCGCCGTGTGGCGTCACGCGTCATGCTGCCCACGAGCCGCAGCTCGCTGCTGTACACATTGCGGTACTGCAGGCGCGAATCGAGCCCCGCCACGCGGTTGAACGACGCGCCTTCCGTGCGATCGGTGTACACCATGCCGACGTTGCTCTGGTCGCCGAGGTCGCGACGCAGGCGCAGGATCGTGAAGATCGGATTGGTGGACCCATCGGCGCTGCCGGCTGCATCGTCGATCGCGGTGAGCAGGCCCACGTCGGTTTTCGGAATCTTGCCCGTGAGCTTGATCGCGGCCAGCGGCTCGGCGATCTGGCGCGTGTTCACGAGTCGATTCGGCGCGTCGAACTGCTCGCTGCCTTCCACGAAGAACGGGCGCAACTCGGGAAAGAACAACGCAAAGCGCACGTCGCCGGGAATCTGCCCCACGTCCGTCTCGACCTGGCTGAAATCGGGATTGATGGTGCCGTTGAGCGTGAAGTTGCTCGTCACGCCCCAGCGCACATCGGTGCCGGCCGTCACGCGTGTGCCGTACTTCCATGCCGTGGTCGTCGAGTCGCGCGCACCGTCGGCGAACGCGATGGAGTTCGGTGTGACGTCCAGCACGAGTCCGCGCCGCATGCCGCGCAGCCCGCGCAGGTAGCCCGCCTGTGCCTGGTACGCCTGCTTCGCTCGTGATGTCGGGGCCCAGGTGTCCTGGAAGCCGGTGCGCTGCGTCTGGCGCACCACCTGCAGGCCCCAATCCTGTCCCTCGCCACGCTGGAAGCGGATGGACTTGAACGGAATGCGCAGCTCCACTTCGTAGCCGTCGTCGAGCAGGCGCCCCTTCGACTGCCACACGTAGTCCTGCGTGAGGTCCACGGTCGCCAGCGACGCCTTCGATGCGCCCGGCGGCGCCTGCTGTTCGTTGCGCATGCCATCGGCCTGCACGCCCAGCGGATTCACGCCGAAGGTGAACGCGCGGCGACGGTCGTTGAAGGTGTCGAACGAGATTGCCACCCAGTCGTCATTGCTGATCTTGTCACGCTCGGCCAGCGTCGCACGCACGGTGCCGGGTGCTGCCCACGCGCGGACACCGACGTAGATGGCGTCGGCTGCATGCCAGATGCGCACCTCGGTGGAGTCCTGTGCGCGGCGACCGTCCACGGGGTTGAAGCTGGTGAACGCCGTCAGCACCGCGGCCCGCGACCACACGCCTTCGTCGAGATGACCGTCCACCGTGACCGACGTGTCGATGCGCACCGCGCGCACGTTCAGCGCACCCGCGCGGCCGCTGTAGACCAGCTGAGTATCGGCGACCGGAGTCGCCGCACGCGGCGCTGGCGGAATGGGACTTGAGGGCGCGGCGAGCTGCAGTAGCGCGAACAGTGAAACCAGCATGCACCGGGAACGGGAGGGCGGACAGCGCCTCGCACGACCCTGATATCGTGGCGCACCTTGTTCATTCTAACGGCTTCATGGCCTCGGACGCTCGACGTGCGCTGCGCCCGCGTCAGGCGTTCACAACAGTCCGCTGATCGGCTGGGCGTCGCCCTCCGCGAAGCGTTCCAGCCGCAGCGCATGCACATCGAGCGTACGCGTGGCACCATCGCACAGCAGCTCCGCCGCCAGCTGGCCCAGGATCGGCGAGTGCATCACGCCATGCCCCGACGAGCCATTCACCAGCAGCAGGTTGTCGCAGGACCGTGCGCGACCGAAGATCACCGTCTTGTCGGGGCTCATTTCGTACAGGCCCACCCAATGCGCCGACGCATCCAGCGCGGTCGTGCGCATCAGCGGCACGCGCTCACGTGCAATCGCCATCACCCGCTCCACCATGGGCTCGTCCACATCCAGCGCATACGGATCGTCACGCAGCGTGTCGACGGGCCAGTTCAGCAGCGCGCGGCGGTCACGAATGCGCAGGTGAAACGCATCCCGCGTCCAGATGGTCATCGGAAAGCTGTCGTCCAGTGCCGTCAGCGGTTCCGTGCATGCGATCTGCCGGCGCGCAGGCGTCACGGGCAGGTCCACGCCAGCCATCGCCGCAATCCGGGCCGACCAGGCACCGGCTGCATTCACGACCTGCCCCACGGCAATCCGCTCACCCGCCACCGTGACGTGCGTGATGCAGCCATTGGCCTCACGCTCCATGCCCTGCACGGGCGCATTCCACTGCACCTGCACCCCGCCGTGCCGCGCGGCATCGAGGTAGCCACGCAGGATGTTCAAGGGTCGGATGGTCGCATCGCTGGGACACCAGGCGGCACCGACAACGCCATCCAGCACCACGTGCGGATTGATGCGCTGCGCCTCGTCCAGCGTGAGCTCGCAGGCCTCGGTCAGGCCGGCGGCATGCTGGATGTCACGAGCCGCGCGGAAACTGTCCAGCGTTGCCTGGTCATCGGCCAGGAAGAGGTAGCCTACGGGACGGTACTCGGGATCGACGCCGACGTCGTCCACGAATCGCAGCAGCTTTGCGCGTGAGAGCAACGACAGCTCCACGTTGATGCGGTTTGCGAACTGGCCGCGATAGCCGCCGGTCGCCTTGCCGGTGCTGCCACACCCGGGTTCCGGCGACGCATCCACCACCAGCACGTCGCGCACACCGCGCTGCTGCAGGTGCCACGCAACGGATGCGCCGATCACACCACCACCGATCACCAGGGTCGAGACAGAGCGTGTCATGCCGCAATTCTATATCATTCCCGCCGCCGCCAGAGTCTGCATCCGTTGGTTCCCCGTCCTCGCCCGCGCCATGAACGACGCCCTGCTGGCCGCTGCCATCTCCGCCTTCCCGACTGACCTGCCCGGCATCACTCTGGGTGCGGTGATGCACGACGGCGCGATCGATCCCCGGCCGCTCGTGCGGCTGCCGCTCGCGATGATGACGCGCCATGGCCTGATTGCCGGCGCGACGGGCACCGGCAAGACGAAGACCCTGCAGCTGATGGCCGAGCAGCTCTCGGCGCAGGGTGTGCCGGTCTTCCTGGCCGACGTGAAGGGCGATGTGGGCGGCATCGCGCTGGCGGGCACCGCGCATCCGAAGATCGACGAGCGCGCCAGGGCGACCGGTCACGTCTGGCAGCCCACCGGCTTCCCGGTCGAACTGCTGTCGCTCACCGGCAAGACCGGTGGTCAGCTTCGCGCCACCGTCTCCGATTTCGGCCCGCTGCTGATGTCGAAGGTGCTGGGATTGAACGAGACGCAGTCCAGCGTGCTCGCACTCGTCTTCAAGTATTGTGACGACAAGGGCCTGCTGCTGCTGGACCTGAGCGACCTGCGCGAGGTGCTGCAGTACCTTGGCGACGAGGGCGCGGCGGAGTTGAAGGAGTACGGCGGCATGTCGAAGGCCACGGTCGGTGTGCTGCTGCGCAACATCATCGGCCTGGAATCGCAGGGTGCCGACCGGTTCTTCGGTGAGCCGGCCTTCGACCTGAACGACCTGTTTTCCGTCGAGCGCGATGGGCGCGGCCTGATCTCGGTGCTCTCGCTCGCCGACGTCCAGGACAAACCCGCGCTGTTCTCGACCTTCATGCTCTGGATGCTGGCCGAGATGTATGCGATGCTGCCCGAAGTTGGTGACCTCGCCAAGCCGAAGCTGGTGTTCTTCTTCGATGAGGCACACCTGCTGTTCGACGACGCGAGCGAATCGATGCGCGACGAGATCGAGAAGGTCGTGCGCCTGATCCGGTCGAAGGGCGTGGGCGTCTTTTTCATCACACAGCATCCGCGCGACATTCCAGAGACCGTGCTGGGCCAGCTGGGGAATCGCGTGCAGCATGCGTTGCGCGCCTTCACGCCCGACGATGAGAAGCAGCTTCGCTCCACGGCGCGCACGATCCCGAAAACCGGCTTCTACGATATCGAGGCGCTTCTCACGACGCTCGGCACGGGCGAGGCGCTGGTGTCCACGCTGACGGCGAAGGGCACGCCGACGATGCCGTTCGCCTGTCACCTCGTGCCGCCATCGTCGCGCATGGGACCGTTGACGGCTGAGGAGATTGCGCCGCGACTCACCACACCGCAGGCGCGCAAGTACACGACGGCGGTGGATCGCGACTCCGCACGCGAGATGCTCGAGCGCAAGTACGCCGCCGCCGCGCAGGCGGCGCAGATGGACGCTTCCGTTAGCGCCAGCGCGAAGACCGCGGCTGCGCCGAAGGTCGGCGCGCGCGAGGAGGAGAGCGCACTTGGCGCGTTCCTTCGTTCACCTGTTGCGCGGACGATCGCCGTCACGATCGCCGGCACGCTCACGCGCACGCTGCTTGGTGCGCTGACGGGCACGCGTCGCCGCTGAATCCCAATCGTGCACGCGCTCGTGTGCTGACATCGACCGGCATGGAATGCATCGCGGTGGATTGGTCGGGTGCGCTCACTGGTGCCGCATCGCGGATCTGGATCGCGTGCGCCACCAGCGGCGTGCTGACGGCGCTGCACGCGCCCGGCAGCCGCGGCGCCGTGCGTGACGCGCTGCTGGCTCGGCAGCGCGACGCGGCACCGGCGCTTGCTGGCCTCGACTTCTCGTTCGGCGTGCCGGCCTGGTACGCGTCGTCGCGAGGCTGGACGACGGTATGTGATGTGTGGACCGCCGCACGTGATGAGGGTGAGACGTGGCTGCGCGACTGCGCGCCGCCGTTCTGGGGGCGTCCGGGCACCACTCGCCCACATGACGCCGCAAGAGGACTTCGCACCACCGAGCGCATTGCGGCGGCTGGAACGCAGCCGAAGTCGGTCTTCCAGATCGGTGGGGCGGGATCAGTCGGCACCGGCTCCATTCGCGGCATGCCGATGCTGCTGGAACTGCGCGCTGCCGGATGGGCAGTGTGGCCGTTCGACGATGCAGGCCCGCACACGCTCGTCGAGATTTATCCGCGCTTCTTCACCGGTGCGGTGGTGAAGCGCAGCGCCAATGCGCGCGCCACGTGGCTCGAGCGGCACGAGCCGGCGATCACGGCGGAGTTCCGGCAACTGATGTGTGCGTCGGAGGACGCGTTCGATGCCGGGGTGTCTGCGCTGCGCATGACGGGTCTCGATTTTGCGCGAGCACTCCACGCGAGCGATGATCCGGTCACGCGACTCGAGGGAGCGATCTGTGGACCCGGTGCGCACCTGGCGTGAGCAGGTCGTGTCCGACGCGCAGGCGTACGCCATCGAGTGACGAATTACCGCGTGACCGTGATCGTGACCGGCTTCGATACCAATTGCATGGAAATCACCTTGTGCGTGTAGTCACCCAGTACCGCACGCAGCACGTGACGGCCGGGCGTCATCGGCACGCTGACCTCGATCTGGCCTTTGCCGTAATGCACGTGCAGGCTGTCTGCCGGAATGACCGTGCCGGGCGCGCCCGCTCCGCTGTCGATCAGCAAGTGAAAATGCCCAGTGCGTTCCATGTTCGTGCCGGCCGGCGCGACGCCGTAATTTGCAAGACGGAAGCGCACCGTGACGGGACTGCGCACACGCTGCCCGTTCGCAGGCAGCAAGATGCCGATGATCGGCGCCGGGGCGTTAGCGGGTGCAGCCGCAGGCGTGGCGGCCTGCGCGTGCAGGCTCGAGACTGCGACGATCGCGACCAGTGCCGCGGCGGGAAGTGACAGGATTCGCATGGGGAACTGAACGATGTGGAATGATGCGCCGACAGGATGCACGCGCGTAATCTTACCGGAAGCGCAATGGAAGTCAGGTCACCGCGCTGCCCGGCTCCCGATGTCACGCTTGCCGCTCGACCAGACGTCATCGGGTATGGCGCTGGTCGCGACCGTCATCGTCACGTCGTGTGTGATCATCGGCGGAAGCTGCTGCCCGACATCGCGCGTGGCCACTCACGTGACATCGAACGTCATGAACATGGATGAGGCTGCGCTAAAGATTGTTGGCTGCTGCTGAGTTACGTTATTGCCGAGTCACTGATCGCGACGTCCGTCGCCATCTGAACGAGTGGCTCGATCCGGCTCACCGGTATGCGCCTGTCCTACTTCGCGCTCTATTCCGCCGTCGCGACACAGGCCGCCACCGCGCTTCTGCTTGCGTCGGCCCTGTACGCGCTTGGCCAGTACTATCCGCGCTATTACCTGCGCCTCTGGGCGGGAGCGTGGCTCGCGGCGTCCCTGCACACCGCGATGGGAATCGTGGCGCTGCTGCTGCGTGCGCCCGACGAGCCCACCCTCGGCATGGCCTCGACGCTCGCCACCTGGTTGTCACAGACGGCGGGACTGACGCATTGCGCGCTGCTGCTGCTGGGTGCGTGGTCGTTGTTCGGCGGTCACACTGGTGCCGGCCGCAAGGCATGGATCTGGATCATCGGTGGCGCAGCGGTGCTGGCACTGCTGCCGGCGTTCGCCGTGCCGACCGACCTGTCGACGACTGCGGTGGCCACACGATTGCTCGTCCGTGTCGGTGTCATGTCGGCGCTGGGGAGCATCGCCGCCGTTGTCGCCGCCGTCCTGATCCGCCGCGCCCATCTCGATGCACCCGCTCTCGGTGCGCGCTGGATGTGGCGCATCATGGTCGCCATCGGCGTGCAGCGTTTCAGCATGATGCTCGTCGCCACGTCGCAGCTCGGTGGCAACCGCGCCATCACGGCCGACGTGCTGCAGTTGCTGATGCTGGTGGACATCGTGCTCATGGCGGCACTTGGCATCGGCACGGCCATCGCACTGGTGGAGGACGAACAGGTCAACACGCGCCGCGCAGCCGAGGGACAGGTCGAGGCGGAACGGCGCGCGCGTGCGTCGGGGGCGAGCCTGGTGTCCGCGCTCGCCGCGGTGCCGGACCTCGTGTCCGTGTTCAACGCCGACGCGCGGCTCGTAGCCTGGAATCCTGCCTTCGAGTCGTTCGTGAGCAAGCATGGTGGTGTGCCACCGGCGCCGGGCATGCTGGTGATCGATGCCATGCCCGACGCCGCTGACGGCGAATGGCCGGGTCGGATCGACGCGTTGCTGCAGGGCCGCGACCAGGTCTTCGAGGCGGCCTTCGAGACGACGGACGGCGCGGCCGAGTACTTCGACGTCAGCGCGCGCCCCATGCGCGACGCGCTGGAGATCGTGGGTGGCGTGATCGTGGCCCGCGATGTCACCGAGCGCCGGAAGCTGGAGCAGCAGCTGCAGCAGTCGCAGCGCCTCGACACCGTGGGGCGGCTCGCGGGCGGCATCGCGCACGACTTCAACAACCTGCTCACCGCAATCCTCAGCAGCGCGTCGGTGGCGCGCGAATGCCTGCCACCCGACCACGAGGTGCAGGCCGATCTTGCCGACGTGCAGCTCGCCGGCGAGCGCGCGACGCAACTCACCAAGCAGCTGCTTGCCTTCGCGCGTCGCCAGCCGGTGTCGCAGCAGCCCATCGAGTTGAACGATCGTGTCGCGACGATGGAGCGCATGCTGTCACGCCTCGTCGGTCCCGATGTCACGCTGCGCGTGACCCTCGGCGATGCACTCTGGCATGTCCGTGCCGATGGTCCGCAGCTCGAACAGGTGCTCGTGAACGTCGTGGTGAATGCGCGCGACGCGATGCCCAATGGCGGCCGGCTCACGGTGCGGACCGGGAATCGCGTGCTGATCGACGGCGCCATCGTCCTGCCGCGACCCATGCCCGCCGGCGAGTACGTCGAGATCGTCATCAGCGACAACGGGACAGGCATGGACGAGGAGACACTCGCGCATGTCTTCGAGCCGTTCTACACCACGAAGCCGGTCGGGCAGGGCACAGGCCTCGGGCTCGCAATGTGTTACGGCATCATCCGGCAGCATCATGGCGCAATCTGGATCGACTCGTCACCTGGTCGCGGCACCACGGTGAACATCCTGTTGCCCCGCTACAGCGGTCCGCTGCCCGTGCAGCAGGGACCTGCGCCCGTCACCACGCCCATGTCGACGCGCAGCGGAACCGAGACGGTGCTGCTGGTGGAGGACGAGCCGCAGGTGCGGGCCGTCGCCGCCCGCGCGTTGCGCGGCGCAGGCTACCGCGTGTTCGAAGCAACCAACGGTCGTGATGGTGTGCAGGTCGCACGGCGCGAGCGCGAGGCGATCGACCTGATCCTGTCCGACGTCGTGATGCCGGAAATGGGAGGCAAGGAGATGGTGGAGCTGGCACGCCAGTTCCTGCCATCCGTTGCCGTACTCTTCGTTTCGGGCTTCACCGCTGGCAGTTTTCCGCTGCCAAGTGACGACCCGTCCGCCAGCATGTTCCTGCAGAAGCCATTCACGCCGCAGGAGCTGCTCGCAATGGTGCGCCAGGTGCTTGATCGACATGCCGCAGTGCTCGAGGCTCGCGCTGTCAGCGCGACGTCCTGAACACCTCCGCCAATCGCACGAAGACTCCCTCTTCCCAAGATGTCACGTGTTTCGAACCCTGTGCTGCTCCATTGTGTTGCTGGCTGCCTTCACCACCGCGTGTGCGCAGGGCGCCGGCAACCCGTGGGCGACCCGCGGCGCGCAGGGCACCGCACTGCTGCGCAACTTCGAGTTCAAGGCGGGGGGCCGCCTCGACACGCTGAAGCTGCATTACACCACGCTCGGCACACCGCGACGCGGTGGTGACGGCACGGTGCGCAATGCGGTGCTCGTGCTGCATGGCACTGGCGGCACCGGGCGCGGCTTCCTGAATCCGACCTACGCCGGCGGCCTGTTCGGACCGGGGCAGCCGCTGGACAGCGCGAAGTACTACATCGTGCTGCCCGATGGCATCGGCCATGGCGAATCATCCAAGCCCAGCGACGGGCTGCATGCGCGATTCCCGAAGTACGGATATCAGGACATGGTCACGGCGCAGCAGCGCATGCTGACCGAAGCGCTGCAGGTGACTCATCTCCGCGTGATCGTCGGCACGTCAATGGGTTGCATGCATGCGTTCACCTGGGGCTGGATGTATCCCGGTTTTGCCGACGCGCTCGCGCCGATGGCCTGTGCGGCGACGCAGATCGCCGGCCGCAACCGCATGATGCGCACGATGGCCATGGATGCCATCCGCCTCGATCCGGAATGGCGTGGCGGTGAGTACACGGCATCGCCGCGCGCGGGCCTGCGAAGCGCGATGCAGATCCTGTACATGATGGGTACGGCACCGTTGCTGCAGCAGCGTCAGGCACCCACGCGTGATGCCGCGGACAGCGTGATCCGCGCTGTCATGGATGCGCGCATGGCCGTCACCGACGCCAACGACTTTCTCTACCAGTTCGACGCCAGCAGCGATTACGACCCGTCGTCGCGCTTGCAGGAGATTCGCGTGCCGGTGCTGCACATCAACTCGGCCGACGACGAGGTGAACCCCCCGGAGCTCGGTCTCGTGGAGCGGCTGAATTCGCGCATGCCGCACGCGCGCTTCATCCTGCTGCCGATCTCCCAGCAGACGCGCGGCCACGGCACGCACTCGCTGCCTGCCATCTGGGGCGAGACGCTGCGCGAATTCCTGGGCACGCTCGCGACACCCTGAGCGCCTGAGGCACGTACGTAATCGATGCCAGCCCCTGGTGCGATGAGCATCGGGGGCTCGCGTCCACAGTATTCACGCGCAGGCACGCCGCAGATGTCGACCGGGCCTGCGCACCACCATGATCGAGGTTCTCCCGTGAAACTTCTGCTGCGCCTCCTGGTCATCGCCGCGTCGCTGTTCGTCGCGACGAGGTTCGTTCCCGGCATTTCCTTTACCGGCGACAACTACGGCGCACTGCTGTTGGTCGCCGTGCTGTTCGCCGTCGTGAACACCATCGTGAAGCCGATCCTCAAGCTCTTCTCGCTTCCGGTGGTGCTGATTACGCTCGGGCTGTTTCTGTTCGTGATCAACGGCTTGATGCTTCTGCTCACGTCGTTCCTTGCGTCACGCATGTCGCTCGGCTTTCACGTGGACGGAATCGTGCCGGCAATCATCGGTTCACTCGTGGT
>ENA-OFCX01000608-OFCX01000608.1-metagenomes-genome-assembly--contig:-NODE-608-length-17616-cov-3.395934_pt1 | contig 17616 bp, 15 predicted proteins | sample MGYA00153384_OFCX01 | MGnify analysis MGYA00153384
CCCAACCGCGCCAACACGGCCAAGGCCCACGGCGAGCCACTGGGCCACGACGAAATTGCCCTGGCACGTCTGGAGCTGAACTGGACCGCGGCACCGTTCGACATTCCTGCTGACGTGTACGCATACTGGGATTGCAAGGCCAACGGCAAGAAGCTGGAAGCTGCCTGGAACAAGAAGTTTGCGGCCTACACCAAGGCTTTCCCCGAGCTGGCTGCCGAGTTCACGCGCCGAATGAACGGCGATTTGCCCGCCAACTTCCTGGAAACTGCAGCCAAGATTGCCTCTGACGCGCACGACCAGGCCGCCACCGTGGCCAGCCGCAAGGCCAGCCAGCTGGCGCTGGAAGGTTTGACTGCAGCGCTGCCCGAACTGCTGGGTGGCTCGGCCGACCTGACAGGCTCTAACCTGACCAACACCAAGTCCACCCCCGCTTTCCGCGTGGACGACAAGGGTGCCGTGGTCAAGACCGAAGACGGCAAGATTGGCCGCCACATCAACTACGGTGTGCGTGAGTTCGGTATGGCCGCCATCATGAACGGCGTAGCGCTGCATGGTGGCTACATTCCCTACGGCGGCACGTTCATGACGTTCTCGGACTACAGCCGCAATGCGATCCGCATGGCTGCACTGATGAAGCAGCGCGTCATCCATGTGTTCACCCACGACTCCATCGGTCTGGGCGAAGACGGCCCTACCCACCAGTCGATTGAGCACGCCGCCAGCCTGCGCATCATCCCCGGTCTGGACGTCTGGCGCCCTGCCGACACCACCGAAACCGCGATGGCGTGGACTGTGGCACTGAGCCAAAAGAACAAGCCCACGGCCCTGCTGCTGAGCCGCCAGAATCTGGCGTACTCGCCCAAGACCGAAGAGGCCCTGGACAACATCGCTTGCGGCGCTTACGTGCTGAGCGAGCCCAAGGACGTCGGTCTGAAGGGCAAGAAGGCCCAGGCCGTGATCATTGCCACCGGCTCTGAAGTGCAGCTGGCTCTGGCTGCGCAAAAGCAGCTGGCCGAGCAAAAGATTGCCGTGCGCGTGGTCTCCATGCCCAGCACCACCACCTTTGACCGCCAGGACATGGCCTACAAGACTTCGGTCCTGCCCGCAGGCGTGCCCCGCATTGCCGTTGAGATGGGCGTCACAGACTTCTGGTGGAAGTACGGCTGCGCTGCCGTCGTGGGCATCGACACCTACGGCGAATCTGCTCCCGCTCCCGTGTTGTTCAAGCACTTCGGTTTCACCACTGAAAACGTGGCGGCCACAGTGATCGAAGCGATCCAGCGCAACAAGTAAGCACATCACACCCGCCCCGGCCTTGGCTCTGGCGGGTGTTTTACGTACAGTCACCCCATTTCATTTTTCTCTTATCTCCACTTTCCATAGCAAGAGGCAACTATGACTATCAAGGTTGGTATCAACGGCTTTGGCCGCATTGGCCGTAACGTGCTGCGTTCCGCACTGCAAAACTTCTCCGACATCGAAATCGTCGGTATCAACGACCTGCTGGAACCTGACTACCTGGCATACATGCTCAAGTACGACAGCGTGCATGGCCGCTTTGATGGTGAAGTTTCGGTCGAAGGCAACACCTTGGTTGTCAACGGCAAGAAGATCCGCCTGACCCAGGAGCGCGACCCCGCCAACCTGAAGTGGAACGAAGTGAACGCCGAGGTGGTGATCGAGTCCACCGGCCTGTTCCTGACCGACGAAACCGCACGCAAGCACATCGCTGCGGGTGCCAAGAAGGTCATCTTGTCGGCCCCTTCCAAGGACGACACCCCCATGTTCGTGTTTGGCGTGAACTGCAAGACCTACGCGGGTCAGGACATCATCTCCAACGCTTCGTGCACCACCAACTGCCTGGCACCTGTGGCCAAGGTACTGAACGACAAGTGGGGCATCAAGCGCGGCCTGATGACCACCGTGCACGCAGCCACTGCCACACAAAAGACCGTGGACGGCCCATCCAACAAAGACTGGCGCGGTGGCCGCGGCATTCTGGAAAACATCATCCCTTCCAGCACTGGCGCAGCCAAGGCTGTGGGCGTGGTGATTCCTGAGCTGAACAAGAAGCTGACCGGCATGTCCTTCCGCGTGCCTACGTCCGATGTGTCCGTGGTCGACCTGACCGTCGAGCTCAACGCTGAAGCTTCCTACGAAGAAATCTGCGCCGAAATGAAGGCGCAGTCGCAAGGCGCCTTGAAGGGCGTGCTGGGTTACACCGAAGACAAGGTGGTGGCCACCGACTTCCGTGGTGAGACCTGCACCTCCGTGTTCGACGCCGAAGCCGGTATCGCACTGGACAAGACCTTTGTGAAGGTTGTGGCCTGGTACGACAACGAATGGGGCTACTCCAACAAGTGCCTGGAAATGGTGCGCGTGGTGAGCAAGTAATCTTATCGATTACACGCAGCATCAGATGCCAGCGCCTGCCAGATAGGCGCTGACAGCCATCAAAAAAGCCCATCATCTTTACAGGTGACGGGCTTTTTTTCATGCTGCAAGATTGAGCTGACCCCGCCCCAGAATGCGGCCGTTCACCCCCAGCCACCCACAGCGGCCAGAGCTGATCCTTGCATCGGTGGCCACATCCAGTTGCTTGTCACCCCAGCCGGGCATAACCCAGCACACCTGGTGCGCACAAAAGGGCAAAAGGGCTAAAGGGCAAAAGCCGACTCAACGCTCAGTCAATGCGCCCGCCTGCTGCCTGGACGATCTGGCCTGCAGCCACCCAGTCATCACGCAACAGTTGCTGGAACTGGGCTGCTGGCAGGGTGCCCGCTTCCACCCCCACACGCGCCAGGCGCTCTTGCACCGCCGGTTCGGCCAGCACCTTGCGCACGGCGGCATTGATGCGCTCCACCTCGGCCGGCGGTGTGCCCGCAGGTGCCAGCAAACCCAGCCAGGAATCAAACGCATAGCCGGGGATACCGGCTTCAGCCACGGTCGGCACATCGGGCAGGAAGCGCGAGCGCTGCTGGCCCGAATAGGCCAGCAGCTTTACACGCGGGTCGTTCTGAAAGGCCAGCATGCCGATGGTGGCACCCGTGACCAGCTCCACGCGTGCAGCCAGCAGCTCGTTGACGGCGTCCCCGGTGGATTTCATTGGAATGTGCTGCAGTTGCACCCCCGCACGGGCGGCCAGCAAAGCTGCGGCCAGGTGTGAGGCACTGCCGTTGCCCGCAGAGGCGTAATTGAGCGCACCCGGCTTGGCCTTGGCACGCTGCAGCAAGGCTTGCAGCGAGGTAATGCCCGAGGCCGCAGGCACGCCCACCACATAACCTGTGCGCCCCAGGAAAGACACACCGACAAAATCTTTCTGTGCGTCGTACGGCAGCTTGGCGTACAGGTGGCTGGCCAGATTGTGGCTGGCTGCGGCCAGCACCAAGGTGTTGCCATCGGGAGCCGCTTTGGCCACCTGCGAAGTACCCAGACTGCCCCCCGCACCTGCGCGGTTCTCTACGACCACCGTGGCTCCCAGCGCCTGGCCCAGTTCATTACTGAAGGTGCGTGCCACCGTGTCCTGCGTTGCACCTGCGCCAAACGGCACCACGATGCGGATCAGTCGCTCCGCTTGGGCGGATGTGGAGAAGGCCAGCGCAGCAGCAGCGGCCAGCAAAGAACGGGAAAGCACGGAAGAAGAGGGCATCACAAACGTCTTGCAGAAAGGGAAATGACCACGCTCTGCCTTGTCACCTCACGGCCTATGGCCCCAGGCAGCGCAGAGCGCGCAGTCCACGGATTCTGGGAGAACACCCCGCCCCCACCAACCAATCATTTGCTATGTGTAAAGCACCAAAACAGCTGTGGGTGCAGCACCAGCGCAACTGCCATTAGTTGCACCGCAATCACGACAAGGCGCGGCCAGCCACACGGGGCATGCGCCGACGGGCTTCGTCGTTGGAGTGCCTATGGCGCGTAACCGGGCAACGGAGCAGAGGCTTTCAACGCACAACACCTCACTCAAGCCCCCCCTTGTTCATTCAACAGAAAAGCGCATGCCACTTCACTTTTTGAACCCTTTTTACGCAGCAGTCAGCCGGTTGCGGCACCTGCGATGCGGGCATAAAAAAAGCCGGCAAACTGCCGACTTTTAGCACTACATGACCACAAGGGCTACTGCAGGATGGCAATGCTGCCTTCATCCACGTAGAACAAAAATTCTTCTCGCGCCAGTGTGACCGTCACGGGTTGGCCTTCACTGACCCATGACACCACCATGCTGGCAATCGCAACATCTACCTGCACTTCCTGACCAACCGGAACGTCCTCCAACTGGCCATCGCCTACGCGGTGCTGCACCTTTCCCTGAATGCGGGCCTTGAAGTGCTCAGGCATTTCGGTATTGGTGGGCATTTCGCTTTTAGCAGTCATGTGTCCTCCTTATCGTTGCGCAAGGCGTAAGCGCCATGCGTTCTGCGAATGTAACCAAGGCCTGACCACCCGTCTGTCAGTTAGGCGGCAGGCTTGCAGCAAAAGCGTTTCCAGATGTTTATTTTCTGACGCCCAGCCAACATATGCTGACTACAGCCACAACCGGCCAGAACTGGCGCCGATGTATCGCAGGCCGCCAACAAAAAAGCCATGGTCGAAAGACCATGGCTTTTTAACAGGAAGGCAGGGAGTGCGCGTGCTTAGCCTTCGGTGCCCGTCAGCGGGGCATCCACCCCACGCACACTTTCACGTCCGTGCTTGTCACGCAGTTTGTCCAGATCCGCCTCCACTGCGCGGCGCAGTTTTTCCAGCGCGGCATTGAAGGCATCGTTGACTTTTTCGGCTTCGGCATTCACCGCAATGGGCGGGCGGCCGTTGGCCCGGGTTTCCAGCACACATTTCTTGCCGGGGCCACCAGTAGCTTTCAGTGCATCGACGCCGGTCAGAAATACCTCAACCCGCACCACATATTCTTTGAGACGTGCCAACTTGGAGTGGATCTCTTCATGGGCCCAGGCTTCCAGCGAATCGCCGCCTTGGATGGTTGCGTCGGTATGGACTTGTACTTGCATGCTCTCTCCTTGTCACCAAAAGCCGTGCCGTTAAAGCACGGCGGGGGGTTTGCTGAGTCCAGCGGAAATCAGGTTGCGGTTTATATCCTAGCAGTGCTGCGCCAGCGATTGCTCCTTGGTCACAGTGTGGGGCCAAAAATGCAGCTTGCAAGTCAGCCCGGTGCGACTACTTGACACCCGTCAACGGATATGCACCCGCCTCCACCGTAATCAGATGACTGCGCATTGGCTGTTTTATATTGTTTTATTACCTTTAAAAAGATAGCAGCAGAGCCCCTGCACTGCATGCATTGCCTGCCTGCATTCGACGGGTGCGGTGACTCTCCTACATGACAAAGCCGTTCCGGGCAGGTAAAACAGTGGCAGCGCCACCACCCCTGAACAGCACCCTATGTCCCTGCCTGCATCGCGCCGCCTCAAGATCGGCCTGTCCGCCTGTTTCTCGCACGCGGACCCCAGCCGCCCGCTGTTCACAGGCAAGACCCTGCAATACGTCGAGCAATCGATCGCCCACTGGATCATGTCCGCCGGGGCCATGGTGGTCATGGTGCCCTGCCCGACCGGTGAAACAGCCAAGGGCGACGTGACCCTGTCGCACTACGCAGACTGGCTGGACGGCGTGGTCATGCACGGCGGTGCTGATGTGTGGCCCGGCAGCTATGGCGAAGAGCCGCTGCGCCCTGAGTGGCTGGGCGACCGGGTGCGTGATCTGTATGACCTGGCCGTGGTCGAGGCGTTCAGCCAAGCTGGCAAGCCTATTTTTGGCGTGTGCCGGGGGCTGCAGCTCATCAATGTGGCCTTTGGGGGCACGCTGTACCAGGACATCGCCACGCAGGTGCCCGGCGCACAGCTGCACCGCAATGCCAGCACCTACGACAGGCACCAGCACGATGTGCACATCGTCCAAGGTTCACGCCTGGCCGAGCTGTACCCCAACACCTATATGGCGCGTGTCAACAGCATCCACCATCAGGCCATCAAAGACGTGGCACCCGGTTTTGATGTGGAAGCCTGGAGCGTGCCCGACCACATTCCCGAGGCCATTTACCGCCACCGTGGCCACACCGGCAAAAGCTATATTGCGGCCACCCAGTGGCATCCAGAGTTCAGCAACCCAGATTCGCCCACTCTGGATGACAGCGTGCTGCTGCAAGATTTCCTGAGCGCTTGTGAACGCGCCAAAACGCGCCCCGGCGTCAGCCACAGCCCTTTCCAGATCCGCGACCGCGCCACACGCATGCTGCGTCGTGCCTTGCTGCGGCGCAAATAAAAAAGGAACTGCCATCGCTTGCACAGACTAGCTTTCAGATACATAAGTATTTGAAAACTAGTCAGCATAAGCGCTGATAGCTCCTTTTAATGCAATAACCTGCCCGTTACTTGCGCCGCCGTGCGCGGCGTTTGCGCTCCCAGATGACGATGCCGGTCACCGACAGCATCACCACCATCAGCCCCATCACGGACATCATGATGCGCCCCGGCATGCCCAGAATGCGTCCGGAATGCAAAGGCAGCTGCAGCTGCACAAACACATCGGCCGCCGTGCCATGCCAGGGACGGTGCGAGCCCAGCACCTCGCCCGTTTCAGCACTGACATAAATGTTGGACAAGCCCATGCCCAAGGCCCCCAGCTCATCGCTGGGGTCAAAGAACGAAACGTTGTAGAACGGAAAATCTCCGCCATACCAGATACCACCGGGAGACTGCTCAAAGTTCAGCCGCTCACCTTCGCGCTGTGCAATCTCAATGGCCTGCGCAAACGAAATCTTGGGCGTGATGAAGCTGCCGTACGGTGCAGGCTTGAGCGTTTCGTAAGGCCCCGGCGTGGTGGTGGAGATGGTGCTCATCACCGGGTAGAACACTTCGCGGTACAGGTTCAAAGAGAACGATGTGAACGACACCACGATGATGATGCCCCACACCCACAGGCCACCCGCGCGGTGCAGATCGAAGTTGAGCTTGTAGCTCCCTGCCCGCCAGCGCACCACCCATGCTGGCTGCCAGCGCCGCCACCATGAAGCACGTGGCGCACGGCCAGTGCCTGCATCTGCAGTACGCAAGCGCTGCGCTGCGCGCACCGGCAGCGTCAGGTACAGCGCCACAAAGCTGTCAATCAGCCACATCAGCGCCACGCCGCCCATGAGCCAGAAGCCCCAGCGGTCACTGCCCCAGAAGGCCGGCATGTGCAGACTTTCATGCAGGTGACGCAGCCAGGGCATGAGGTTGCGTTTGCTCAGCGCCAGGCTCTTGGAGTCGCGCTGGCCAGTGATCTGTGCAGTCACCGGGTCTACAAACACGTTGTTGTAGTCCAGCACAAACGCCTGCCCTGTTGCGGGATCGACTTTGGGGCGCACCAGAAAAGAGGCCGCATGCCCCTCTTCCAGCCCCAGCGTCATGTAAGACACTTCGGCCCGTGCGTCGCTATCTTGCACCGCTGCGGCCAAAGCCAGCGGAGACTGCAAGGCACCACGACCCGGGGTGTACATCAGATCGGCGTTCAGCCATTCATCAATCTCATGGTCCCAGGAAATCACTGCACCAGTGGCCCCGGCAACGATCAAAAACAGGGCCACTGTCAGCCCCATCCAGCGGTGGACCACCGTCCATAACTCACGCATCAGACACCTCAAAAATCAACGCTGGCACTGAGTGCAAAGGTACGCGGAGCCGACTGCACCAGATAGTTGGAGCCGGGGTAGCCGCCCACCGAGGCCCAGTAGCGCTTGTCCAGCACGTTGTCCACACGCGCGCGCAAGGTCAGCAAGCGGTCATTGCCCATGTCCATCAGGTAGCGCACGCCAAGGTCGGTGCGCGTCCAGGCCGCCACTTTCAGCGTATTGGCGGTATTGGCAAACTGGCTGGCCGTGTGAATGACACGTGCATTCAGTGACAGACCGCTCATGCCGGGCACATCCCAGTCCGCGCCCAGCGTCATCTGGTGCTTAGGCACGCCGATGACCGTGTTGCCCTGGTCCACACCACCTTGTGTGGCCTTGAGCTTGGCCTGTGTGAAAGACACCCCGCCCAGCACGCGCAGGCCCTTGATGGGCTCACCAAAGACGTTCACTTCCATGCCGCGATAGCGCTGTTTGCCAAATTCGCCGTACACCAGCTGAGAGCCTTGCTGCTGCAAATGGCTGAGCGGACGGTCCATGGTGTACAGCGCCAGTGTGGCCCCCAGATTCTGGTTCTCCCACTTCAAGCCCACTTCCTTTTGCTTGGTGCGATAGGGTGAAAACACCTCTCCGCCGTTGGCCACGATCTGGTTGCTGCTATCTACCTGCGGGGCCGTATCGCCCTTGACCAGGCCTTCGATGTAATTGCCATACAGCGACAGTTGCTCGGACGCCTTGAACACCAGACCCACCACCGGTGTCGTGGCTGATTTTTTGTAGCTGCCGGTGGGCGCTCCCGTGGCATTGCTGTAGCTGTTTTGCTCAATGGTCTGGTGGCGCAGGCCCAGCGTCAGGCGCACACGCTCGTCGTAAAACGACAGCGTATCGGCCAGCGCAACGCTTTGCGTGCGGTCTTCCTGCGCGCGCAAGGGGCTGGACAGGTTGCCGCCGCCCCAGTCTGTGGCCGGGCGTGCCGAGCCCCAGGGATTGTAAATGTTGGTTGGCACCGTGGGGCCCGCCCAGAGCATGGCCCAGGCATTGCGCTCCTCGTGCCTGAACCACGAAGCCGATGCCACCATCTGGTGCTGCACACCTGCCGTGGCAAAACGTGCGCGCAGGCCCAGCTCACTGGTGCTCACATCGTCTTCGCGCTGGTTGTCAAAACGCCCCGTCGTCGCATCGCCAGACAGGTTCACCATCGTCGGGTTGGCCAGCGAGTTGCCTTCCTTGCCCCGGCGCATGCCTGCAGCCGCCCAGGCGGTGATCTGGTCATTCACATCCCACTCTGCGCGCGCCGTGGCAAATACATCCTTGGCGTTGGAGTAGGTCCAGGGCTGGGCATAGTTGGTCTTGCTATCTGGTACGGCGGGAATAAAGTCAGCGCCCGGTGTCACGCTGGGGCGTGGTGCCTTGAGCTTGTCATTTTGGTAACCCACATCTGCCGACAGGCGCACATTGCGGCTGCGCCAGTCCAGCCCCAGCCCCAAAGCTGTCAAGCCACGGCTTTCTCCGTCAACGGCCGTGTCTCCATCACGGCGCACCGCGTTCAGGCGCACTCCCGTGTTCTGGTCTGGGCCAAAGCGGCGCGAAATGTCCACCGCTGCGGTGGCCTGCCCACCCGATTGAACCCCAGCCGTCACGCGACTCAAAGGCAGATTGCGGGCACGCTTGGGCACCAGACTGATGGCACCACCCAGGTTGCTCCCGCCCGGCGCAGCGCCGTTGAGGAACGCGCTGGCACCATGCAGCACATCCACCCGTTCAAAAAATTCTGACGCCACATACTGGCGTGGCAGCAAGCCGTACAAGCCGTTGTACGACACATCGTCGGAGTACATGGGCAGCCCGCGCAGCATGTAGATTTCCTGGAAGTTGCCATAGCCACGAGCACTGCGCACCGCCGGGTCATTGAGCAATACGTCGGCCACGCTTTGCGCCTGCTGGTCCTGAATCAGCTGGTTGGTGTAACTGGTCAGCTGAAAGGGCGTATCCATCACATCCTGCTGGCCCAGAAGGCCTACACGGCCACCCCGGGCTACCTGGCCGCCCGCAAAAGGCTTGGACAGCCCCTGTGCCGATGCGTCAGCGCTGGCTTCTACGGTCACGGTGCCCAGCTCCGGGGTTTCGGTCTGTGCCCAGACGCTGCCACCGCAGGCCCAGAACGACAAAGCGACCACGATGGGTCGCAAAGTAAATGCAGGATGATTCATGAGATGCAAATGCTTTTGAGAATTGTTTTCATGCATTTTATTAAAAGCACCTCAAATGCCCCACCACCAGCCACCAGTCGGAGTGTGGTTACTTACTCAAAAATATAGCGCTATCGCTTGTAGCAACGGGCTCGTTGTTGCCGCAGACGCTGCTAACCATGGCACGGCTGGCGCTCGCAATCAGCGTCAGCATGTCTCTGCCCAGCAACAAAGGGGCAGCGAATAAAAGCATGGCTCTCAGTACAGTGTCCTCTCAAAAACCACAAAAACCATAGCAGCTATCGCGCAATACATAACAACTTCAGATGCATATCTATTTAATTTCTTTATTCAACAGGAGAAAGGCGCTCATTTTTTAGAAGCGTCTGACGCAAAAAAGCCACCCGCAGGTGGCTTTGTGATGGTGCTCGCACGGCGCTACCGTGCGGGACCACGCTGTGCACAAAAGCTTGCGTACACCGTGGTGGCCGTCAATGCACGGAGCTCAATGGTGGTGGCCGTGGCCGCCGTGCACATGGCGGTGTGCCACTTCTTCTTCTGAAGCTGCGCGCACCTCTGTCACCTTGCCGCTAAAGCGCAGCGCCTTGCCAGCCAGCGGGTGGTTGCCGTCCAGTTGCACCACGGGGCCTTTGATCTTTACCACGTTGTAAATCTGGGGCAGGCCCTGCTCATTGGTGCCGCGCAGCTGGCCACCTACCTTCACGCCTGCCGGGAACTCTCCCTTGGGAATGGTGCGCTGCAAGCTGGGGTCATGGGGGCCAAAGGCGTCTTCCACGCTCAGGTCTACCGTCAGCGTGTCGCCCGCAGCCTTGCCTTCCAAAGCGGCTTCAACCTTGGCAAAAATATTCTCGTAACCACCGTGCAGGTAGGCCACATCGCCCTTGTCCAGCAACTCACCGGCAATGCCGCCGTTGAGGATTTCATGGATCTTGTAGTTCAGCGTAACTGCGGTGTCTTTGGTGATGTTCATGTGCATAGCCACAAAAAATGGCGGCTTGGCCGCCATGGTTGGAATGCGCTGCATTGTCCACCATCCCCTGCAAGCCTTGCACGGGATGGTCTCAGCGCCTTACGCAGTGGTCGGCACTTCGTCCTGCGTCTGTCCCGGGTGGCGGGCAAAACGCCGGGGCTGTGCGCCGTGCACAGGGGCATTGCTGTCCCAAGGCCAGCCGCCAAACTGGGTACGGCGAAAGTCCATCATGGCCTGCATGATTTCCTCTTGTGTGTTCATCACAAAAGGGCCGTACTGCGCCACAGGCTCGCCAATCGGTGTGCCTTGCAGCAAGACCAGCTCAGCCACATCGGTGCCTGTGTTCACCAGCTCCAGAGCGCGGCCTGCCTCCACCTGCAGCGCAGCATGCTCGCTCAGGTTTTCGCCTTCCACGCGCAAACGGCTGCCCACAAACCAGTACAGCATGCGGCGGGTTTGCGCGCCCTGGGCTGCAGGCAGACTCCAGCGTGCACCGGGCTCCAGGCTGATGGTCCAGATCGCCACATCCGCCGCCGCTTGCGACGCCCAAGACTCTGGCGGTGGCGACAAGGGCGCATCGGCCCCTTGCAGCGCCCCGGCCACCACAGTCACCGTGGTCTTTTTTCCGGCGTCATCCGTGTGCTGCAAGCGCGGAATGCGTTCGTTCCACAGCATGGTGAAATGCGGTTTGACCATCTTGTGGCTGGCGGGCAAGTTCAACCAGATCTGAAACAGCTCCAGCGGATTGGGCGCGTCGGTGTTGAGCAGCGGAAACATCTCCGAGTGCATGATGCCCGCACCTGCGGTCACCCACTGCACATCACCACCGCCAAAGCGCGCAGCAGCCCCCAGCGAATCGGCGTGGTCAATCAAGCCACTGCGCACCAGCGTGACGGTTTCAAAGCCCCGGTGCGGGTGGCCGGGAAAGCCGGGCACGTGCTCACCGTGGTACATGGAAAAACCATCCTTGTTGCTGAAATCACTGCCCATGGGCCTGTCTTGCAGCTCCACCGCCTGCACGCCCATGCTGCCGTCACCGGCAGGGTAGGCATCGTTGTGGTGGGCACAGAACAAAAAGGGGTCAATGCACGGCCAGCGTGCGCCCAGCGGCAAGGTTTGGATGATGGGGGATGCAGACATGCGTCGCTCCTGCTTGGTGCCGCCATGCCCACCCCCTGTGGGCAGGCAACGTGCAGCGTTGCAATGCCTCAAAGATAAGGGCTTGGCAATAACTTACCAAGCCCCTGAGGCTGCAACGGATCGTTCCAGCGCTGGAACGCTGTGCACGTGTCGTGCTAGTTGGGCGCTGGCGGCATATTCAACCCGCGCTGTACCGCCGGCCGGTTCAGCCATGCAGCCAAGGTGCGCTGCACGTTTTTGTACTCGTGCAGGCCCAGCAGCTCGCCCGCATCGTAGTTCACGTGCAGGCAGCGTATCCACGGCAGCACCGCAATATCGGCAATCGTGTAGTCAGACCCCATGATCCATGCGCGGCCTTGCAGGCGCTGGTCCAGCACCCCCAATAAACGCTTGGCCTCATTCACATAACGCTGCAGCGGGCGCTTGTCCTCAAAGTCCTTGCCGGCATAGCGGTGAAAGAAACCCACCTGTCCAAACATGGGGCCTGCGCCGCCCATCTGCCACATCAGCCACTGCAGTGTTTCATAGCGCTGCATGGCATCCATGGGCAGCAGCTGGCCCGATTTTTCAGCCAGATAAATCAGGATGGCACCCGACTCAAACAAGGCCAGTGGCTGACCGCCAGGGCCATGCGGATCCAGAATGGCAGGTATCTTATTGTTGGGGTTGAGCGCCAGAAACTCAGGTGAAAACTGGTCATTGGCCTGAATATCCACCCGGTGGGCTTCGTACGGAATGCCCACCTCTTCCAGCATGACCGACACCTTGATGCCATTGGGCGTGGGCAAGGAATACAACTGCAGCCAGTCGGGAAACTGGGCTGGCCACTTGCGGGCAATGGGATGTCCGTTGAATTGCTGCATCGTTGTTCACTCCTGCTTTGGCCTCAGCGCCAGGGCTAAGGTATTCCATTGTGTTGACACCCCATGTTAGCGGCCTTGCCGCAGCAGCACTAGGGTGTCATCGGGCTGCGGGTTTGCTTTCAATGGCCACATCCAGGCCCTGCGCTGTTACTGTAATGGCGCCGGGCTGCAGCCCCAGACTGTCAGCCAGTTCCAGCTCTTGCGGCTTCACCGTATACAGCGCAAAACCTTGCAAGGCTTGCTGCGCTACACGCAGGCCATAGGTTTGCACCATCTCGGCCATGGCAGGGTTGGCGTCTTGCAGCTCCAGGGCCATCACTTCTACGCGCTGGGCGCGCACGCTGCGGTCTTTGGGCTCGTAATACAAGCCAAAGCGCACCTGCATCTTGCCTTGGTAGCTGGTGCGCAGCGTGGGTCCTGCCAGTTGCACGACCAAGTCGGCCTGCAGCTGGTTGCTGGCCGGCAGCAGTTGCAACTGGGGCTGCTGCATGTCGAACTGCAGCAACCCTGCAATCGGAAACTGCTTGGGGAACTGCCCCTTCAAGCCTTGCTCCAGCTGCGCCTGGGTGACGCTGATCTTGGTGGGAACCGCCTGTGAACAGGCGCTGACCCACATGGTGCTGGCTGCACAGGCAGCTAAAAATAGACGGCGGCGGAACATGGTTGGTACTTTGGATGTTGCAGGGGCAGACCCTTTGAGCCCACCGTGGCATGTGCTAGAAAATGTGACAAACGCTTGCCTCACAAGCGCTGATTGCTCTCAATTTTGTCAGTTTAGCGTAAAGTTTCCCGAGCATCCATCCTCTGCGCAGCACGGCCAGCAAGCGCTGATCACCAGCGCCTCTTCAAGCTTGCAGATAGCGCGCCCGCAATGCATGCTGCGCTGCGTCATCGAGCTGCATCACCTCTCGCAGATAGGACTGCATGCCGCCGTGCTCACGCTGCACCATGGCATAGGCGCTTTCTAGAAAACCGGGCTGCACGCGCCACAGCACGTCCAGCACCTCCTGGGGCACGGCCAAAGCGGCACGTGCGGCCATCGCAGCAGGTCGCTGGTAAAACTGGTTGGTCAGCAGGTAGTCGTGCTCAATATCTGCCTTGGCTACGCCCAGGGCTTCCAGAATCAATGCCGCCGCCCAGCCTGTGCGATCTTTGCCAGCCGTGCAGTGAAACACCGTGGGAGCATCTTCCTCCAGCAGCAAGCGAAACAGCTGCGCAAACTGCGCAGCGTTCTCGCGCACAAAGCTGCGGTAGGTCTCTTGCATCAGCACCACGGTATCGGCCACGCTCAAGCTGCCGCCCGCATGGATCAATGCAATAGCTTTTTGCACAACGGTGGGCTCCACCGTCAGAGCATGGGTGTGCAAGCCCTGCCACGCATAGGCGTCGACGGTGCGCTCCTGCACACCGCGAAAGTCTGCACTGCGCTGTATGCCCAGCGACTTCAACGTGCTCAAACTTTCTGGCGTCAGGCCAGCCAGATGGTCTGAGCGAAACAGCACACGCCAGCGCACGCTGCGACCTGCATGTCCGACATAGCCTCCGAGGTCTCGAAAATTGGTGGTGCCGGGTAAGACGATATGGCGGGTCGGTAAATTCGTTGTCATCTGGCTTTCCTCCAAAAGATCGATCGCACAGCATGGGCCTGACCCATGACATGTCCATGAAAAACGCCGCAGGGCTCCACCATTGGAGCGCCCTGCGGCGTGGCTGTCAGTCACGCAGGTGTGCGTGCTCAGTCGTTGGTCACCAAATGCTTGCCGACCAGACCGGTGATTTCAAACATGCCCACGCGGTCTTTGCCAAATACTGGCAGCAACTTGGCGTCCGCCACGATGACGCGTTTGTCTTTAGGGTCTTGCAGGTTGTGGGCCTTGACGTAATCCCACACCTTCTTGACCACCTCAGTGCGTGCCACCGCGCCATCGCCGATCACGGCTGCCAGGGCGGCATCAGGACGGTAGTTGGCCGCAGCAGGCTTGCGTGCGGCCGTTTTCTTGGCTGCAGGGGCTTTTTTGGCTGCAGCCGTCTTTTTGGCAGCAGTGCCCGTTTTTGCGGCGCCCGCGGCTGCAGTTTTTGCAGGGGCTGCAGTCTTGCGTGCCGGGTACTTGCTGGGTTCAAACTCAAAATTCACCTTGCCCGCAGCCGCATCCCACGCCAAGAAGGCCTTGAAGTTGCGGCGCGTGCGGTTGGAGACAAATTTCTCCAGCAAATCGGTCTTGCCTGTGGCCAGCAGCTTGCTCATTTGCTCGCGCTCAATCGGCTGCTGCAAGATGATCTGACCGCTCTTGAAATCGCAGCTGGGCGCTGGCTGCTGCTGTGTAGGCACGGCCTTGGAGCACACATAGTTGGCGCCATGCTCGAACACGGGCGCGCCGCACTTGGGGCAGTTGCCCAGACTTTGCTGTGCGCTGAAATCCACAATCTCGCCGGACTCTTCTTCCTTGTCATCGCCAAAGTCAAATTCAAGCTTGTAGTTCTTGGCTTCTTCGTCATGCACGATGGCCACTTCCGCCGTGAACGGCCAGCCTGCCTTCGAGCGGAAACCTTCCAGCGGGCCAATGCGGCGCTCGCGCAGCAGGGCTTCGGCTTCGGCAGTTTCAAAGGTGCGCCCCGCAGGTGACTTGGTGAACGAGAAGCCACAACCGTCGCTGTGACCGTCTGCGCCCGTACAGGCGTAGCGGCGGTAGTTTTCTTTGACGATGCCCTGGCAATTGGGGCACGGAGTTTCCAAGGTGGCGTAGTCACCCGGAATAGTGTCGCGGTCGTATTCCTTGGCCTTTTTCACCATGCGCTCGGTCATGGAGGCAATTTCTTGCATGAAGGCCGCACGCGACAGTGCACCTTTTTCCATTTGCGAAAGCTTGTATTCCCACTCGCCGGTCAAGTCTGCGCGGCACAGCTCTTCCACTTGCAGACCCCGCAGCAGCGTCATCAGCTGGAAGGCCTTGGCCGTTGGAATCAGCTCACGCCCTTCGCGCAGCATGTACTTTTCAGTCAACAGGCCTTCAATGATGGCAGCGCGCGTGGCAGGTGTGCCCAGACCCTTTTCCTGCATGGCGCTGCGCAGTTCTTCGTCGTCGATCTGCTTGCCTGCGCTTTCCATGGCACCCAGCAAGGTCGCTTCCGAGTAGCGTGCCGGGGGCTTGGTCTTCAGACCCTTGGCCTGTGCATCGCTGGTCCGAGGCTGCTCACCGGCTTGCACGGCCACCAGCGGCTGGCCCTTGTCACCTTCCTTGGCGTCTTCCACTTCGATGGCCGCTTCCTTGCCGTAAATGGCCAGCCAGCCGGGTTTGACCAGCACCTTGCCCTCGGTCTTGAAGGCGTGCTGCTCGACCTGCGAGATGCGTGTGGTGACCTGGTACTCAGCGCTGGGAAAGAACACCGCCATAAAGCGGCGCACCACCAGGTCGTACAGCTTTTGTTCGGCTTCCGACAGGCCTGATGGGGCTTGCAGCGTGGGGATGATGGCAAAGTGATCCGATACCTTGCTGTTGTCAAAAATGCGCTTGGTGGGGCGTACGTAGCCGCCACTGAGCGCTTGCTTGGCAAACGGCCCCAGATGGCGCATGCCGCTGTTGGCCAGCATCTCAAAGGTCTGGCCTGCCACCGCCACATAGTCTTCGGGCAACGCGCGCGAGTCGGTACGTGGGTAAGTCAGCGCCTTGTGGCGCTCGTACAGGCTCTGCGCCAGCGCCAGCGTGGTTTTGGCCGAGAAGCCAAACTTGCCGTTGGCTTCGCGCTGCAGGCTGGTCAGATCAAACAGCAGCGGTGAAGCCTGTGTTGTGGGCTTGCTTTCTTCAGTGACCTTGGCAGGTTTGCCTTTGGCAGCTGCGGCAATCGCCTGCGCTTCGGCGGCGCTCCACACACGGTCGGCCTTGGCCTCGGGGTCTTCGCTCTTCTTCCACTGCGGATTGAACCACTTGCCCAGGTACTGACCGGCCTGCGCATCGAACGTGCCGTGCACTTCCCAGTAATCGCGGCTGACGAACTTGCGGATCTTTTCTTCGCGGTCCACCACCAGCGACAGGGTGGGCGTTTGCACACGTCCTACGGTGGTCAGAAAGAAGCCACCGTCGCGCGAGTTAAAGGCCGTCATGGCGCGTGTGCCGTTGATACCCACCAGCCAGTCGGCCTCGGAGCGGCTGCGTGCAGCATCAGCCAGACCCTGCATCTGCGCTTCGCTGCGCAGCTTGGCAAAGCCATCGCGAATCGCCTGCGGCGTCATGGACTGCAGCCACAGGCGCTGAATAGGTTTGCCCAGGCCACCCTTGGCACCACCGGCGTACTGCTCAATCAAACGAAAGATCAGCTCCCCTTCGCGGCCCGCGTCACAGGCGTTGATCAGTTGCGTCACATCTTTGCGTTTGGCCTGCTTGACCACCGCATTCAGCCGGCTCTTGGTCTTGTCTACAGGTTTGAGATCAAAACGGGGTGGAATCACCGGCAGGTTGGCGAAGCTCCATTTGCCACGTTTGACATCAAACTCTTCGGGTGCCTGGATTTCAACCAGGTGACCCACTGCACTGGTGACCACGAACTGTTCGTTCTCAAAGTGGTCTTCGTGCTTTTCAAATTTGCCGTGGACGGGCGTGAGTGCCCGCACGATGTCCTGTGCCACCGACGGTTTTTCCGCTATCACCAAGGTCTTTGTCATTGAGTGTTCTCGTCTTTTGCAGCGGTCGCTTTCTATGCAATAGCCACCGCTTCTACAATTCGTCTTCACGCACGCGTGCGTACGCACATGTACATGTACGCATGTGCGCGCACGTGCATGTGTGCATATTTAAGTTATCAGAGATTTCAATGCCC
>ENA-OFCX01000610-OFCX01000610.1-metagenomes-genome-assembly--contig:-NODE-610-length-17571-cov-5.029744_pt1 | contig 17571 bp, 17 predicted proteins | sample MGYA00153384_OFCX01 | MGnify analysis MGYA00153384
GAACATGGAAAGACTTCAGCATCGATATGTTGCTGACCTTCGCTGCTCGACTGGGACTGCAACCACGGTTAATGTTTGCGTCGTAGTTTCGTAGCGAGGTAAGGTGCGCATCAGAATGCGCACCTTCGTTGCCCAAAGAAACCATCGCTGATTGACCGACGCGGTGCACACTTTGGTGCACACCCTACGCCACTATGCCACCCGCTCGCGCAAACACGTCCGCCGTTCGCGTAGCCGCCGCGTACATGTGCTCCGCCCGTTCACGCACGTAATTTTCATCTGGCGCACCTGATCGGTGCTTCGTCGCACCTCCGCGACACCGCGCAAACGTGCCTGGATACTTCGGCCTGCTGATCCCCGCAGCGCAACCGGCGCGCGTCAAGGTAGTTGTCGCCTCATTCATGCAGCCAACTGCTGAATCGGGTTATCGCCCGAATGCGCTTGGATGACGGAGTCGCGTTCACGGTTCAGAGTAACTGCGCCGATGGGCGTCAAGTCACGGGTTATCGCCTTTACTTTACGCGGCGCGGCAGCGTTCTCATCGTGATGCTGGCCGGTGGCGATAAGTCGACACAGACGAGAGGCATCTTGAGTGCGCATCGTGAAAGAACTGGAGATTGATTTGTGACCAAGGCAACGACAAAAGCGAAGGCGATGCTGCTGCCATTCGACGCAGCACGATACCTCAGTGACGATGCTGCGGTGGCGGAATACATGACGGCAGTACTCGAAACCGACGACGCCGATCTGCTCTTGCTCGCGCTCGGTGATGTGGCGCGCGCACGAGGCATGGCACAGGTGGCGAAAGACGCGGGGCTTGGCAGAGAAAGCCTTTACAAGGCCCTCGTCCCCGGCGCAAAGCCACGCTTCGACACGGTGCTTGAGGTTGCAAAGGCATTAGGGGTTCGATTCACTGCGCAGGCTGTGTAGCTCGTCTGGCGGAAAGGATGCCGTACCGCCTCGTGCGTCGCCGCAGGAGTTTTAGCCGAATCGGTCAGAAAATAACACTGCATCGAGCGAACCCGCAGGATAATAGTCAAGAGCCTGGATCCTCTGGTGTTGCTGTTTCAGCCGCAACGTGATGAGTGAGCGTGTTGCGGATAAATTGCTTTTCATAATGCCGGTTGCGCCGATTTTTTTTGGCGATTGCGCGCTGGCCAAGTCGTTTGTCGAAAACGAGCTCGCCGAGGCGACTAAGGTCGCCCAGATCGTGAATTTCGTTGGGTGAATTGCGTCGCGGCATGTCGTCATTTTACGAGCAGCCCACGACAAGCAACGCTTACCACTTCGGCCTCATCACGAGTCGTAGTGCGCTTTAATCTGATATTTCTGCGCGCCACTGCATTCGACGCAACCGCAAGCCTTCCGCCTTACTGCGGCTAATCGTCGCCGAAAGAAGTTGCCACTGTGTTCGATGTCGCACAGACTGCGCTTAATACCCGGCCTATCCTATGTTTATGGCGTTGCCCTTTCGGGTTAGTCGCTCTGGCCACTTATCAACCTAAGCTGTTTCAGCAATTGAATGGAATCACACATGAACTACGAACAACGCGACACTTACGGCATGTACAAAATGCCTACGAACGCGTCGACATACGGCGATGGGAACCAGGGTCCCGGCCCGCGGCTGATGGGTGCTGACACGCTCAATGGCAACGATGTTTACAACGAAAAGGATGAGGATCTCGGCGACATCAAAGAATTCATGCTTGATATGACGACCGGTCGGGTGACCTACGCTGTGCTGTCGTTTGGCGGCTTTCTGGGCATGGGAGAAAAGCTTTTTGCGGTGCCGTGGAATGCGTTAAAGCTGGACACGGTGAACAAGCGCTTTGTGTTGAACATTGACAAAGCACGCCTTGAAAACGCGCCCGGATTCGACAAGGACAACTGGCCCAACATGTCGGATCAGACGTGGGCGGAGGGCATTCACTCGTATTACGGGACGAAGCCGCACGCCAACGACTTGCCCATGTAGGTCGGCAGGAGGGAACGCCGATCTGGTGCTGCAACAGTGCACCACACCGGCGTTCACTCGATTTGCACGAAGTACCTAACCGTTGCCTGCAAAATTTTCGAGGCTGTACACCGCGACAGCCGATTTGCGGTTGATCGGCTTGATCAACACGCTTTGAAAATCGGAGTTACCGTTGACCACCAAGGCGGGGGGTCGTTTACGCTCTGCTCTGGTATCAACGACAAAAAATCACTGACCTTTGACACCGGCAACGTCTCGCCCAAAGCCGCGCGGAGCACAGCCTCGCGGAATGGCTCACTGCGCCATGCGCCCAGCGTGCCCGCGGTCTTGCCCGGCGGTAGCAAAAATTGCGTTAACTGATCGAGCATCGCCCACGACTGCGGACCAATCACGCCATCAGCGACGAGCTTGGCGTTTTTCTGAAACTCGACGACCCGTTCAAGCGTTTTGCGACCAAAAACGCCGTCTTCGATGAGTCGCTGCAACAGCGTTTGCGGGATGGTGTTGAGCAGCATCTGCATGAATGCCACATCGGGCCCCTGCGTGCCCTGGCGAAGCGTGCGTTTGACAGGCATGGAAGTTTTCTTTTTTGAACGTTGTTTTTTTACAGACGTAATGAGACTTGAAACTGGGACATTTCTTGGGACGCAGAAATGTAGAGCGGCTTCGCCGACGATGTCGGTGTGCGAAGACCATCAAATGGGCCGCATCCGGCGTGGCGGCAAGGCGCACCACGTATTCAGCGGCTGAGCCTGAACGTAGCGCGAGCGGCACTGCAATTAGTTTGAGGCACGTCCACGCCGCTACAAACGGCGCAATTGCAGCGACAGGACCACGAGTTATCTGGTAACTTCAGCATGAGCATTCAGCCCCGTCTGAATAAAATAGAAATTATTGATTGGTACCGCGCCGCAACTTGCGGCGGGTGATCTTTCTCAAAGAGAATCAGCAACGATGAATCCTGCCCTTCAATTTCCAGCCGTCCAACCGTTGTGGAGCGATCAGAGCGCGAGCCGCTGGCTACACAGGGCAACGGTGCGTGTGTTGCAAGCCTGTCTGGGGATGATATTGATGTTTCTGACCGCAGGTAACGTCGCTGCGGACATTCCGGCTGCGGGGAGTTTTGCCGGCGGCAACGGCACTCAGGGCAATCCGTGGCAGATTTCCAATCTGGCCGAGTTGCGGCTGTTCATGGCAGACTCGTCACCGGGGTATTTCCCAAAGAATTCTTATTACAGGTTAACCGCGAACATCGACGCATCAGATACCGTCAGCTGGTTCAGCGGCCTCGGCTGGCTTCCGGTCGATGCGTCCACGATGCAGGGCTTCGATCCCGCCGGCTTCGAGATTCAGAACCTGCGCATCAATCGCCCGACCACAGACTACGTCGGCTTCTTCGGCAAGTTCAACAGCGGTAACGGCCCGCTCGCCAACTTCAAGTTCGTCGGCGGCCAAATCGCGGGCCAGGATTACGTCGGCACGTTGATGGGATCTGGCAACCCTCTGACCATCTCCAACAGCAGCTCGACGGCGACGGTTTCCGGACGTTCTCAGGTTGGCGGGCTCGCCGGGCTGGCCAGTTTCACCACGATCAACGCCAGCAGCGCAACTGGCAATGTGACCGGCACAGGCGATATCATCGGTGGCCTTGTGGGCAATGCGTCGGGGGCGTCGATCTCGTCGAGCCGTGCAACCGGTCAGGTTTCAGGAAAAAAACAGGTTGGCGGACTCGCTGGGGTCCTGACGCAAGGGTCTGGCACCGGCGTGACTACGAGCTGGGCGTCGGGCCAGGTCGACGGCGATGACCTGGTCGGCGGGCTGATCGGAAACAGCGACGGTAAGGTCACGTTTAGTTATGCAACGGGTGCGGTCACTGCGACGGGCACCAATCCAACAATTGCCGGCTACGCGTTGGCTGGTGGCCTGATCGGTCAACAACAGAGCTCCGCTCGTCCAACCGAGGACAGCTGGGCATCCGGCGCGGTGACGGGCCCGCTCAGCGGACTCGGCGGCTTGATCGGATCGAATGCCGGTCCGATCGCGAGAAGTGCAACGCTCGCCGGCCAGACAGTCACCGGAACCGCGAATGCCAGTTCGGTCGGGGGGCTGGTCGGGGAGATGATCAACGGGTCGATCACTGCAAGCCGGGCAGCTAGCACTGTTAGCTCCAGCGGATCCGTCAGTTCGGTTGGCGGGCTCGTAGGCTTGCTTGGAGCAGGAACCGGAATTTCGAACAGCTACGCGACGGGCAATGTGACCGCCGACGGAGCCATACAGGTTGGAGGACTGGTCGGCTGGCATACCGCCGGCACCATCACTGGCAGCCACGCGCAAGGCAATGTGCTCGGCATGAGCAGCGTGGGCGGCCTGATCGGTTTGAGCACGATCTTCGCCGTCACCACCAGCTATGCGACCGGCTCGGTCTACGGCACGACGCTGGTCGGCGGTCTCATCGGACGCCGCGGAACCGGATTGACCGATACGACCTTCGCGACGGGCACCGTCACCGCAAATGGCGACTATGCCGGCGGACTGATCGGTTTGAACTCTGGAACTTTGAAAAAGAGTTACGCGACGAAAGGAACCGTAACCGGCCAGAAATGGGTCGGAGGTCTGGTTGGTTACAACCCCGGCTCTGTTGAAACCAGCTATGCGCTCAAGGACGTGAGCGGTACGACCTATGTCGGCGGCCTGCTCGGCCAGACTGGCAGCAATTCCATCATTAAGGATTGCTATGCGAAAGGTTCGGTGTCGGGCTCCAACCAGGTCGGCGGACTGGTCGGGGGAAACAGCAACGGCAGCAGTATTACACGGTGCTACGCATCGGGTACGGTTCCGCTTTTCGGCGCTACGTCCGTCGGTGGCCTGATAGGGGACAATCAGTCGGGCGGTGTCTCTTTCAACTACTGGAATACTTTGTCTACGGGCAGCGTATCGGGTATCGGTACCGGCTCCGTCACCACCGGCGTCACTGGGCGCACTGCGACCCAGATGATGATGCAGACCTCATTCGCCGGATTTGTCTTCCCATCGCCCTGGCGGATCGACGAAGGCATCAGCCAACCCTATCTCGACTACGGGATGACAGGCCAGGTCGCCTCCACCACAAGCCTGGTCTCCAGCGTCAACCCCAGCGTGTCCGGACAGAGCGTCACCTTTACGGCCAGCGTCGCCCCCAACACAGCGACGGGCACCGTGCTGTTTCAGGACGGTACGACTCCGTTGCCGGGCTGCGTGGCTGTAACCGTGACGGCGGGCCAGGCGCAGTGCTCCATCAGCACCCTCGCGGTAGGTCTGCACGGCATCAGCGCCGTGTACTCCGGCGACGGCGGGAACCTCGGCAGCAATTCGTCGACGCTCAACCAGAATGTGATCGCGCCGTCGCTCGATATCGACGCAAGCAACACGCAAACGAAGTACCACGCACCCACTGACGGCCTGCTCACCGTCCGTTACCTTTTCGGCCTGACCGGCAACTCGCTGGTTGCAGGAGTGGTGTTCGGCGGTACGGCAACACGCATTGACCCGGTGGCGATCAAAAGCTATCTCGACAGCATCCGGCCGCAACTCGACATCGATGGCAACAACAGCGTGAACGCGCTCACCGATGGCTTGTTGATCATTCGTTACTTGCTTGGCTTGAGAGGCGATGCGCTGATATCAGGGGCGGTGGATACGCAACTTGGAACTCGCAAAACGGCATTGGCTATCCAGAACTATCTGCAGTCGCTGACGCCCTAGGACATCGCTTGAATTAGCGCGGCAAAGGCTCCGTGCGGGGGAGGCGAAATGGGGCGCACTGTCAACCCTGCAAAAGCGCCAATGCCGAGATTACGCAACCATGCGAACCGCATGCCTAAAAATCGCGCCTGGTGTGGTCATCCAAACTTGCCCGCGATCTCGCGCTGCGGCAACATGCTGTAGCGCGCGCCGAAGGTGTCGCAGTCGGTACGGCTGGCCGATGATGTAGGGGTGAAGCGCGATACCCATCACCAGCGGCGCGCTTCCGGGCGATTGCGATTGCTCGATCATTCCTTCGCCGAACGCAAAGTGCTCAATGTTGAAACCCACGTAAACCGCGAGTCCCGCGCCGTTTGGCCATCGGTACGATGTGCGCTGATTAATGCCTTGATAGTCGAAGCGACTGTGAGTCGGCAGGGCGACCGTATAGATGGGCGTCATCAGCGCGTCAGCCGATTAGAGTGTAGCGAGGCCAGCGCGCGCCAGCCGCCATTCGGCGCTGTCGTTCCACACCTCCATGCGGCTGATGAGGCCCAGCTTCACCACGTAGCGGTCAGCGGCCCCTGCGGCCAAAACTTTACGACGCTTCAAAGATACTCCTTGTTAAAAACGCTTAATTTACGACGGTCAAATGGATGGATAAGTTGGAAAAAACAATGACGACGGTGCCCCATTTAATGTGCATGCCAGCCGTCGCCGCGGAAGGCGGAGGCACGTCGCGGTGCACTGGCGTGGATGGAGTACTACAGTTGACATATTCAAATTTGTGATGACGCGGACCAGTACACCGTTTCACTAAAACCAAGACATGAAATCGCGTCTTTTTCCGCCATGCTGCGTTGCAAAATCTTGCCGTACTTCAGTACGGCTGCGCTTTCGCGCCTTGCCTGACGAAAAAATCCATCAATTTCATTAGTCTCGGTTTTAGTGAAACGATGTACTAGACTGGTTTGATCATGAACTCAATCACTGCCTTGTATGAACCGGCGAATCTTTGCGATCTTCGCTGCCACGTCAGTGCTCGCGGCAATGCCCGCCGCGGCGCAGATGAGTGACGCGCTCATCAACGCTGCCGCAAAGTCGTCCAGCAAGCAGCCAGAGCTATCGCAAACGATGATCAAAGGGCACGTGGTCATCATCGCCACATGGACGTCGGGCGCGTCGAAAAAAATCAACATTCAGGATTTCGTGCGTAAGGGCCAATCCTTCATCCCGGTGTTTTCGGATCAGCAACATTTCAAAGACGAAACACGCGGCTCAGGCTTTGAGGGCAAAGGCGTGTCGATTGATGCCAATTTGTTTGCGTCCCTGCTGAAAGGCAACCAGCGGCTGGTGCTCAATCCGGGTAGCAAATCGCCGGTTGATATTCAGGCTAAAGCGCTCAAGGCGCTGATTGAACCAGCGCGGTTGCCGAATTAACTCGGGCGCTGGCGAGAAGGCGTCGACAAAGATTTAGACGGCTGCGTCAATCAGCGACGCGCTGCGTATGTTGGGGGTTGCAGCGCTCGCCGCTGCGGCGCTGCGCCGTTGATCTCGCCCATTTCGCCCGATGCGGCACAATCCTCGTATGCAAATCGAAGTTGTTGATTCGCTTGCCGCCATTGCGCCGCAAGAATGGGATGCGTTGGTCGACCACGCCAGCGGCAATGTTTTCCTCACCCACGCCTACCTCCAGGCGCTGCACACCACCGGCTGTGTGGGCGGGCGCACCGGCTGGCTGCCGCGCCACTTGCTCGCACGCGACGACGCGCAGCGGTTGGTCGGCGCGATACCGATGTATCTAAAGACCCATTCTTACGGTGAGTATGTGTTCGACTGGGCATGGGCGGACGCGTACCGGCGCGCTGGCGGGGAGTACTACCCTAAGCTTCTCGCTGCCGTGCCGTTCACACCATGCACTGGACCGCGCGTGTTGGCGGCAGACGACGAAACACGAACCGTGTTGATGCAAGGCGCGATGGCGTTTGCACAGCAAAGCGGCGTGTCGTCGCTGCATGTGTTGTTTCCGCCAGAACGCGAGGCATGGTTCTGGCAGAAAGCGGGCATGATGCTGCGCCAGGGCGTGCAGTTTCATTGGGAGAATCGAGGCGATCCGGGATTTGCCAACTTCGACGCAATGCTCGCGACGATGACCCACGACAAGCGAAAACGCATCAAACAGGATCGTCGTTATGTGGCCGAGGCGGGCTTGACGTGGCGCGTTTCACGCGGCGCTGACATCTCCGAATCGGACTGGCAATTTTTCTATCGCTGCTATGACAGCACGTATCGCGCGCACCTGTCAACGCCTTATCTTTCACCGGAATTTTTTGCGCATCTGGGTAAAAACTGCGACGAGGCAGCGGTGCTGTTCATTGGCGAGCGCGATGGCTCGCCGCTGTGTACGTCGTTGTGTATTGCCAGTGGCGAGAGCGTTTTCGGTCGCTACTGGGGCACCCTGGAAGCAGTGAAATCATTGCACTTTGAAGCGTGTTATTACCAACCGATTGAGTGGTGCATCACACACGGCTTCAAGCGCTTTGAGGGCGGCGCACAGGGCGCACACAAGCTCGCGCGCGGCTTGCTGCCGACGGCCACGCATTCGGCGCACTGGCTGGCTGACCCCAAGTTTTCTGATGCGGTAAACGACTTTTTGGCGCGGGAAACGGTGGGGGTTGCACATACGTTGGAGGAGCTGGGTGAATCCTCGCCGTTCAAAAGCGCTGAGACTGCGCCGGCCAGCGCGCCGGTGTAGGAGCGGTGCCGACGCTAAAACGACATTGAAAGTTTTCTACACTGACCACTTTGTGCTGCCGCTCCCAGACGGCCATCGCTTTCCGATGCAGAAATATTCGCTGCTGCGCGAAGCGGTGCAGGCCTACGCGCCGCAGTCGCTTGAGGAAGCTCCCGCAGCGCAAGACGACGCGTTGCTATTGGTGCACCACGCAGCCTACATCGAGCGCATGTCAAACGGCACGCTCAGCGCCACCGAAATTCGTCAGATTGGCTTTCCGTGGAGCCCGCAAATGGCGGAGCGCGCTCGGCGGTCTACCGGTGCGACGATAGCGGCCGCCACCGCGTCACTGACCGAACGCTGTGCGATCAGTCTTGCGGGCGGCACCCATCACGCGTTTGCCGATCATGGCGAGGGCTTTTGTTGCTACAACGATGCTGCCGTGGCCGCGCGCGTTTTACAGCGCGACCATGGCGTGCAACGTGTGCTCATCTGCGACCTCGACGTGCATCAAGGCAACGGCACCGCGAGTATCTTTAACGAGGACGAATCGGTGTTCACGTTTTCAATGCACGGCGCACGCAACTATCCCGTGAAGAAGGTTACGAGTGATCTCGACGTGGAGCTGAACGATGGCTGCGCGGACGAGGCCTATCTGCAAGCGCTGGACGCTCATCTGCCGCGCGTCATCAACGATTTTCAGCCGCAAGCAATGATTTATCTGGCCGGTGCCGACCCGTACGAAGGTGATCGACTTGGCCGCTTAAAACTCACCAAAGCGGGCCTCGTGCTGCGAGACCGTTTCGTGCTCCGGCTTGCTCGCGACCACGCTATACCGATCACGGCGACCATGGCGGGCGGCTATGCTCACAACGTTGCCGATATCGTCGACATTCATTTCAACACCGTACGTACCGCCTTCGAGGTTTTTGCATGACTACTGACATCCGCCCTGAATCGCCTATTTTGGTCGCCCCCCACGCAACGCTCGCCGGTGTGACCACCATCACACTCAATCGCCCGCAATCGCTCAATTCGCTCGACACTGCTATGAGCGACGCCTTCACGCCAGCGATCATTCAAGTGCTTGCTGACGGCACCACGCGGGTGCTGATTTTGCAGGGCGCGGGCGCGCACTTTATGGCGGGTGGTGACATCAAAGGGTTTGCCCAAACACTCGCCACACCAGGCCCAGAGCGCCGGCAAGGCTACTTTGACATGATCGGCCGACTGCACGCAGGCGTGGAACTGTTGCAGCGCTCAAACGTCATCACCATTTGCAAAGTGCAGGGTGCCTGCGCGGGCATCGGCATGAGTTTTGCCATCGGCTGCGACCTAACGGTGGCCAGTGACGATGCCTATTTCGCCACCGCGTACAAAGCCATTGGCTTGACACCGGACGGCGGGCAATCGTTCTTTTTGCCGCGCCTCGTTGGCGTTAAAAAAGCGATGGAGTTGATGCTGCTGTCCGACCGAATCACGGCGGCCGAGGCGCTCTCGCTCGGCATGCTCACCCGCGTCGTGCCGCTGGCTGAACTCGACAGCGCCGTCGACAAATTAGCCGAAAAAATCGCACGCAGTTCACGCCGCTCAATGGCGGGCATCAAGCGGCTGATTAACAACTCGATGCAGAACACGCTGTCGGTGCAATTGGCCGCCGAACAGGAGAGCTTTTCAAGCTGCGCAGGCACAGAAGACTTCTCGGAAGGCATTCACGCTTTTGTGGAAAAACGACACGCGAAGTTCTCGTGATGAGATATGCAGCTTTAGCCCGTAACGCCCTATATAAAAGGGCTTAATCGTGAAAATCGCATTTATCGACTTATAGATATTTTCGCGCTCAGCCCCAATACACTGGTCTTTATAGCTAAAAGCTGCTTGACACGACACGGCGGCCTACAGCCGTCAATGGCTGCGGCCTCTTCCAGCTCCACAGGCACCTGCAATACAAAGCCGTACAGCGGCCAAATGGTGAACGGCAGGTTCACCGCCACGTATAGCAATATCAAGGCTCACAGCGAATTGATAAGGCCCCAATCGCTCCAAATCATGAAGGCAGGCACCGCAATCACGGCGTTAATCAGCCCAAAGTTTGACCTATGGCCGCTGGATTGGGATGCGATGCCAGGCGGCAATGGTGCCGTGAGGCGAGCCACTCAAGCCGTTGCGAACGACGCCGTGCGCCCAAGCCCAGCCGGGCAGATGTCAAAGTGATTTACTGACGGGTCCTTAACGTGAAATACGCCAAAACCTGTCGCTTATCGCCACGCCTAGCGCGCTTTGGGTAGGCGACGACTTGGCGTCGTTCCGAACCCAGCGCGGCCAAGTCCGCGCCTACAGAATTGCCACCGGCGTCGGCACCGGCGCCAATACCTACCACGCGAGCACCATCAATCGACCGTGCCACGCAAACGTCGTCGGAATTTCGCGGGCGGTTGCGCCAGAACGCGAGGCGAGCCGCCCGTCAATCATGCTGCCTCTGTCGCGCCACATTCGCGGCTCTGCGTGCAGCAAAATCAGGCAGCGATGCTCACACGCGTGACAGCAAAAAAGATTTGACCGTGTCGCGCGCCGGGATCGCCGCAATGGCGCCATAAGCCGTAGTCGTCAATGCGGCGGCCGCGTTGGCATAGCGCACCGCATCGAGCAGCATGTCGCCCATCACCATGCGCGCAATCATCGCGCCGGCAAAGCAGTCTCCCGCACCCGTCGCGTCCACCGCATCAATCGGGTAAGACGCCATCTGCATCACGTCCGCACCCGCGCCTTGACTGATGCGCACGCCGTCCGCGCCGAGCTTGAGCAACACCACCTGCGCGCCCATCGAATGTGCCCAGCGAAAAATCATATCCTCATCGGCGGAACCGCTGAGTGCTGTCGCATCCTCAAGGGACGGAAAGAAAAAATCGGTGACGGGCAGTATGTCGGCGAGTGCCGCTTGTGCCTCGGATAGCGTCCACAATCGAGCCCGATAGTTGGCATCAAACGCCGTGCTCACGCCCACCGCACGCGCCTCGCGAAACAGGGCCAGAGCCGCGGCTCGGGCGCTCGGTGAGATCGCTTGCGTGATGCCGCTGGTGTGAACGAATTGCGCGCGCTCTACCGCTGCTAAATCGATGTCGCCCGGTGCCAGTTTAGTCGCCGCTGAGCCCGCGCGAGCGTAGCTAAATTGGTGCCCAGTGGGTTCGTGATGCACAAAATAGCCACCGGTGCTCGCCTGCTCGTCCACCGTCACTTGTGAGCAATCAACGCCTTCGCGCAGCCACAAGTCACGCAGACCCTCACCAAACACATCGTTGCCCACGCGCGTGATGTAGCCGACGCTTGCGCCTTGGCGTGCCGCTGCAATACAAAAATTGGACGTGTCGCCACCGTACCCCAATAAGTATTTACCGGGCTCTGCGGGAATCGCGTTCATCTCCCACATGGGCTCGCCGAGACTCAGGATATCGGGCATGATTTTTTCCTCAATTTTTTGGATTGATTTGCCGCGAAAAAGTATAAGCGCTCGTCACGCGACCATCGGCGCGATCAACTTCCACGGCTGCGCCGATTCCAGTGCCCGTGCGGCGCGCAACACCAGCGCGTCGCCGTGCATCGGGCCGACGATTTGCGTGGACAACGGCAAGCCATCGGCGTCGAACCCGCACGGGCACACGCAGGCCGGTTGTTGCGTAAGATTGAACGGGTACGAGAACGGCGTCCAGTCGAGAAAGTTGTTGATGGGGATGTCCCACTCATGAGAAGCGCGCGCTTTGAACGCGGGCACCGACACGCCGGGCGTCACGAGCAAATCGAAGCGCTCATGAAACTTGCGCATCAACGTGCCGAGTTCGCCGCGTCGTTTGGTCAACGCCTGCAACTCAGCCACGCTGACGCGATTGCCCTCCTCCGCCTGTGCGGCGAGCGCCGGATCCGCAAGCAGCTGCTGCGCGGGCGTCATCGCGTTGAACAACGTGGCCGATCCGATAAACCACAGCTTCATCGTGATCTCAAGCGGATTCTCAAAACCGGGATCAACCGCCTCAACATGCGCACCCAAAGCGGCGAGCACGTCGGCCGATCGGCGCACCGAGGCGGCCACTTCAGGATGCACGTCATTGACGTAACCCAGCGTCGGGCTGAAGGCGATACGCAGGCCGCGAATGCCATCGTTCAAGCCTACGGTGTAGTCACGCGGATCAAACGGCAAGGACGTCCAGTCACGTGCATCGGGCTGCGAAATCACGTTCATCAACATCGCAGCATCGGTCACGGTGCGAGCGTGTGGGCCCAAGTGCGCGACAGTGCCAAACGGCGACAGCGGCCACGCCGGCACCCGACCGAACGAAGGTTTCAGTCCAAAGCCGCCGGTAAATGCCGCCGGAATGCGCACACTGCCCGCGCCGTCGGTGCCGACCGAGAGCGGGCCGATGCCGGCTGCCACCGCTGCCGCACTGCCGCCAGACGAGCCACCCGGCGTTCGATCAAGGTTCCACGGATTGCGCGTGACCCCGGTCAGCGTGTTGTCAGTGGTGCCCTTGATGCCAAATTCAGGCGTGGTGGTTTTGCCAAAAATCACAAGCCCCGCTTCGCGAATGCGCGCCACACTGGGCGCGTCATCGTTCCACGCTTGATTCACATCCACCGTGCGCGAACCACGCCGCGTCGGCCAGCCTTTGGTGAGCATCAAATCTTTGATCGAAATGGGCACCCCATCAAGTGGAGACAACGGCACGCCGGCCTGCCAGCGCGCTTCGCTGGCAAGCGCATCTTTAACTGAGGCGTCGCGGTCTTCACAGCAAAACGCGTTGATTTTTGGCTGCCACGCGTCAAGCCGCGCGAACACCGCGTGCAAAGTTTCGACCGGAGAAAGCTCGCGAAGGCGAAATCGCCGCGACAGTTCAGATGCGGATAAATCAGCAGGATACATTGTGGTTCAATAACCTTTAGGCAAGAATCCAAGGCTACCGCACCAAGCGCGAGTTGAGGAGTAAAACGCTTAGCTCAAGAAATGCAGCTTTTCCCTATACGCGCCATTATGTATGGCCTACGTCATCATAATCATTATTATCAACTACCTGGTTTTTGCCGTGCTTGCCCAATGGAAACGGGCGTTTCGTGCAAAAGCTGTATCAATTAATTTCGTGATGCGCCGTGCGTCAATCGTTGGCAAAGCGTTTCGCAATTTCGCCCACCGCCTCTTCAATTGCGTCGCGCAGTGCCTTGTCCACGCTGTCTTTGCGCGCGTTCACATATTCATCCCTCGGCGCCAACGCGTCGGCCAGCGCACCGCCGCGACCTCGGGTGAAAATGTTGGCCAGTGCTGTAGTCACCCCGCCCACTTTAGTCTCCACCGCCTTGATTTCGCGGCGCACGTCAATCGCGTCAACCACGATACCGCTTTCAACGTCGGTTACGCGCACATCGATGGCAATGGTGTCAGACGACCAGCCCTTGCCTGCCGCCGCCCCCGCGACGCCAAGACTAAATGATGTTTTATTCGAATCTGTCGTTGCCTCACTGACGGTCGCCTCGAACATGTAGGCGGCACCAGCGTACTGGCTCTGCCCGGACTGGCCAGTGGTCATGCCCTGTTGGTTGAGCGCCTTCTCAGCCGCGATGCCTTCTGCCATTCGCGCGCGTTCCAGCACGCGAAATTTACGCGTCTTCACGAGCGCGGTCATAAACATATCGGTTGCACCGCGGGGCGTCACTTCGGGCACGCTAGACCGGAATTCACGAATGGTCACTGTCGGTCGATCCGCAAAGCGATTGCTCGCTTTTGACGTCGGCGCATTTAGCAAATTGCCCTGGTGGGGCAGTTGAATCGGACCCGATATTGGCTGTCCGGATTGCGGAAACTGTTGCTGCTGCTGCTGCTGCTGCTGTTGCTGCTGCTGTTGCTGTTGAAGCGTAGCCTGTTGTTCAGGCGTCAGCGCGACCGGTAAGCTTGGGGCCTGCGCCCATGCGGCAACCTGTGTCAGCGCGAACAGCGTCGCGGCAATGTGAATCGACTTCATACGAAATATCCTTGTATTTGCAGCGATATCGCTACGCGGGGTCGAAGAAATTTGCGCGACTGGTGTGCGTGGCAAGCTCACTTGCCCGCTATCAACACATCAAAGGTCGTGCTGTCGCATTGATGGTTACTGCCGTTGGGACTTACCACGAAGTACAGCGATGTACCCGGCTGCACCGGCGCGCTGAAACTCACCACGTCGCCGTTCGCGCCGTTGGCCAAAGTGCCTGCGGCCACCGTCGAGCCGTCACGCAGCACCGCCCAGTTCACGCCGTTGCCGCAACCGGCATTGGCGTCGGACACCCGTCCCAACACCTGCACTTGCCCGTTGATCGGGCTCGTCCAGCGGATCACACTCGATTTGCCCGGCCCCGGATGCAGCATCGGCATGCCGCGCGGCACGACGGGGCTCGCTCCCATCGGGAGCGGCGCGGTGGTCACCATCACAATCAAAGAATGCGAGCTGGGGAAAGCCCACGCATCCTGCGGCGAATTGTTGTAACTTGGCATGAAGGTCGGCATCACCTGAAAGTTCGCCGGATTTAATGTCTCCCCCGCCGCGTCATACATTGCCGTCCATACCTGCCCCTCGCCAAACGGATTGGCGTTAAAACCGGTCATCATTGAACGGGATAGGTTCCATGAGTAGGCGGGGGCAGCGGAGGCGGAGGCGGCGGCGACGATAGCCGCCGCGATAGCGGTTAGTACAAAAAGATTACGCATCATGTTCTCCAGAATATTCATCAAAAATTTAGCGGATGGAGGATTCACAAGCGGCTCGATGGTGCTTGTCGCAAATCGTCTTGGGTAGCGGTCAAGCGACGAGGCATACTCATGCCACATGCACCCCCCCGCCCACTCAAACGCCAGCGCCAATTAAAAACGGCCATCAACAATTGCTTGATGACCGTCCTCGCCCACGTCGCGCGCGGCGTAGTTGTTACTCGATGAATCGAAGACTAGACGCAGCGCCGCCAGCTCCGGGCATGACTCGTGCAGCAGTCATCGCGTCGTCAATCCAACCTGTGTAAAAGCGATCAAAGCAGTTGTCTGTTTTCGCACACGCCACCGCTTGACCATTCGCTCCGATGGGCGTCGCAATGACTTTGACAAACCACCAATTGGGCGAAGGCGTGACGTTCCACACAAACCCTGGGGGCACGACACCGGCCGTCAGGTACAGCAAAGTTGTAGATGTGCTCGCGGTGTAGGTGTTTGGCACGACTGATGTCGTTGGTTTGACCGTGGAGTTGGTGTTGTACAGTTTGTATTCGAGTTTGAAACCCGTCACGCCCGCGCATCCGTCGGCCTTCAACCAGTCCGCCCAAGCCTTTAGTGACGTCTCTAGCTGGTTGCTAAAAGTGCCATTGGTGTCCATTGTCATCGTGTATGGCTGACCCGGCGTGTGAGTGCCCTCTTTGAAAAAGGAACGAATTTTTCCGGGTGTCATTACCTTCGTGAACTCGGGGCAACACGGATTTGTTTCAGGATCGGGGGGTCTCTTGCAGAAATCCCGGTTGCTATTGTCGAAACTCACTGCATCCAGGTTGACGGGGTTGAGCGTGCCGAGCTGACTCGTACCGTCGCAACTTCCCGTCTTGCACCACTTGCCAGCAAGCGCCCATTCGCTGGTTTTTTGATTCAGTGTCGCTTGACAACGGTCTTTGCACTTGCCCGCTTGCGGGCCGGGCGGTAACTGAGACATGTCGGCCTCGTTCCAAGACTGCGTGTAACTAGGTCCGTTGCTTGTCGTGCAAGTGACGGCGCAACTGCAGGTGGCGGCGAACGCGGTCTGCGCGAGACCTGAAAGTACTAATGCGAAGCAGACCCCGAGCATTTGAATGACGCGACGGCTCCACGCTACGCGCTGAGGCGGTTTGTATGGTGAGTGCGGCGAAATCCGTAAGTGCTGAATTGGCGACGGCAAGGTGAAATTGGTTTTCATGGCGACGATTCCTTAGAAAAGCCCGCTTTATGCGCCCCGGACCGATAGGCGTCGCTCAGGGCAAAAATATTGCCGCTGACCGATACCACCTCTCAAACGGCGGTTGTGCGAAAAACCGGCCAAATCAGACAGGGCAATTCATCGGCGGATGGGTTTTCCGTGCGGCAATCGCAGGCTAGGCGCTCCGTGCGCACCGAGGCGTCGCTACACTGATGTCGTTGCGCTGCATGCGTTGATGGGCACGTTGTGGCTTATCGGCGGACTGCGCTGCGTAAAGTGCGCATGCAATGGACGTAATTGCGACCGACCTGGGTATGCCGACCCGTCATCCGCCCGAGAGCGAAGGATTACCTCATACGCAAAAACTTCGTTTGATATTCCGCTAGCCGGGTGTGTCAGGCCGCAGCACTGCGCAGATCATCCGAATGATGGCCTCATTGGTGCCGATTGACGCAGCGGAAGTGGGCACGCTCAGCAACGGCCACGTCTGCGCATTTTTTATCTAGCGAATGGGCGAAATGTATGAATTTTTGTTGTGCATCAGAGATGCTGTTTCGCGCCCCGAACGAACATGCCCGCGACCTCTAGAAACAACGCGCCACACACGGCGAAGAGTGCCGCCACGAGCGCAATCGCGATGATTGCCACCAGCAGCGAGGTGCGCGCGCCGTCGGTGCGACGGCGCACCCACGCGCGGCGAACGTAGATACACGTCGCAATAAATAACGCCAACGCAATTGCGGGAAGGCCGAACGCTTAGAACAGCAAACTAGTTTCTGAAAACACGATTTCCTCCAGCTTTCGAGTATAAATTTTCCAGTAGCGCCGGTGCCGCGCACGGCTCTACCTACCAGACGAACCCATGATGATTGGCGCGACCTTCGCGGGCGCTCGCTCGACGCCCGTAGGATTGTGCGGGCCGATTTGCGAGCCGGGCGGCGGCTTTGTGGCGGCGGTCGCGCGGTCTGGCGGTCGGGTTTTGTATCGCGGCTGGCGTCGGTTTCACCTCAAAGCAGATCGCGCCTATGGCGGGCGCTTGTCCGGCTGTGTTACCGACCTGGCAGGCAGCTGTCTTGGCGTTGCCAGAAGAATAGGTGGCGTTTGGCACACCAGCCGATGCCCTATGCGCGGCGCATAGAAGAGAAGTGGTTCGGCAAATTCAGACAGCGGATTAAGCGAAACTTCAGGGCATT
>ENA-OFCX01000611-OFCX01000611.1-metagenomes-genome-assembly--contig:-NODE-611-length-17566-cov-3.070641_pt1 | contig 17566 bp, 15 predicted proteins | sample MGYA00153384_OFCX01 | MGnify analysis MGYA00153384
GTGCAGCGTGACACCGCTCACGCGGGTTGCGGACGTGCTCACTTCAGCCTTGGTCAGTGCCACGATAGCCTCTTCGCCGCGCGCTGCATCCACATAACCGACGATCTTGGCCGGATTGCCCTCAACCACGGCGTTGGGCGGCACCGAACGGGTGATGACTGCCCCAGCGGCCACCATGGCATTGCGGCCAATCTCCAGGCCGGGCAGGACTACTGCGCCCGCGCCAATGGAAGCACCATCGTGAATGGTGGTAACAAGAAATTTCTCGGGCTTTTGACGGCTGCGCGGGAATCGGTCATTGGCGAACGAAGCGTTGGGGCCGATGAATACATCGTCGCCCACGCGCAAGCCGTCCCACAGTTGCACGCCGCTCTTGACGGTAACGCGGTCGCCAATAACGACGTCGTTTTCGATCAGACAGTGGGAGCAAATATTGCAGTCTTCTCCAATCTTTGCCCCGGGGAGGACGACAACGAACTGCCAGACGCGCGTGCCAGTGCCAATTTGAGCAGTTTGGACATCCGCTAGAGTGTGGATGAGCGATTGACTCACGGAATACTCTTCATAATTTTCAGGCTCAAGGCGTTGGTGCATTGCGAATTTGGCTTAATTAACCGACTTGGGCGGAGTCGTTGAACGTAATGGACCGGCATGTTGACAAAAAAGGGGCTTTTTGTCCTGTGATGGTTGCGGTGCCTAAATTATCGGACCATCTTCAGATTGTAAAGTGCCAAACCGACCCGTAGAATTGCTTCAGTTTTAATAGCTACTCAGGCCTATTTCCATTAAATATCAGCAAACATTAGCCTCACTTTACCCGCGCGCCTTATCGCAGCCCGTTGACACGACGGCGCCGCTGCCCGCAGGGGCTGCAGAAGCTGCAGTTGATAAGGGATGGCCATGCAGGCTATATCCAACGGTGCGTGTTGGTTTGTCAATGACTAGTCAGGTTCAAATGTCGATGCCTGCAGCAAATAGGCAAAATAATCGTTTTATCGAAAGTGCGTTGAATGAAATTTGCAAGCGAGCGCATGACTGCCACGGGACTTTTTAAGATTTTTTGGGTGCTGGCAATTGCGCTAATGATTTGCGCCATGTTTTTCATCAGCAAATCGGGCAGTTTGTTGTTTGCTGCGCTACTCGAGCGGTCTGGTCCGCGTTTCTCAGCGCCGCAAGCAAAGACCGCACAGGCCATTGTGGTGCTGACGGGGCGTAACGCGTCGATGCTGGAGGCTGCGCGATTGCACCGCCAGACGGGCTTGCCGGTGCTGGCGTCTGGTGGTGACGGCGAGGCCGCTGCCATTAAAAACCACCTCGAAAAAAGCCTTCAAACACCCGTGAAATGGACTGAGGGTAATTCAATTAACACCGAGCAAAACGCCAGATTTTCAGCCGCCATTTTGGCCAAGGCGCAGGTTCGCAAAATCATTTTGGTGACGCATGCCATGCACATGCGGCGCGCTCAGGCTATGTTTGTAGACCAAGGGTTTGAAGTCGTCCCGGCACCGACGGATTTTTCGGCCTGGCCCGAGCTGCGATGGAGAGACTTGCTGCCCAGCAGCGAAGGCCGAAAGCTTGCGAAATTGGCACTACATGAAGTGTTTGGCCTTGCGTTCTACAAGCTTCGTTTCGCCGTTCAGTGATCAGCCCCCCTCACCTCCCAGTTAATTTACTATGTTTTTAATAGCTGCTTGCGCCCGTAATATATGGGTAAAAGCCTGTTTTAGCTATTATTTTGACTCTGCATACCATGGCATGGCTTGCGCAATGCCTTCCGCCAGGCGGTGCGTGGGGGCGTAACCCAGCAGACGCAGGGCTTTGCCAATGTCGGCCTGGCTGTGGCGCACGTCGCCAGCGCGAAAGTCGCGGTAAGCGGGCTGCACGTTTGCGCTGACGCCGTGGGCGGCCAGGTTGCTGCGCAGCAAGCCGAACAAATCATTCAGTGTGGTGCGGTCGCCCACGGCTACGTTGTAGACCTGGTTCCTGGCTTCAGGGCTGGCAACAGTCGCAGCCAAAAGATTGGCTTGCACGGCGTTGGCGATGAAGCAAAAGTCACGGCTGGTTTCACCGTCGCCGTTGATCTGGACCGTGTCGCCTTGCAACAGCGCTGCTGTCCATTTTGGGATGACAGCGGCGTAAGCGCCGTTGGGGTCCTGGCGGGGGCCAAACACATTGAAGTAACGCAGGCCAATGGTGTTGAAGCCGTAGCAGCGTGCAAACACGTCGGCATACAGCTCGTTGACGTATTTGGTCACGGCGTAGGGGCTAAGGGGCTTGCCGATTGTTTCTTCAACCTTGGGCAGTGCGGGGTGATCCCCATAGGTGGAGCTGCTGGCGGCGTAGGTAAAGCTTTTGACCTTGGCGTCGCGGGCGGCCGTCAGCATGTTTAAAAAACCGGTGATGTTGGTGGCGTTGGTGGCGATGGGGTCGGCCAGGCTGCGGGGCACGCTGCCAAGGGCGGCTTGGTGCAGGACGTAATCAACGGGTAGGCCACTTGGGGCGTTCCCATTGAAGCAAGCTGGCGAGCCGTCACCCCTGCCCTCCTCCGAAGGAACAGAAAGCAAGGCCGGAACAGGTTTGCTCCAGACCATGGCCTTTTGGCAGTCTTGCAGGTTGCGTATGTCGCCGTTGATAAAGCTGAAGTTGGCCCACTGCGCGGGACTGACAAGGGTTTGCGCTTCATCAAGGTTGCGCTGGTGGCCGGTGGCAAAGTTGTCAAGACCGACCACACGCTGGTCGAGCTTGAGCAGGGTTTCCAGCAGGTTAGAGCCGATGAAACCGGCCACGCCGGTGACAAGCCAGGTGCGGGGCGCTTGAGTGAGGCGGGTTTGGAGTGCGTTGTAGGCGATCATAAATTTTGGTTTTTTATCGGCGTTACATTGCCCAGTTGGCAAGTTGCAGCGCTTCCACGCGTTCGAACTCACGCAGGTTGTTGGACACGAGCGTCAGCCCTTCGCTGCGGGCATGGGCAGCAATGTGCAGGTCATTGACACCGATGGGTTGCCCCCGCTTTTCCAGGGCACTGCGAATGCTGCCGTAGTGCTGCGCGGCCTTTGGTCCGTAGGCCAGCACCTCCAGGCGGGTACAAAAATCTTCGACCACCGCCAAGGATCGTGCCGGCGCGCTGCTTTTCTCCGCGCCGTGCAGCAGTTCGGCCAGCGTAATCGCAGAAATGGCCATGTGGCCGGCATGTTCATTGAACATTTGCAGCGCCGACAGTGGCCTGCGCTTGATTACATAGATCACGATATTGGTGTCCAGCAGGTAGCGCAGCATTACAAGGCTTCGCGCTCAGGCTGATCCTGGCTGGCGCGCGTCTCCATGAAATCGTCGGCCACCTGCGGGCCATTCAAAAAGAAACTGTCCCATGTCTGCCCCACCGGCGCAATGATGCGCTCGCAGCCGCGCGCCCGGACATCCACGCGCTTGACGTTGTCAGGCAAGCGCAGCTCGGCAGGCAGCCTGATGGCCTGGCTGCGGTTGTTAGTGAACACTGTGGTGGTGGTCATCGTTCGCTCCTTGTTTTTTTAGAGGGATAACGCGATTGTATATCCCAACAAAAATCACAGGCGCAGGTCGCTTTCAGCGGCGGGCAATATGTATTTCAGGTCGTACAGCACATGGTTGGGCTTGCCCAAGGCACGTATGGCGGCTGCACCCATGGACTTGAACTGATGGTGGGCCACGGCCACGATGATGCCGTCGTAGGTGCCGGGCTGGGGCTGGGCGACAGGGGTAATGCCGTATTCGTGCTCGGCTTCTTCAGCGCAAGCCCACGGGTCGTACACGTCTACTTCGCAGTTGTAGTCTTGCAGTTCGGTCACGATGTCAACCACGCGGGTGTTGCGCAGGTCGGGGCAGTTTTCTTTAAAGGCCAGCCCCATTACCAGAATGCGGGCGCCATTTACATGCAAATAGCGCTTGGTCATGGCTTTGACGAGTTGGCCAACCACATAGGCGCCCATGCTGTCGTTTAGCCGGCGGCCGGCAAGAATGATTTCAGGGTGGTATCCAATAGCCTGAGCCTTATGCGTCAGGTAATACGGGTCAACGCCAATGCAGTGGCCGCCAACCAGACCAGGCCGAAACGGCAGAAAGTTCCATTTACTGCCGGCCGCTAGCAGCACGGCTTCGGTGTCGATGCCCATCTTGTTGAAGATGATGGCCAGTTCGTTAATCAGGGCGATGTTTAAATCACGCTGGGTGTTTTCAATCACCTTGGCAGCTTCAGCCACCTTGATGCTGGCGGCCTTGTGGGTGCCAGCGGTGATGATTTCGTTGTACAGCGCATCGACGATGTCAGCTACTTCAGGCGTAGAGCCGGATGTGACTTTTTTAATCGTTGTGAGGCGGTGCTCCTTGTCGCCGGGGTTAATGCGCTCAGGGCTGTAACCAGCGTAAAAATCTACGTTGAATGTCAGCCCTGAAAACTTTTCGAGTACCGGAACGCAGTCGTCCTCGGTGGCTCCGGGGTACACGGTGGATTCGTAAATCACGATGTCGCCGGGTTTAAGAACCTTGCCCACGGTTTCGCTGGCCCTTAAAAGAGGCGTCAGGTCGGGACGCTTGTGCTCGTCAATGGGCGTTGGCACCGTGACGATAAAGCAGTTGCAGGCGCGTAGATCCTCAAGTTCGATGCTAAAACGCAGTTGGCCGGCTGCTTGCAGCTCTGCCGGTTCGGTTTCTAACGTGTGGTCGTGGCCGGCTTGCAACTCGGCAATGCGTTTGGCATTGATGTCGAATCCAAGCACAGCACGTTTTTTACCAAACTCGACCGCCAGCGGCAGGCCAACATAGCCCAAACCAATAACGGCAATGTTGCAGGCAGAGGCGGCGATTTGCGAATTTTTTAATGAAATCATGAACAAGAAGAAACGTAGTACGGGATTCAGGCAGCTTTGACAGGTTTTAAAACAAGAGTGGCCGGGCTCATGCACCATCGGAACTGGGTTAGCCTGGCATAAATGGCGCTGTAAAGCACCGCATATGCCAGCAAACCAAACACCAGCACCACAGACTGCGTAGGCCATAACACTGCAATAACGGCAGGCACCAACGCCATGATCCACATGGTGGCACCGGTAAGGGAATTGCGTGCCAAATTACTGGCTCGGGGAAAAAGGAATCGCACCATGCGCCGCTTAACCAAACTGTGTAAGTGCAGCCGGTCGGCGTCGCCAGGGCTGAGATTACGGCGGCGACGGCGCACTATGCTAAATAACACTTCCAAAATCGGGTAGCCACACGCCAGCACTGGTGCCCAGGCCGAAACCTGACCGTGGCGCTGAAGTATCAAAACCGCCAGCCAGGCTAACGCAAAGCCAATAAAGTAAGCTCCGCCATCACCCATGAATACTTTGCCCAACGGCCAGTTCACGATTAGAAAGCCCAGCACAGCGCCTGCAAGTATCAAACAGACACGCGACAGGTCCTGATCGCCAAGGGCGCTGGTAATGACGCCAAATGCTGCCAAGATTACAAGTACGGAACCCGCCGCAAGCCCATTGAAACCGTCAATGATGTTGATGGCGTTGGCCACGCCAGCCGAGGCAAATGCAGTGAAGACAACTGACACGAAAGTAAAACCCAGCAACCAGTCAAGCCCGGGCATATTGGCATAAGTGATGGAATAGCCTGTAATTGTCCAGCCGAGCACGCCGCAGCTCATGGTTGCGAGCAGGCGAGTGCGCACACTTACGCGCTTGGTAATGTCTTCCAGCAGGCCAAATACAAATGCGGGGATGCTCGCCATGATAAGCGGGCCGAGTAAGGCTTTTTTTGCAGGGTCAGTCAGTGAGTACCCCGCTATTACGCCAAATGCTATGGCGATGCCGCCAACACGTGGAGTAGGGTCGGTATGAAACTTTTGAATACCCTCATGCAAATCCATGGTGAAGTGTCCATGCCAACCTTTGGTAAAAACCAAAAGCAGCGCCGTTAAAAGCGAAACGGCCACAGCCATGAATGCGGAGATAGAGACACTATCAATAAAACTTTGGATCATGAAAAGAACGCTGATGGTGGGAGGGCTGGGCGGAATAGTGGGCTATGGATTTAGATCCCAACAAAAAACTTTGCAGGCTACCACAGCTACATAACAAAGAGACCACGTTCCGTAACTCTGATTTTAAATTTACCTAACTTTTAACAATCACCAAGGTATGTTTCTCGCTTGTTTAAAGATTTGCGCTTTGTCGAAGCTTGCTCAACCAGCCCAATCGGGGCTTTCGTTGCTGCAAAGGCGTCACGTCATCGGGTGAAAGGTTATCCAGGATGGCCTGAGGGCGCTCAAACACCAACCGCGCTGCTTCGGTTTTGCCCAGCAAACGTTCGGCAACTGCCAACCCTTCGGACAGGCACGGAATGCGCCGCCGGTTGGAGTGGGCATCGGTTGCCAAAATGTGCGTGTGTCCTTCACCAATAAACTTTTCGCCCCAATATTTGGCTCGCGGTCCAAACATTCCGGTCAGTGCCCCGGCGGTTACCTGCATCCAGGCGCCTTGCTGGATCAGCCGAACAAATACCTCGAAATGCGTTTCAACCCAGGTCAGTCGTTCAGGGTGGGTTATCACGGGAATGTAGCCGGCTGCCACCAATTGAAAAACAGACTCTTCAAAACGCGGCGGCGCCACGTGATGCGAAGGCTCCAGCAGCACATAGCGCGAGCTGTTCAGGGTGGGCACGCGCGCCTCGCGCAAGCCCGCCAGCACCTCAGGAACAAGGTGCACGTCAGCCCCGATCACCAGGCGCAAGGCAATGCCACGCGCTTGCAGCTCAAGCTGCAGGGCATCGCGTGCGGCGGCAATGCCGCTGGCATTGTTGACATAGAGACCGGGATAAATATGCGGCGTACACGCCATTGTTTGAATGCCGTCGGCCACGGCTAACTGAGCCATCTCTATGGATATGGCCAAGGTTTTAGCGCCGTCGTCGATGCCTGGCAGGATATGGCTGTGTAAATCAATCATTGAAGCGTCTCCAGTTTGAAATCGTCAAACGTCACCTGTCCGCGAAGCCCTGTGCCTGACTCGTAAGGGGCATAGGTTTGCAGTTGCAAAGTGACAGCATTTGCGCAATTTGATGGAACTTCAAATTCAAAACTGAATGGCTGCCAAATTGACAATGTGTCTTTGATTGCTGGCGTGCGGGCAATTTCGCGACCGTCATTTGCGCAATTGACGGTCCAGGCCAGTCCTTCGTTTGTCTGAAATCTGGCGGTCATGAATTGCCCGCTGAGCCGGTATCGCTTGTCAAGCAATACGACATGCTGTCGAATGACAGGCACTGCCATTGCTCGTCCGGTGAATGCCACTTGAAGCACGCCGCCACGCTTGTCAAGCGCCACTTGACGTACCAGGGCGCCAGCTTTAGACGGCTGCTCAGGCATGACTTCCCAGTCAAATCCACCGGGAATAAAACCGTTGTTGAAATCCCCATTGAAAATAAGCGGTGACGGATGACCCAGCCATGCGTTCCATAAAGCGCGCGCCTCAATCCATTGTTTTTCGGTTTTAAGTTGCTGGAGCAACTGCTGCATCAGTTCTGGCGAGACGCTTTTCTGCGCCACTGCCTGCACCACCAACGGCATGGCTTCAACCACCGTAACGCGCGCTTGCGGCAATGCGCCGACCATGAGCCCAAACCAACGGGTTCCCGGCTTGAGGTGGTTTTTCATCGCAGCCATAGCCAGCGGCTCGCGCATCAGGGTGGCCAGCGCGACAGCCGCTTGCCCATCGTCGCTGTCTTCCACCAATCGAGTCAACCAGTCAACGGCCACTGCCCACTGCTGATGCTGCACTGCACGAATGGCCTGCAAGCGGTGCAAGCGACGGTCTTGCCTGGCCAATCGCGTTGCAATGTCCAAAATAGCGTCATGGTCAAGTCGCCCAGGCTTGTAAGTTGGCTGACTGCTAAGCAATGCGAGTTGGATCCAGGCTTCCGAATCGCCGGGGTTGCGCTCTATTTGCACAAGCAAAGTCTCACGCTGCGCGCTTTCGCTTCGGTCCCGATTGATGCACGATTGCAGCTCAGGCCATTGCTTAAGCACACAGGCCCGCTCCAAATTTATGCTCCATGCAGCCCAGGCCAGCGCTAGCAGCAATCCGGTAAGCACCATAAAAATGACCAAACGGATGCCGAAACTAAACGCCGAGCGGCTACCAGCAGACGACTTTTGAATCAAGGCCTTGATCCACTTGTTGACAGTTCGGTCATCACCACCTGGCCATCACGCATGACAAACGCTGCCCGCAACTGCAGCTCACGAACCGGCAAAGGTTGTCCCTGGTCTTGCAAAATTAACTGCACCACGCCATCCACAGTCAGCTGATCACCAGTGGGACGACTGCGCAACTGGACACGCCCCACGCGAACAGCCCGCGAGCCACCAATCAAAAGGTTGTAGGCGTTCACCAAATCAGAAGCGCCGCTGCTGCGGCTAACAGATCGTTCCAGGCCTCGCAGAAGGTCTTCGCCGCGGCCAGCCTGCATCGATTGAATAAGCTGGTTGAGCGCCGGCTGCGCGTCAACAATGTTTGGCCTTGCCGCTGCGTCGCTCACGGGTTGAATCGGAAGCAGTTTTACTGGTACAGCATTCCCGGTCATTAAAGCAACCTCTGCAGCTGACACCTCTGCGTTGTTGGGAAGCCGCGCCGTCAGAGCAAGCTGTGTTTCCGGAATTAACCGGGCCAGTTGGGTTGATTGAACCGCATTAATTTCCGGGGAGGCCTGAGCGGTATTGGAAGCCTGCAGTAACAGGTCCGTTGGAGCCTGCTTTGCAGTTTTTGCTTCACTAACAAGCTTGCTGGCGTCAATTTCCCGGGCGGCTTTAGCGGTTTGAACCGGCAGCGTTGCAGCTCTAGCTTCTGTAAATGTTTGAGAAGCGAGAGCCGTCGGTTTTGCTCGCGCGATCGTCGCCTCTTGAGCTGACTGCAGCTCCTTCAAGGTGGCAGCCTGTGCCGCCTTCACCATGCTGGCATCCTGCGCTGCCTTGAGCGACTGGGCCAACGTGGCAAGTTTTGCTTGTTGGGCGAGTTGTGCAAGTTTTTCCGCTTGCGCTAACTTAAGGATCTCAACGTCTTTCGCGCCTCTCGATGCGCTGAGGTCTTGAATTTGACCAGCTTGCTGCGCCGGTTGGCTTGCAGCAGCGCCGTCTTCGGGCAGCTCGATCTGCGCCACCCGCGTTTGATGCGTGTCGTCAGAGCTGGCTTGCCAGAGTGTGCCAAGCAAAATCAACGCGAAAAACCCTGCGCTTACCAACGCCCAGGCTTGGTACTTGAAAAACGTGTTGCCATGAGCGACAGGCCGAGGAAGCACGGCAGCCCGAGTGTGCACTGGCAAAAATCTGCGTTTTTCGCTGCCTGGCAGTGTTCGGTTGTACTCAGCCTGCAATGTGGCCGAGGAAAGAACATCATGAGCAAGATTAATTCGTGTAGCGGAGCCGGGGGGCCAGGCCTCGCCATTGCCAACAAAATCAGGATGCGTCAGGCGTATCAAGATTCGGTAATGCAAGCGCAACGAATGTTTGCTGAAACCATGCTCCAAGCCCAGTACGGTGTAGTGATCAGAGCCAGGACGCAACATCGCTGCGCGAATAAAAAAGGATGCCGCCCGCTTCAAGCGCGACATATCGGTCATGTCAGGCACCAGTCCTTTAACCGGGCGGCCTGCAGCCAAGAGCAAGACATCGTGGCTACCGTCAAACAGGATTCGCGGCTCGCGCAAGCTCAGTGGATAGCGCCCCGGCAAGGATTCAAAATCAAAAAGCGTGTCTATCAAATGCCGCAGCGCAGATGTACGGTCTGCTTGCACGTCGGGCATGGGCATCGTGCTTAAACTTCGCGCTTTGTGCTTTGTGCTCAGGCAGCTTGCGCAGAAGCTGTTTTGGCCGGCGTGGAGCTTGTCAAACGGTTACCGGTGCCAGCTGCAGCATTTTCTGCCCCATAAGCTCCGTAATAACCGTAATACTGCGTTTCACTGGCACCAGCACTTGTGAGCACAACGCCAAGCGGCATAAGGCCTCCCAGACGCAATCTGCGGAGGGCATCACGGATGCTGGAAAGTTTGGTGCTGCCAGCCTTTACCGCAAACAAGATATTTTGCACATGGTTGCCCAACACAATGGCGTCAGCAATGCCTAAAACGGGTGGTGCGTCGATGATGATTTTCTCAAAGCCCAACGCCTCGGCACGGTCTAAAAGCTCAAGCAAGCCAGGTCCCATCAACAAGTCAACCGGACTTGGGGGATGTGGCCCGGCAGTCAGGACAGCAAGGTTGGCAATGCCGGAATCTTGAATCAGTGCTTCGCGCTGCACATCACCCGACAGATAGCTCGACAAACCAGATTGATTAGGGCGTTTTAAAGCTTTGTGCTGTGACGGGTTTCGCATGTCGGCGTCAATAAGCAGGACGCGTTGACCCAGCTGTGCCAAATTGATCGCGAGGGCAAGCGCCGTTGTGGATTTTGCTTCGCTTTGCACGCTGCTGGTGACCATCAAACGGCGTGGCGCGCCTTCGGCAGTTGAAAACTGCAGCGCAGTCCTCATTGATCGGTAAGACTCTGCAAACGTACCGCGAGGATCCTCCACCGTCAGCAGCGCAAGTGAGTCAACACGAACCTGTTTTTTCTTCATGAAGGGAACAATTCCAAGAAGGGGAAGCCCGAGCTTGGATTCAATCTCGTTTGCGTTTTTGACAGAGTCGTCAAGATGCTCTCGTGCAAAAACAATTCCCATGCCCAAAAGCAGGCCCGCCATAAGCCCCATTCCAGCATTTTTTAACAAATTGGGAGATATCGGAAACAACGGAGTATTGGCTTCATCCACCACAGAAATATTATTGGCAACAACACCGCTGGAGACTCCAACCTCTTTAAGCCTTTGAAGCAGGCCGTCGTAAAGTTCACGATTGGTGCTGAGTTCGCGCTTGTACAAATTTAGCTCCACGTTTTTGTCCTGCGACAGCAAAATTTCCTTTCGCGTGTCTTGAAGACGCTCTCGCACTTTATCTTCCTGCTTTTTGACCGCCTCATACTGCGCTTTGAGCGAGGTCAACACCGCTGCAACCTCACCCTTGATGCGCCCCTCCAACTCAGTAATTTGTGCCTTGAGTTGCAGCATCTTTGGAAATTCTGGTTTATAAATTGCCAAATTGGTCAAGTATTCAGCTTCCAACTTGGCTTTTTGCTCTTTATACGACTGTACGGTTTTATTGTCTAAAACCTGCGGTGCGCTTTCAGGGCTTATTGCCACTGCGTTGTAAGTCGCTTCAAACTTCAGTCGGTCTTGTTCCACCTTTCCAAGAGCTGATGAGTAGTCGGTATAGGTCTGATTAATAACATTGGTTTTTTCGTCAAGAGACAAGATGGAGTTGTCTTTTGCATAGGTGTTGAGGGCGCGCTCAGACTCTTCAAGTCGCGCCTTCGTGACCTTAAGTTGCTGCTCCAAAAAACTTTTGGCATAAGTAGAGGATTGGGAACGCCGCTCAATGCTCAGCGTAATAAAAGTGTTGGCGATGGCATTGGCAATGCGGGCGGCTTGCGCCGCATTGGTGTTGAAGACTTTCACTTTGACAAGCCGGGAATTGCGCACGGGTTCAACTTTGACCGAGCCCATGAATCCTGCAACGACTGATTCACGGCTTAGATAGACCCGATCATCGACCGATGGTTTGCCAAGACGCCGATAACCGCTCACGATGCTTGTCCATAGGTTGCCGCCTGCTTCAGTCGCCGCGTCGCGTGGTGCGGCCTCAACGACTATTGGCCTTCCTATGGCGGCGCCAGCAGCCGCACGACTCGGAGCGCGGGTTACGTCTAGTTGCAGCTCATCAATAACGCGTTCAGCCAGCGACCGGCTTTGAAGCAATTCATATTGTGTTTGCAGCGTAAGGAATTCGTCTCCCTGGGAAGCATCAACGTCTTTATTAAACTGAACAATTCGAGCAGTAGATTGATCGATTTGAAGGAGTACGCTTGCCTGATACATGGGGACAGTAGTGAGTCCTCTTAATACAGCAACTGTCGTGCACAACGCAACCGTAGCAAGAAGCAGCCATTTGTACTTCAAAATTATCTTTAAAACATCCCTGACGGAAAACGCTTCGTCAGTGACTTCGGCTGCCTCGGCTCGATTGGCGCCGGTTTGAAGCAGATAGGACTGCTGCCGTAGCTGCAGTGCAGTAACTGGACCAGGCGGGCGAGCAGGATGATTGTCAGGCAAAGTCATAAGCGAAAAAAAATAAATGCGGCGTTCAGGTATGCCGGATGACGGCCAATTACCGAGGAATAACAGTTGAAAAAGGATTGATCGAGTCGATCACGTCGCGAAACAGGGAGTCGCGCAAGGCTGCCCGTATGGGATCGCGTTTGACGACTATGACGTCATCGGCCACGATGAAAGGGTCGATTAATTCGCCCTTGCGAATCTTTTCAAGGTTAAAAGTCTGGGTGAGCTTTCCGCCATCAGCACCGGTGCGAAACACCATAATCTGTGAAAGATCTGAATAAGCTGCACCGCCGCCGGCCAGAGCTAGAGCGCGAAGCAAGGTGACCTGCCCCGTAATTGGATAAATGCCAGGTTTTGCCACAGCGCCTTCAAGAGTTATACGCTGCGATGTGAACTCACGAATAAACAGCGAAACCTGCGGATTTTGCAGGAATTTTTCAGTGTACTTTTTGGCAATCAGCTCTTCAGCTGCCTGCGCCGATAGCCCAGCTACAACCACACTACCCACCAAGGCAAGTGAAATTTGACCTGAGGAATTCACACGGATTGTTCGTTTAAGGTCTGGCACACCGAAAACTTCCACATCCATCAAGTCATTGGGGCCGATTCGGTAGTCTGCCCCTAGACTGGCTAATGTTCCAAGCGCCGCAGGACGGCCCACCGATGGCGTCGAAGCAGACGTGAATGGGACACCGGGTACGGTGTCAACGCTTTGCGATGGCGGGGAATCAGCGGCATTTCTGCCTTGCGATAGTGCTAAGCCTGATTGACCTCCAATCAGCGATAACGCCGCTAAATAAAATGCAAATTTCATAGGAATCCTTTATGTTGCAATACTGCAAAACACAGAATAGGCGAGGCCGTGACGGACGAGCCCGAAACCATTTACCCGCTTAAAGATTTTAGTCGAACTGCTGCTTGGGCTGTAGCAGTTTGCTACAGTTAGAAAGTTTGCAACTATCGTTGTCGGCCGCTGCTGATCAAAGGAAAACCCAGGAGTGGTACGGTACCCACGCAAAGGCATGTGTTGCGAAGTTAAGCCATACAAGTAAAACTACCGCATAGTAAAGCACTACAGCGATTACCCACATGCGAACACCGCGTCCGCGTCCCAGCACATCAGGCAAGCGGGCAAAAACAAACAACTGTAGCGGTATCAAATACAGCGCTACCCTGTCAACGGCTGTAGATGAGGAAGACACAAGCAGCCATGCAACAGAAGCAAGTGCCAGCACGGACATGCCAATCCACAGGTTTCGCTCTGCTGGTTGCCAGACAAACCTTTTTCGAAACAGAAGCAAAATCGTTGCTGGCAGTGCGTTCATTGCAATTCGGACTGCTGCTCCTTCAGATTTGTACCCTGCCTCCAGATAGTCGGTGACCGAATTGTTCACATTGTCTGCAAGCAGCAAATAGTAGAGCGCAGCAGTAGCAATACCAACCCAAAGCCCAGCCCAGAGCCGACTGCTTTGGGTTGCCAATATTGCTAACGGCACAAGCAACACCGCAGATTTATGAAAAGTTGCAGCGACTGCAACCCACAACACAAACTGCAGGTTGCTTTGTTTAGCAAGTCCCACCAGGATCTAACCATTTGCATGCAACATACTGACTCGGCGCACTGGCCGCAAAAAGGCTCCAAACAAGCAAGCGCACAATATGGCATTCGCCGGAATTCGCAGGTTGAAATCAACAAATGAGTGCAAAAAAATCGCCAAAAGTCCCAGTCCGCTGAACACTTGCAACGGTGCAGCGTCCACTCCGCGACCCTTTTGATTAACATGACGCCATAGCGACCAGGCTTGACGGACTGCCAGCACTGCTATTAGTGCCGCCACCAAAACAAACAAATATCCAAATTCAATCAGTAACTCAACATAGTCATTGTGTGCGTGCTCTGCAAACCCACGGACGCCAGGCACCTCGAACGCCGGATAAACCGCCGAGTAAGAGCCAGCACCCGAACCTGTAGGCCAAAAAGCAAGGGCCGCTTGCCAGCTGCTGGTAACCAGCATCCAACGAAAATTGCCGTCAACGCCCAAACGGTCAGCGTCAAAACGAACCACAAGTGTGTTTACCCCGACCACAACCAAGCCCGCCATGACCAACCCTACCGCACCTAATGCATACCATTTCCGGGACGTCTTGGAAACTGCGCTTAAAGCCAGCAACAAAGCAAAAAAAGTAACCATCATTCCTGTTGTCGCACCTGTTCTTGAGCCTGATGCAAGAACCGCTGTAACGAGAACCAAGAGAACCACCAACCAAAAAACGGTAACTAATTGAAGACGTTGATATAGCTCCGCACGTCGGTGGGGTGCCGACCGCAGAACCACAAACACGGCTAACGGTAACGTCATAGAGATGTAATTGGCGAAATGGTTAACGTTGGCAAAACTGCCAATCAGGCTGCCCCTAAATTCAGCATCAAAATACAAACTTTTGAAAGGGCCAGCTTGCAGTAGCCCCCAAACCGCCTGCACAAAAGCATTCAATACCAATACCGGAGGCAGCAAAGCCATTTGCTTTTGACTGGAAGTGCGTGCGACCAAAAACGCCGCAACCAAAGGAATACCAGCCATTAAGGAAGCGCGCGTAGCATCTGGGGTCACCGAAAGCGCAAGCCATTCTGAGCTTGGCAGTTGACTGTACTGCCCATGCCCAGGAAGCGTTGACCACAATGCAACTGGCAAAGGAGTCAGTTGAAGCAATGCTGCAAAAAGTGGTGACACGACAAGCAGCCATTCGAACAACGGCAAAGGCGTAGAAGTAGCTTGCGGGTCTTCAGGATCAACTTTTTGTAGCCAAGTAAGGGCTAACAGCCAAAGGATCAAAATGCTCAACCATTCGAGACCAATCAACGCAATGTGACGGTTACCGCCGCGAATGATGGGCGCCAAAGCAAACAGTAAAAGCCCCCCACCAAAAGCAACAGGGCTCAAAAGCCCTGTACTTTTTACTTCAACCGAAATTGCCATCAGCTCCCGCTGAGTCTTTGAATAACGGAATTTTCATTTGAGTTTTTGAGTGCATTGATAGCACCAACAACTGTCAGTACACCAGCAACAGCAATCACACCATTGCCAACGCCCCCCGCCCCGACACCACCACCCACTGCCCCAACGGGTTGGATGGCGGCCAATATTGCTTTACATTCGCGCCTGAAGTCAACAGTGACAGCCTGATTAGGCTTCAAATCGATAACGCATCCATTTTTTAACCTGATTGTGGTCGAACCGTTAGCTGTAGTCACCACACGAGCGTTTTGCAGAATTATTTCGTCCTTAAACACATTTCCCATGGTGTTAGCCTGACTCACAGTGACCAAACCTTCAACACGGGTCACCACTCCAACCGCTTCAGGTGCAGGAGTTTGCGCAAAAGATACCGCAGTGAAAAACGCACTCAGAGACAGCAAAAATGTAAATTTCTTCATTATTTATTCCTCAATAAAACGAAAAACATGTCTTTCATATCATTTGAGTGTACACGTCTCTTGATGCCAGTAAAAGTTTCTTTGTGCAAATCGAACCATTTTCAACGCCTAGGCAACTTAAACACTTTCCGTGAACGAAGAAGAATTAGATAGCAGTAGCTTGTATGCTGAGTTCCGTATAAATATCGCAAGTAGTCGAGGCTCGGGAACAAGCGTTGCCAAAGCCACCGCAGCTTTAAAATGGCAGTTGGCAGGGACTTGAAGGTCATATGCTGCATGTAGTGCCAATCGGAAAGGCGTCGGGCGTCCAGGGTTTCCGTCGATTCGGCACTGGCCAAAGCCGTGGTCCACTCATGCGGAAGTTGACTCTCAAAAGTGCGAGCGGCATTTTCGATTGCATCAAGAACCACACCGGCCAGCCCTTTTTTTATTGAAAGATCAACTAGTCTGCGCCAGTCTGCGGGCGTGAAGTTTGCCCGCACAAGTTCCAGGTCATATTGCCACTTGAGCTTATCGCCCACCCCGATTGACAGGTTGAGTGCACGATGCACGCAGGCATGCATCAGCGCATGCACTACCCCTAGCCCGCGCGCATTGGGCGCAAGATTCGGCAGCGCAACCGAGTCAGCCATCAGTTCGTCAAAAGTGAACACGTCTGCAAACAGCGGCGAATTGGCCAGCCGCCAGTGAATGTCAATTTCAACATACCAATCACCAGACACAGGCCGCCGGCAGAGCAGTTCATAAGCAACCAGTTCGCCCGAGGTTTCTGAGCGCTCGTAGCCTGAAGCCGTCAGCAGGGCGGATAGTTGCTCGGCTGCTTCACGGGAAGGAAGCAGCAGATCAACGTCGCTGCAAGCGCGCAGGTGCGGGTGGGAATAGGCCCAATGCGCCAGCGCTGAGCCCTTTAGCAACAAGCCGGAAATATTTTCGTTCCGCATAAACCTCAGCATGCGCTGTACTTCAGCTTCCATTAACATTGAAAATATCGCATCCTTGCGTGCGGATGCGGCAAATGCATTAAAAATCTCAATGGGAACTTGTTGCCTTTGGAGCCTCCATGAAGTCAGCGACACCACTCCCTGCTCCGTTGCTACAGCAACGAATTCACTAACATCAAATTCCTTACCAAAAAGCCAGTCTGGATGCGCACCGCAAGTGGTGGCAGCGAACCAGGATTTAACGCTCAACATTGTTTACAAACAATAGTTTGAAAGGTTTAATACCGTTCATCAATTTCACTCAAGTTATCCACGTCGCTGCTTAGTGATTTCTGAAAATCTTTCGTGATAGCGTGGCACAGTTCGTCAATACGTGAAAAGTCAGCTGAGGCTGCTACGCGACGCATCGGAACGCTCTGCACTAATCGGCCCAACACCTCAAACTCGGTAGCGCGAAGAGATTTATAAATATAGTTGGCGGCGTAACTGTCTGATATTAAAGCCATCAGCGCATCCGTTGACCGAACAGCATCAACCACAGGCTGAATCGTGGCTACAGTTTCACGAGGCGCCAAAAAGTAAATTGCAGCAAGCTCCAGGGGTTCGCTTTGAAAACTGTAGCCAAGTGCATTGAGACCCAGAAAGCGCTTTTCCCAGTTCGGCGTCATCCGGGGAAGCATGTCAACTGAGCCGAACAATCCGGCAACAGATTCAGGCCACAAACGAATCCGCGGGTAAGCGGGTCGCACAAGAAAATGGGAGCGATTGTCAGTGAGAGACAAAATGTCATCACTCAGTACTGGATAACCCAAGCGTGCAAAGGCTGCTGCCGTCGTGGATTTGCCAGCACCCGACCCACCCACCAACGCAACGGCACGATTATTGATGGCCACAGCACTCCCGTGCAGACACATTACTCCTCGGGAACGCAAGACCGTTCCCATGATAGGACCCAACAAATAGGC
>ENA-OFCX01000613-OFCX01000613.1-metagenomes-genome-assembly--contig:-NODE-613-length-17539-cov-5.307481_pt1 | contig 17539 bp, 15 predicted proteins | sample MGYA00153384_OFCX01 | MGnify analysis MGYA00153384
TAAAGATGAGTCTGCTTACTTAGCAGCGTATTTCTTTGAAAATTATATAATAATTTATACTTGGCAGTTGCTTTGAGATATTTATGATTTGCGCGTCTACTATGTTATCTTGTTTAGTGCAAGGGGGATTGAAGCTATCTCCAGTCTTCACAATTCGTGTCCCTACTACGTAAATCCCGATGTTGTTGAAATTACCTAGTAAATTGTCATAGATAATTCGCTGGCCCTTGCTCTAGAATTTTAACTATATTTTAGGATGAATTATAAAAGTAGTGTGCTAGCATCAGTGTAAATTTTTCTATGTCTAAATTGGTAGAAGAATAGTGCATCGCAACACTTTAATTTAAAAAAGAATTTGGTAGGGTTTAAATATGTTTTTTCAACAAGCCGATCCAGAAAATAAGCTCAGTAATATTAGCAGTCACCATAAAAAAACCGCTAAAAATATGAACGATCGAACAAACTATCAAGATTTGCCCGAAAATTTTCCCGAGAAATCGGCAGAAACCAACATTTCAGAAGCTTATATTCTTAATCTGTGCGAATTGCAGCAGATGCAAGGAGCAATGGAACAGCTAAAGCAGGATTTGAAAGCTAGTGAATCTCGGTTCCGAAATGCGATCGCCAAAAATGCCGACGGGATCGCAATCGTGAATAAGCAAGGGCTTGTCTGTTTTGCTAACCCATCAGCAGAAGCGCTGTTTAACTGCAAAGCAGAGGAACTTTTGGGTCAAGCATTTTTTGGCAATTTGGTAGTAGAAAGTTCAGCTTGCGATATTGAGATGGACGCGGATATTATTCCCCAAGTTGGAGAAATAGAAGCAGCCGGAATGCGCGTTGTACAAACAGAAGTTGAAGCTATTCGCAAGCACAAAGCAAATGCTGTAGTGGAAATGCGAGTGGCGGAAACGGAATGGGAGGGAGAAATCGCTTATTTAGCAACGCTGCGGGACATTACCGATCGCAAACGCGCAGAGGAAATGCTTTGGTTGTACGATCGGGCAATGGCCGCTACCAGCACCGGAGTTACCATTGCTGACGCAACTAATCCAGAATATCCAGTTATTTATTGCAATCCGGCATTTGAAAGCATGACAGGTTATCGGCGCGAAGAAATTTTAGGAAGAAACTGCCGATTTTTACAAGGAAACGATACCGACTCCGAGGCGCTAGAAATCCTCCGCAAGGCATTGAAAACTAATAGCGAATGTCAGGTAACATTAAAAAATTACCGTAAAGACGGCAGCGCTTTTTGGAATGCTTTATCAGTATCTCCAGTGCGGGATCGAAGCGGCAAATTAACTCATTTTATCGGCGTACAGAGAGACTTCACCGATCGCAAACAAGCCGAAGAAGCCTTGCAGAATTCCGAATCACAAAGCAGAGAACAATCAGCTCAACTAGCAGCAGCACTTAACGAACTCAAAGCCACTCATTCCCAATTAGTTCAAAGCGAAAAAATGTCTAGTTTGGGATTGCTAATTGCCGGAGTTGCTCACGAAATAAACAACCCCGTCAGCTTCATTCATGGCAATCTCGCTTACCTCAAAGATTATACTCAAGACTTGTTGCACCTCCTCAAACTTTACCAACAGCACTATCCCAATCCTGTCCCAGATATTCAACAGGAAACAGAAAATAACGATCTCGATTTTTTAGCTGAAGATTTACCCAAAATACTGTCTTCAATGAGTATTGGTGTTGAGAGAATTTGCCAGATTGTTCAATCGCTGCGGAACTTTTCGCGACACGACGATTCACAGATGAAACCCATGAATCTCCATGAAGGTATTGACAGCACGCTGTTAATACTCAATCACCGTTTAAAAGGAAACGGAGAAATTCCACCCATTGAAATTATCAAACAATACGGAAACTTGCCACCTGTCGAGTGTTTTCCCGGGCCGATAAATCAAGTTTTTATGAATATCCTCAGCAATGCGATCGATGCTTTAGACGATCCAAACAGTCAGCTAACTTTTGAAGAAATGTCAGAGAATCCCAGCCAAATTAAGATTAGCACAGAAGTTGTTGGTAATTTTGTAGAAATCAAGATTTATGACAACGGCCCCGGAATAACTGAAGAAGTCAAACAGCGCATATTCGATACATTTTTTACTACCAAACCCATTGGTAAAGGCACGGGAATGGGTTTGTCCATTAGCTATCAAATTATTGTAGAAAGACACGAAGGGAAATTATATTGTACTTCAGAATTGGGCAAAGGCACGGAATTTACGGTCAAAATGCCGATCGTACATTAGCATTACCCACTACCCAACGTAGGGTGCGAATTGCGCACCCTACATATAGATTACAACACCTTAAAAAACCTCCACACCCTCCAACTTCTTCATAGTTTCAACCTTAGCCCTCGCCGCTTCCCCGCAAGTCTTCGGCGTCGGAAACATCTTCCCAGGATTCGCCAAACCTTTCGGATTAAACACCTCCCGTACCCACTGCATCGTCTCCAAATCTACCTCCGAAAACATATCCGGCATAAAACACTTCTTATCAGCACCAATCCCGTGTTCCCCCGAAAGACTACCGCCGACTTTGACACAAAGTCTGAGAATTTCCCCCCCCAATTCTTCCACCTTTTCCAGCGCACCTTTTACCGAGTTATCATACAAAATTAGTGGGTGCAAATTTCCATCTCCGGCGTGAAATACATTAGCAATCCGATAACCATATTTTTCACTCAAACCCTCAATTTCTTTAAGTACGAAAGCCATTTGGGTTCGAGGAATTACGCCGTCTTGCACGTAATAATCCGGGCTGAGATGACCCGCCGCCGCAAAAGCAGCTTTCCGCCCTTTCCAAATTTTCATCCGCGTTTCTGGATCGTGAGCCGTCGTGATATTCCGCGCTCCATTTTGCTTGCAGATATCAGAAATTCGCTGCTTATTTGTCGCAACTTCTACCTCTAAACCATCGATTTCTATGAGTAAGATTGCTGCCGCATCGCGGGGATAACATCCAGTTGCTACAACATCTTCTACAGCATTGATGCTGATGTTGTCCATAATTTCCATACCGCCTGGAATAATGCCAGCGCTGATAATATCGGAAACCGATTCGCCCGCTGCTTCTATACTGTCAAAATCTGCTAGAAGAACGCAAATCGATTCCGGCGCTTTCAGAATTCGCAGAGTAACTTCTGTAGCGATGCCTAAAGTGCCTTCGGAACCGACAAATACACCAGTTAAATCGTAACCAGGCATCTCAGGAATTTCACCGCCGACATCGACAATTGAACCGTCGGGAAGTACCAATTTCAATCCTAAAACGTGATTGGTTGTTACCCCATATTTAAGGCAATGAACGCCGCCAGAATTTTCAGCAACGTTGCCGCCAATCGAGCAAATAATCTGACTGGAAGGGTCGGGCGCATAGTAAAAACCGGCGCCACTAACTGCTTGCGTTACCCAGTTATTAATTACTCCTGGTTGCACAACTACTTGCTGATTTTCTAAGTCTACTTTCAGGATTTTTCGCATCAGGGCTGTGACAATCAACACACAGTTTTCGACAGGTAAAGCGCCGCCAGAAAGCCCGGTGCCTGCACCTCTAGCCACCCAGGGAATGGAATCGCGATCGCATATTTTGACCAAATGCGCCACTTCCTCCGTCGTTCGCGGCAATACCACCACGGCGGGGCGCTGACGGTAGCTAGCGAGCCCATCACACTCATAGACAATCAATTCTTCACGGCGCTGTACCACGCCGTTTTTCCCGACTACAGCCTCAAATTCTTTAATAACGGGTTTCCAGTTGCGTTCTGTTTCTATTGCTATCATTAGTGATTTTAATTAGGGATGTCTCAATAATATTGTTACAAATTTATTTAAGGATTGCAATATTGACACTGAGCAGGATCGGCAGTTTCTGTGCCGTTGGGAAATAGTTCTTCTTTAGTATAGCTGCAATTTTGGCATTGATAAATCTGCGATCGTACTAGCTGAGTCGGGAAATAGCAAAGTCCGCAAGGCAACCCTATTTTCCTTTCGGCAACCTCAAATCCAGGCCAACCACACTCAGGACAGAATTGGTGAAATTTTTTAACTAAATCGAGAGTTGCATTTTCGATATTTTTCATCCGAGTTGGATTGTACATCGCCCGCATATCTGTTTCGATGTGAACTCTGCCTGTTGACGACTTTTTTAAACCTGCTTCCACAGCATCAAATAATTGTTTTTCTGTCACAATTCCTTTGACAATTTCACCATTTCCCAGCGCAGCTTCACTAACTACAACCACCAGTCTATGTTCAGGAAATCCAGCTTTTTTAGCAAAATTATCTGCTTCTTTTATACTGGAAACTAACTGGTGACTGTAGTTAGTTTCCACTGTGAAAGATTCGCCGATAAGTTCTAGATTGTTGACTCTATCTAATAAAATTACAATTTCTCTATTAGCCGGCAGATACGGCATCATGGGGTGAGGGCCGAAACTGCCTTCGCTGGCAAAGGCTAGAGTTTCGCCCACAATTGCCAGAGCTTTTTTTGCTTTCTGGCGAGCCGCTTCTATTTGAGTCCCTAAGCGTTTAACTTCTCTGGTGAACGTGCCGAAATAGTCTGTGTCTAAATCCGCAGGCACTAGGATTTTTACGCCTAATTCCCGTTCCAAAATCGGAGCCATCACCCGTTCTTTTTGGTGCATGGTCGCGATAACTGCGGTGCGATTTATTAATAAGTGAGGTTGGCTCATATATTTTAATTACTGAAAATCAAACTAATGTCACTGCTTACTTTTCTTACTTGACAAATCAATTACAAAATTTTCTCCATCATCATAAATCCGCTTTCGGCTTTCGCCAAGTTTTTGTAAGCTATCTTGAAATTCAAAAGTGTTCAATGCCTGATTTTCTAACCACTTATTTTTGTTTGGGATGAGCATAGGTTCAAAAAACTTTCTAGGAAAGTTCGCTTCATTAGCGTAAGAATATGCAACATATCTAATCAAATGTGAAACTAGATAATCGGCTAGCGCTTCTTCTCCTTTAAATGAAGGCATACCGGGAGGAAGGCTAGCCCCGCCTGGGAAGTCTGCAATCCAGATTGTATGTTTCTTAAAATTCATTAAAAAAGGGTTGTCCAGCCTTGTTAAAACTCTTGATTTTTGAGGAACTGAATCTAGAATTCTGGCATATCTTTTTCGTTCTTCTAGTGTCACTAAAGGTACATTATTAACCCCCAATGCTATATTATTTATGGTTTCTTTATAAGACCTAAATTCATTGTATTGGTGAGATTTGAGCGCTACTAATACAGACAAAACTACTGCGCCGAGTGAGGCTATTTTTTTAAGCTTTATACTTAATTTATTGTGTTCGATATTTTCCACAATAATTAAGATAAATACTGCGAACATAACTAATAACTGTGGGTAGGAATAGCGGTAATTATCCGCGCTTCCTGTAGTAAATGCTATTATCGCAGTCCCAATAACGCCACTAATAAAAATAGATACGGCTGCTTCCCGAGAAATTTGTTTTTTACTAGTGCCAATTATCCAAAATCTAATTCCCAATACAGCCAGGATACAAATAATTCCTAAAATTACATACACATTGAGTTTAATTGCTACCTCTGGGTCCATCACGCTATTAGGAAGCTTGACTGAGCCTCCGTATACTGAACCGTGAAAACCTTTCCCCAATATAGGATAAAGTAAAGTCCCTGAAGACTGATACAGTGATATAGACCAGGGTAAAACAAACAAAGATAATAAAATAACCGCCAACAAAAATTCGTAGATTGCTTTATGTTTTATTTTACTTCCAATAACGTAAAAAATGTAACTAAAAGTAAAAAACAGAATGCAGGTAGGAATCCAGGTACTTTTTAAAGCGCAGATAGCAGCGGCAAGCAATCCTACAATCGCAGCATTGTTTGGGATGTTTGTTGCTTTGAGGCGATCCCCTTCCAGAAGGTTAAACAAGGCGAAGAAAAGGCATAGTGGAATTAACACGCCACTTGTATTTAGCCGAATTGGGTTAAGTGATAATAAACCGATCGCCATCGCCAGTGTCGCGGTTGTTGAAAAATTTTTTCTCTGACAGTATCCGATAATAAGTCCGAGCGTTACTAATAAGGCACATCCCGGATCGATAAGATAGCCACTTCTTTCACCTAATACGCTGAAAGTTAACGTCAGCAAAAATGACTGTCCTCCCAGTGAAGATACCAGTCTTCTTTCGCTAAAAGGATCGGCACCGAGAGAACCTATTTGAAGCATTTTATGGGGAAATACAAAATAGGCTTGGTAGTCATCTATCGCACTGAAGGTATACGAATAAACGCAGCCAGCGTATTGCCAAAAAGCCAGAAGTAAAGCGATAAAAGTGCCTATCGCCAAAAATTTATTTGATTGAAAAGCGTTAATTAACTGATTCAGCTTATTCGCCAGGGAAGTTTTATTTCTCCAGGCATCTATGATTCCATAAAGTGCGCCCGAGCATACATATATTAAAATCGCTGCTGGGGAAATAGTCCATGTCACATTTAATAAACCGCCAAATATTACGCTCCAAGCAATCCCCCAAGCGGCTCTTTCTCCCCAGTCAACCCTTTGTTCGGGAAAGATGAGGCGATTGATCGCTGTCCCCCAGCCGATGAAAGATATCAGGATCCAAATTCCCCATGCAAAAGATAGAAAGTATGAAATCATGGCAGTGACCTCGGTATCGATTCAGAATGTAACACTCAAACGCACCCTTTCACTTAAGTTATCAATTCCGCACTCAAGCGTCAATGTCAAAAGCGATCGCTAGCTTCCTCCAGTCGCCCCCCCAGCTTGACCTTTGAGTACAAAAATTACTCCCGTCATAATGAGTCCCACGCCTACCAACCGCAGTGGTGGCAAAGGCTCGCCAAATACAATTTTGCCGCCCAAAACAGTAAACAAGTAACTAATTGACAGTAAAGGCGAGACTATGCTAATGTTGGCGCGAGACAAAACGACGATAAAGCCGATCGAAGAAATTGCATACAAAGCAAGACCAGCTACGATCAGAGGTTGAGTTGCCATTGCCATAACTTTTTCTACTAAATTAGCAGCCCCAATTGGCCCTAAGATTTTAGCTCCTGCTTTCAGACTGAATTGACCCACAACACTGCACAAAATAGCAGCGAGCAAAACTAGAAAAACGCTTCTACTCATAAAATTGATTAACCTATATTACAATCACAAATTGCTGTTCCCTAAAAGCTTAAAACTTTTAGTTAATTTTTGTTGAGTTTTCTTCACCACTAATATTGTAAGCATACATACTGGAAAAGTAAATATTGTCGATCGCGATCGAGAGTGAAACAAACATATGGCAGAACAGACAAACACCAGCGGGGAATACACTCTCGAACTCTCGATACTTATGCCCTGCCTCAACGAAGCAGAAACCTTAGAAATCTGCATCGAGAAAGCACAGAAATCCCTGCGCGACCTTAATATTGCCGGCGAGGTCATCATAGCAGACAACGGCAGCACTGACGGTTCCCAAGATATCGCCACCAGAATGGGGGCCAGAGTCGTACCCGTAGCAGCCAAAGGCTACGGCAGCGCCCTGATGGGAGGCATCATTGCAGCGCGCGGGGTCTATATTATCATGGGCGACGCTGACGACAGCTACGACTTTTCCAGCCTCGGCGCCTTTGTCGAAAAATTGCGGGGAGGTTGTGAATTAGTGATGGGAAACCGCTTTCAAGGCGGCATCAAACCGGGGGCGATGCCACCGCTGCACAAATATTTAGGAAATCCGGTGCTGACATGGGTTGGGCGACTATTCTTCTCAAGTCCCGCCGGCGACTTTCACTGCGGGCTGCGGGGTTTCAGGAGAGACTCAATTTTGAAACTAGACTTGCAAACAACCGGGATGGAATTTGCTAGCGAAATGGTCGTCAAAGCCTCTCTGTACAAGTTAGGAATCACTGAAGTCCCAACGGTACTCTCTCCCGACGGGCGCAGCCGCCCGCCGCACCTGCGAACTTGGCGAGATGGCTGGCGACACCTCCGATTTTTGCTGCTTTACAGTCCCCGGTGGCTGTTTCTGTACCCCGGTACGGCCCTGATGATTTGGGGTCTAATTGTCAGCATTTGGCTGTTACCAGGCACTCAAAAAATTGGGAATATCAACTTTGATGTAAACACGCTGCTTTATAGCTCGATCGCAATTATCGTCGGTTTTCAAGCCGTAACATTCGCTTTCTTTACCAAAGTTTTCGCTATCAGTGAGAAACTTCTGCCCGAAGACCCCAAACTTAACAAAATATTTCGCTACGTCACCCTAGAGACAGGATTAATTGTCGGAGTCATACTCATATTAATTGGAATAATTGGCTCATTCTTGTCATTAACTATCTGGAGTGAAACTGCTTTCGGTATCCTAGATCCTTCCAAAACTTTACGTCTGGTAATTCCCTCGCTCACTTGCCTGACTGTAGGCTTGCAGATGATTTTATCCAGCTTTTTTCTCAGCGTCCTGAGCTTAAAACGTAGGTAATAAAATCCACATAAAATCACCTTCTATTAGCTACAGTAAAGTAGCACAATTGCTCTGGTGATGGAGAAAATTGCCACTGCCAATCAAGCTGTCACTCCTGGACGCAAATTTTTAATTTTTACACTACCAATTGTGTAAGGTGCGCAGTGCGCACCCTACAAATAGAATTGGTGGGTAAGTCCTGGCTATGTTAGATTGTTGTTTTGCGCGATCGAGTCCAGTCAACTAATTAGAACTAAGTTTGTAATCAAGACTTCATTCCTAAAAAGTTTCAAGAAATGACTACCAACACTTTCATCACAGCTAATTAGCCGGAACAGATATCATTCCATCCCAATATAAAATTGCAAATCTATATGACAGTAACTGAAGACAAATCTAGCGAGTATATTGGTCCCAAATTAGGCGGTTTCGCAACTAGACTATCTTGGTATGCTCGCCAAAAAATGTTTAATTTACTCATGGCATTAGCCAATCCAAACGCCAACACAACAGTGCTCGATGTAGGAGTCACTTCCGACCGCCGCGAAGATTGCAACTTCTTTGAAAAACTCTATCCACATCCCGATAAAATCACCGCAATTGGTATGGAAGATGCTGCATTTTTAGAAGAAGAATATCCCGGTTTAAAATACGTCCGTTCTGATGGATCAAGCTTACCATTTCCCGACAAAAGTTTTGATTTAGTCGTAAGTTTTGCCGTAATCGAACACGTCGGCAACCGCCAACAACAAAAAGCTTTTGTTCAAGAACTTTGTCGTGTCGGCAAAACTTGCTGCATCACCACTCCCAACCGCTGGTATCCTGTAGAATTCCACACTGCTGTTCCTTTAATTCACTGGCTTCCAGCCACCTGGTTTCGAGCTATTCTAAGATTGCTCGGCAAGCACTTTTTCGCAAAAGAAGAAAACCTTAGCCTTCTATCCGAGAAAGAAGTATTAAAGATGCTACCAGCAGATGCTGAAGTTTCTACCAGACATTTTCGGCTACTGGGTTTGATATCTAATCTGCTCTTTTATATCATCTAAATAGTTACTACTTGGGAGCATCCCACTTTTGCAATCAGTATAAATACTCAGAAAATTGTCTGGCTAAGTTGATGGCATAATAGAAAGCAGATAAATTACCATAATCCAAGTTCGCATGACCCCAGAAGAACAGCAGAAGATCAAAATAAATCTCCAAGAAATAGCAGAGATCCTTTATAAAAATACTCCAGTAGACAATCTACAAAGCTTTGAATCCGTAGAACTGAGTGTGAGGGAACATTTAATTGAGACAGTAGCACCAGAAATTAGCGTTTTTTTTTAACTCGGCGGGTGGAAAAGGTTCTGGGAGAAAAAGAACCATAAAAAGTTGTGTAGGAGAAATCACTCTATCGAGTAAGCAAGCCCAAAGGTTGGGAATGAAGAAGGGAAATCGCCTGAGTCCTAATCTGGAGAAATGTTGTTTATTATTAGTGGGAAATGAGTCCTTTGCCAATGCCGAGAGAGACCTCAAAATGTTGACAGGAATTAATGTACCCCACAGTACACAACATCGGCTATTAGAGCGTTACAAATTGCCTGAGCCTGAAACTACCGAGAAAGTAGAAGCATTGAGTATAGACGGAGGAAACGTCAGATTAAGAACTCCTTTAGGAGAAGAAAGTGTCTGGAGGAATTATAAGGCAGTTAAGGTACATGGTCAAGTAGGAGCAGCCTTCTTTCAAAATAATGCAGATTTAGTGGTGTGGGTAAATAGCCAACTCAAGAGTGAAGCAATAACTTGTTTGGGAGATGGTCATGATGGAGTGTGGAATCTGTTTAATCAAATTGGGACTATAGAGCAAAGAAGAGAGGTACTAGATTGGTATCATTTGATAGAAAATTTACATAGAGTAGGAGGTTCGCTCAAACGACTGAGGAGAGCGCAGAACCAACTGTGGCAAGGGTCAACAGTAGAAGCCATAGCCGAATTTGTAGGGGTTACGAGTAAAGGGAGTGAAAAGTTCCAGAAATATCTGCGAAAACATCAGTCAAGAATCCCAGATTACCAGAATTATCAACAGCAGGGTATTGACATTGGTTCGGGAGCTGTAGAGTCTTTAATTAAACAGATTGGAGCAAGAATTAAGATTGTAGGTGCACAGTGGAACGAAAAAAATGTACCTCAAATTTTAAGACTGAGATGTGCGTATTTAAATAATGACATCAAGCTAGGTGTTGGGAGCATCTCAGTTATGCAATGAGTAGAAATACTCAGAGAGCAAGTATGAGAGAATATGACAAAAGATAGAAGGAAAAATAGATGACAGCCGAAGAAACTAAAATCTTACAAGAACATTTGCAAGCTGCTGCGGGCATACTTCTCAAGAATACACCAAAAGAACAACTCAAAGACTTTGCCAGCATTGAACTAGCAGTCAGAGACCATGTACTAAAACAAGTAGCCCCAGAGATCGGAAATTTTTTTAAGCAGCAACAGCAAAACAAGAGCAGGGAGACTAAGAAGGATTCAAACCTGTCTCGGAGTATGGCAAGTCAGTGAGAAACTCTCGCCAGAAACTGGGACTGAAGAAACGAACCCGATTGAGTCCACAACTCGAAGCAAGTTGCTTATTGCTGAGTGCAAATGTTTCCTACGCCAATGCAGCAAGAGATTTGAAGCAACTGACTGGAATATATGTTGACCACAGCACCCAACAACGTCTAGTCCATCGGCAAGAATTCGTTGAAGTCATTGCAGAGCAAACCGTGACAGATATCAGTATAGATGGCGGTAAGGCAAGATTGAGGACAGATCAAGGAAAAGCTAGTGAGTGGCGAGACTATAAAGCGGTGACTTTACACAAACAAGCCCATGCTGCATTCTTTCAGGAAAATCAAGCCTTGGTAGATTGGGTGAATCGTCAGCCTTTGTCAGAAACGATTACTTGTTTGGGCGATGGTCATCCAGGGGTGTGGAATTTAATGGCGAATATCTCCACACCTCCGCAAAGGCGCGAAATTCTTGACTGGTATCATCAAACAAGAAAATCTCTATAAGCTCGGTGGTTCTCAGAAGCGGTTAAGAAAAGTTGAAACTAGCCTATGGTATGGCAGAATCGAGGAAGCTATCGCTGCTCAAGCAGATTGGGATGCTCAGAAAGTTAAAAACTTTCTGGCTTATCTTGAAAGACATCGACTACGCATACCTGACTACCATTCCTTTCAATCTCAAGGAATTACAGGCAGCGGTGCGGTCGAATCGACCATTAAGCAGATTGGGCGTAGAATTAAAATATCGGGCGCTCAATGGAACCGCAACAATATCTCTCAAGTTCTCAAGCATCGCTGCTCTTATCTTAATCTGGCTTTTGCCTGAGTATTTCTACTTATTGCATCACTGAGATGCTCCCGACTTTTGCATTAAGAAAGATGTTTATAAAGCATAGCTTCTTAAGGGGGATGCGAGGGGGATCGAGATATGTGCAACGACCCATTAAATTGGTATAAGGACCTCAATCCTTAATTATCGGATTTTGAGAGACTAAAGTCCTTACTACAAACCAATCAACTCCGCAAACGACCTGACCTGAGAATACTAAGAATTAACCAAAAACCCAAAAAACTCGCCGCCCCAAACAAACCGTTGCTCAAAAAAGATAGCTGAGCAGTTTGCGCGTTAGAAGAAATAATGGCCGCCCCTATAATCAGCGAACCCACGACAATACTAAAAGAAAGTCGGTTCGCAGAATCCCCCAAAGTGCGGCGCAGCGGGTCGAGTTCTTTTAGGCTCAAATTCCACTTCAAAGTTTCCGAAGTAACCCGCTCTAAAAGCACTTCCACCTGTCGTGGAGATTGCAAAGATAAGCTTTTCAAGTCCAGGGCTGTTCTCAGCAGAGCTTGTATCGGGTCATCTCCGAATAACTGACGGCGAAACATATCGGTCATCAGCGGTTTGACTTGCTCTATAATATTAAATCTGGGATTGAAAGAACGCGCTACTCCTTCCAAATTAGCGAGAGTTTTTGCATACAAACCGAGATTACTGGGTAGCCGAATTTTATTTTTGCGGGTGATTTCCAGCACTTCATAAAATATTTCCGACAAGTTCATTTGCGACAAGCTGACATTGTAATACTTACGCAGCATTCGAGCCAAATCGTTCTCTAGATTAGCTAAACTCGCAGGCTGAGCAAATTCTGCCATTTCTAAAGTTAATTGAGCGCAGCGTTGGGCATCTAAATCGACAATTGCCAGTAACATTTCTGTCAAATTCTGCTGAGTGCGCGGGTCTAATCTGCCGACCATACCGCAGTCTAGCAGGGCAATTCGACCGTCTTTGAGATAAAATAAGTTGCCGGGATGTGGGTCTGCGTGAAAGAATCCATCAATATATAATTGCTGGAAGAAAACGCGGCAAAGCAGGGTTGTAATTTCTTCGCGTTCGGCATTTATATCTCCTTTGTGGCGAATTCCTTGCAAATCTCCTAACAGAATCGGGACACCGTTGAGCCATTCCATTACTAAGAGTTTTTTTGTAGTCAACTCCCAGTTAATTTCTGGTAGGATAACTTGTGTGGGGTCAAACCATTTACTTTTAGATAAGTTGCGGCGCAGTTCATCTGTATAACTGGCTTCTTGAATGAAGTCTAGTTCTGCACGCAGGGCGATCGCAAATTCTTCAGCTAGGGCTACAATATCGTATTGTTGACCGAGGTCTGTGAGCATGACAAGTTCTGCCAAACCTCGGAGCACGGCGATGTCTTGTTCGATGACAATATCGATACCGGGGCGCTGAACTTTCAGGGCGACTTCGCGGCCGTCTTTTAAGGTAGCTTTGTGGGTTTGGGCGATCGAACCTGCAGCGACGGCTTGAGTGTTAAATTTGGAGAAGGTATCTTCGATCGACTGTTTGAGTTCCAGGCGCACGATTGCTTCTACTTCCGACCACGGTACGGGCGGTACTTCCGCTTGTAGGGTGGAAAGGATTTCGATATAGCTAGCCGGCAAAAGGTCGGGACGGGTACTCAGCAATTGTCCCAATTTTACAAAAACCGGGCCTAATTCGACGAGGATGTTGCGGAGAACCGCTGGAGTTGGGAGACTAGGTGCGTCGGTTTTGCGGCCGGTGAGGAGACTTTTCATGTAGTCCCAACCGTTGCGGAAGACGACCTCTAGAATTTCTCCTTTGCGAGAAGTGTTTTGAACTAGGCTGAACAAGGGGCCTCCGGGTCGATCGGGCTTAAGGACTCTACACTTACTAGGATAGCGCTGTTGAGCAGGCTGACCATTATCTTGAGGAATAACTTCGAGGGAAGAGGGGAGGAGAGAAGGGAAAAGGGCGATCGGGATGAAGCTATTACTCCTGATGATATTATGAACTCTATGGTCTATAGTTTTATGAATGGTATGTTACCAAAAAGTATCGATCGGGGTTTCCTCACGTTGACCCTTAATCAGTTTACTGTGTTACAAATTAAATTTACCTATGAGTATTGAACTTGTATCGGCTAACATTAAAAACTTTAGGAGCTTAGGCGATCTCACATTAAACTTTAAAGATTTAACGATTTTAGTGGGCTGTAATTCTAGCGGAAAGTCTAATTCTTTACAGGCGTTATCGATTCTCAGCTTGATGCTAAAAATTGGTTCTCCCCTCCCTGTGGAGTTCATGCAAAGATTCTTGAGATTTGGGGGAAATAAAGATATTACTTTTTCTATTACTGTCAAAGAAGCTAAGAAGAAGACAGCCGAGTATACTGTATCTGCGTCTCTAGAAGAAGGAAAATTATCTTATTCGCGCGAGGAACTTGTAATAGGTAAGCATAAAGTAATAGAAGCCAAAAATGGCGACGGTACAGTGCGAGATGAAAAAGGAAGGAATTCTCAGATATATCAATCTAAAGCTGGCAATCTAGCATTAAAATCTGCCGGTGATTTTGGAAACAGACCATTTACAGCCAAACTAGCAGAATTTATTAGAAATTGGGACTTCTACGATTTAGATCCTAAGTTGATGAGAGGTAGTCCTATGTTTGTAATTGGCGATAATATTGTAATGAACAGAGAAAATATTCCCAGTCTGGGTAGCACAGGTAGGGAAATTCAAGATGTTTTACAATACTGGGCTGAGAACGATCGAGAAAAATTTGAATTAGTTAGTCAAGAACTGGATGATTGTCTGGGTATAAGCTTAAAGTTAGTGGACGAAGAAGGAGAAAAAATCATTAAAGTATTGGAAAAAGATAGTCTAGAGATTCCTTTATCCAATATGTCAGATGGTACTCTCCGAATTATGGCTTATTACGTGCTACTTCATCAAGATCAGCTACCTACACTGATTGGGATTGAAGAACCTGAACGCAATCTTCATCCAGGACTGCTAAGAGAGGTTGCATCTGTAGTAAAAAGACTGTCTCAAAAAACACAGGTAATTATTACAACTCATAGTTCCCAGTTACTTGATTGTTTCAATTTGGATGAAATAAACTCAGATGTTTCTGTACTGCTTCTAAGCAAAATAGATGACGTTGGAACACAGGCTTTTCCCGTAGATGAGTTAGGGAAGAGTCGGGATGATTTATCTGAATGGATGAGAGATTTTGGAGTAGGCAGTGCAATTTATCACAGTCATCTACTACAAGGAATTTTAGAACAATAGTATGAGTAATATTCTTATCTGGACTCCAGAGTCAGATTTTGATAGTAAAACTGTTTGCTGTATAGCTAAGAAGATTGTTAAATACTATGACTCCAATATAACTGTTTTGGATAGTTCTAAAGTAGCTTTTAATCAAGCAATCAAAAAAACCGGAGGGGATGGTCTAAAAAAGGCAGTTGATATTTATCTTAAAAACAGCGAATTAGTAATTTTTTTGCTTGATGCAGATGGTGTACAATCTCAAGCTCAACGATTGCAAGAACCTAATTCTCTAATCAATAGAATTAATAGAGTTGTAGAACAATCTCAAGGCAAATGTTTGTTAATACTTATACGTCAAGAACTTGAAGCTTGGTTGTTGGTAGACTGTCTTGGTATTTGTTGCTATTTTACAAAAAATCTCGGAACTAAAAACGATCCGAAATGGGAAAAGTTTGCTAAAAATTCTCAAAAAGGTCAAACAGATTTGATAATTGAAGCTGAATCGGGAGGAAAAAATGCTAAAGAGTATTTAGTTAATTTTTCTAAAGATATTGTTAAAAAGATAAATCCTAAACTGAAAGATAGAGATTTAAAAAAACAGCAATATTCTGAGAATGACTCAGATAAAGTTGCCGAGAAACTAGAGATTACCGATCAAACGATCGCCCGAAACAACTCATTAAGTGAATTTGCTCAACATTTTAAGAAGAAATTAGATTCTAATGAATAAGTGGGCTTTTATTCGGTTCAGTCCAGAAGTTCGTAGTGAGGACTTTAGTCCTTGTTCTAGAATCGGAAAAAAGAGGACTAAAGTCCTTACTACGAACAGGTTTTTTTAGTGTTAGCTTTACAATAAATCTTTCAACTTCTCATCTTCTCCCAACACTTTAATCACCTGTTTTATCTCCTGCGTCCTATCTTTTTTCACAATCAAAGTTACGTTCCCATCTCTGACAACGACGACATCTTCTAAACCGATGGTAACAATTACTTCATTCTCATCCGCTGCATAAAAGATAGCGCCTTTGGTATCAATGCCGACGTGTTTTGCTAACTCGACATTCGGCTTATCTCCTTGCAGCAAACGGGCGATCGCATTCCAGTCACCTAAATCGTCCCAACTAAAGCCTACAGGCAAAACATAGGCTTTTTGCGTCTTTTCCATCAGCGCGTAATCGATGCTAATTTTCGGCAATTCCGAGTAAGCAGCAGCGCCTTTTGCTTCCAAAGCTGCCATCATTTCTGGCACATGATTTCGCAATTCTGTCAAGACTGTTCCGACTCGAAATACAAAGATTCCGCCATTCCAACTAAACTTACCGCTAGTTACAAACTCTTCGGCGGTGGCGCGATCGGGCTTTTCCGTAAACCTAGCGACGCGATAGGCTGGAAAACCACCAAAATTGCCAATTTCTTCGCCTTGTTCGATGTAGCCGTAGCCAGTGGAAGCATAACTCGGCTTGACTCCCAAAGTGGCGATCGCACTTTCCTTTCTCGCCAACTCAGCCGCCGCCTCCAAAGTCTTGACAAACTCCTCCGGTTCCCCAATCCAGTGATCCGCCGGGAAAAACCCAACAACCGCATCCTCACCGTAACGCTTGGCAATTTCGATCGCACTCCAAGCCACAGCCGGCGCAGTATCTCGGCCTTCCGGTTCCGCCAGCAAATTCTCAGGAGGTAGTAGTGGCAATTGTTCGCGGACTCCCGCAGCCAACATTTCGGAGGTTACTACCCACAAATCATCCCAACCGTTACCTAATGTTAATAGTCTTTCTGCTGTAGCTTGCAGCAAACTTTTGCCGCTACCATCGAGACTGAGAAACTGTTTGGGGCGCTGTTTGCGGCTGAGTGGCCAGAAGCGTTCGCCTTTACCGCCGGCGAGGATTACGGGAATTAAGGTTTTGGTCATGGTTTGAAGTGAAATGGTTCTGATCTATTTTGCTTGACACTTGATAATATTGAGAGAATTGTTGCTGTCTCTGGGTGGTAAGAGCGATCGGGCTTTATTTTTTGCCTAGTTTCCGTGAACCAGTAGGTGTTAAAATAGGGGTATGAAATTTTTCGGCTGAAACTAATGTGTGGCAATGGTTTGATACCCCTAGTCTGAAAAAACGATTCACGGAAAGTCTGGAAGCTTTACAGGACAACGTTTTGGAGTGAGTATGGAAAAGTGGCGGTTGACAAGTCGAAGAGTGGAATGGTACTTTGGTTTTAGATTCACGGAACTGCACATTGAAAACCAAATACAGCAAGGCTTCTGGAGTGGGCGGCCGGAAAATACCTAAAACCCTATCAGGGATTGAAACAAATTGGTGTAACGCCGCCTATCCCACATTTGCCGCCGGAAAATACCTAAAACCCTATCAGGGATTGAAACCTCTTCAGCCAGATGTCGAGCAATATTGCCGGCCCCTATGCCGGAAAATACC
>ENA-OFCX01000614-OFCX01000614.1-metagenomes-genome-assembly--contig:-NODE-614-length-17525-cov-5.006297_pt1 | contig 17525 bp, 8 predicted proteins | sample MGYA00153384_OFCX01 | MGnify analysis MGYA00153384
ATGCCGATGCCGATGCCGATGCCGATGCCGATGCCGATGCCGATGCCGATGCCGATGCCGACGCCGATGCCGATGCCGACGCCGGTTCTGGCTGCCAGCCGCCACCGAGCGCCTTGTACAAGCGCACATGGTCGGCGCTCAGGTCGGCCCGCGTGGCGGCCAGATTGTCCTCGGCCGACAACTGGCTGCGCTGCGTGCCGAGCACGGTCTGGAAGTCCACCAGGCCGCTGGCGTAGCGCTGGCGCGCCAGCAGCGCCGCGTTGCCTGCCGCATCGGCCGCAGCCTGCAGGCTCGACAGCCGCTCGCGGTTGTTGCGCAGCGCCACCAGCGCATCCTCGACGTCCTTCAGCGCCTTCAGCACGGTGGCCCGGTACGTGGTGCGGGCCTGGACCCACGCCGCCTCCTGCGCGCGCACCCGAGCGCTGCCCGCCCCACCGTCGAAGACCGGCACCGAGACACTGCCCAGCAGCGTGCCGACCAGCGACGCGCCGCTCGTGAGCGAGCCCAGCGTCAATGCGCTCAGGCCCAACGATCCACCGAGCCGGAAATTCGGCAGGCGTTGCGCGTCGACCTGCGCGACGCGCGCCGCGGCGGCGCTCACCTGGTATTCGGCCGCGCGCACATCGGGCCGCTGGCGCAGCGTCTCGGCCGGAATGTTCAGGGCCAGTTCGCCGACCGGCTCGGGCACCGGGCGGGCGTCGCCGAGTTCATTCGCCAGGCTCGCGGGCGGCTGGCCTGTCAGCACGGCAATGGCGTGCCGGCTTTGTTCGATGCTGGTGCGCAGCGCGGGCAGCAGAGCGCGGGTCTGTTCGGCGGCGGCGCGGGCTTGTTGCTCTTCCAGCGACGTCAGCAGCCCGGCCTGCACGCGCCATCGCGTGAGTTGCCAGGTCTCGAGCTGGCTGTCGAGGTTGGCTTGGGCGATCGCCAGCCGGGCCTGTGCGGCGCGCAACGCCAGGTAGTCGAGCGCGACCTCGGCTGCGATCGACACCTGCACGTCGCCAAGCTGCGCGGCGCTGGCCAGGGCGCTGGCGGTGCCAGCATCGAAGGCGTTGCGGTTGGCACCGAACAGGTCGAGCTCCCAGCTCGCGTCCAGGCCGGCCCTGAAGTTGTTGCTGCCGGAGTTGGCGACGAGCTGGTTGCGGCTCGCCGATCCCGAGCCATCGACCTGGGGACCGAGGCCCGCCTGCGCCACGTCACGCAGCGCGCGGGCCTGCAGCAGCGCCGCGCGCGCGCCGGCCACGCTGGTGTTCGATTGCAGCGCTCGTCCCACCAGGTCGGCCAGCAGCGGATCGTCGAAGCGCTGCCACCAGGCCGTCAGCACGGTGGCGTCGGCGGCGCTGCGCGTCCCGCCGGCCGACCAGGCGGTCGGCACATCGGGTTCGGGACTGGAGCGGGGCGCCGGCAGCGTGGAGCAGCCGCTCAGCCACAGGGCCAAGCCGACGCCGACGATCCACGGCCCTTGCAAGGCGGTGCCGAGCACTTCAGATCGTCGGGTCGGCATGGATCGGGTGGTCGGCTGGCTGCGGGAAACGCAGTGTGCCCGCGCCGTGTTGCCGGCGTGTGTTCGCCAGGTGAAGCCGTGCCCGACGCCCGGGCAATGGTTGTCCGTCTGCACCGGATGTCCCGCCAGCCAGGCCGGCCGACCCAGCCACGCCAGCCACGCCAGCCACGCCAGCCACGCTTGGCGCTCCCGGCGCGAAGCCGGGAGCTGCCCGTGTTCAGTTCGCCGTGTATGCGATCAGGTTCAGCGAGACCGGATCGATCAGCGTGATGCGGGCACGGTTGCCCAAAACACCGGCTGTGGTGGTTTCGATGCAGGTCTCCGACAGCTGGTTGATCGGGTCATTCACCGGCGTGTCTCGCGTTGCCACGCAGAAATAGGTGATGGCGCCCTCGGCCTGAATGGACCACTGGTTGTATGACCTGGTGCCAATGGCCGTGCCGGCAGGTGTGCAGTCGGTCAGCGTCAGGCCCGCATACAAGGGCCCTTTCGCGCCGGTGCCTGCCGTTCCGGCCTCGGGAAACGGCAACGCGACGAGCGGCTGATTGTTTGGACCCAGTTCGGGGCGGGAGCAAATAGGCGTGCCGCCATCGGTGGTGACCCGGGTGCCCACGATTCGATAGGTGCTGTCGAAGAACTGCTCGTTTTGAACGCTCTGCACGCTGGTGCCGTCGTTGCGTTCGATCACGTTGCTCAGACTGATCCTGCGCTCCGTGGCGTTCGTGACCGGAAAAATCGCCGGCCCTGGAGGCTCGATGCCGAGGGTCAATTTGTACTCGACCAGATCGGTCCCCTTGCCGACCAGCACCCAGGAGCGCGGCGTCGTCTGCGTCAAAAGGTTGGTCCAGGCATTCAGCGCGGCATATTTCGTGGTCGCCGCGCCGGGCCCAACGTTCGGGTTGGGAATTCCTCCCGGCGGGGCGCTGGGATCGGCGCCACCACCACCACCACAGGCGGTCGTGACGATCGCAGCGCAAACGAGCACCAGAGTGAATGGAATGCGGTTCATAAAAAAACTCCTTTAGAGGCTGGATTCTCTTGGACTGAAGCGAAACGTGCCTTTTTGTTCTGGATGAAGGATGGGCAAATGCCCAAACATTCACGGCAATGGCGGCGCGACGCTCACTGATACGTTCATGCTTGCCTGAGCTTGCCTGCGCTCGAGTGCATGAAGCACCATCTCGTGCACTGAAGGAAGACTCACGCACATTCTTGCGAGCTACTTCCACTCGGAATTTAGGAACAATCAATATCAACTTTATCTTTGATCAATCTGCCCCATTGCTCAGTGCGATGGCGCACACGGCGTCCATGTCGACGTCGAGCTTCAAGGTTGCGAAGTGCCGCCCGTCGCCGTGCGGGGCCGGCCCCGGTTGATCGCCGTCAGGGTGTTTTCACCGGCAACGCTTACCGTGGCGGCTCGCCAGGAGCCCGCATGGAGTTCAAGGATTACTACGCCACTCTCGGCGTGGATCGCAATGCCGACCAGGACACCATCAAACGCGCCTACCGCAAGCTGGCGCGCAAGTTTCATCCCGACGTCAGCAAAGAGCCGGACGCCGAGGCACGCTTCAAGGACGTTGCCGAAGCCTACGAGGCGCTGAGCGACACGGAGCGGCGCGCAGCCTATGACGACGTCGGGCAACGTTACCGCCAGGGTCCGGAATTCACGCCGCCGCCGGGCTGGGAGAGCGGTTTCGAATTCAGCGGGCGTGACGGCGGCGCGGCGGCGGGCGTCGACCACAGCGATTTCTTTGAAAGCCTGTTCGGCCGCGCCGCGCGGGGCCGGCACGGCACGCACGCCGCCACGCATTCAGCGGGCGAGGACCACCACGCCAAAGTGCAGATCGACTTGCTCGACGCCTATCGTGGCGGGCAACGCAGCGTCTCGCTGCGCATGCCGCAGGCCGATGCGCAAGGTCATGTCACGTTGCACACGCGCCAGATCGATGTGCAAATCCCCAAAGGCATCCGCGACGGGCAGCTGCTGCGGCTGTCCGGCCAGGGCGGGCCCGGCCACGGCGGGGGGCCGGCGGGCGACCTGTACCTGCAGATCCACATTGCGCCAGACCGGCGCTTTCGCGTCGATGGCAAGGACGTCTATCTGGACCTTCCGCTGGCGCCCTGGGAGGCCGCGCTGGGCGCCAGCGTCACAGTGCCGACGCCGGACGGCAGCGTCGAACTCGGCATCCCGGCCGGGTCGGTGGCGGGCCGCAAGCTGCGCTTGAAGGGCAAGGGCCTGCCGGCCACGCCGCCGGGCGATCTGTACGCCGTGTTGACGATCGCGCTGCCGCCGGCACCGGTCCAAGCTGCGCAGGACGCCTATCGCGCGCTGGCGGCAGCGTTCCCCGATTTCGATGCGCGCCGCGCGCGGGAGGCCTGAACCATGAGTGAGCCGGATCGGTCCGCAGCGCGACCCGTGGTGGTCGAGCAGGAACTCACTTTCACGCTGTACCAACTCAGCCGGGCGTGCCTGGCGGATGCCGAACAAGTGCGCGCGCTGGTCGACGAGGGCGTGCTGACGCCGCGCGCCGGTAATGAGCCGCCGCAGTGGGTGTTTGCCGGCGATGCGCTGACGCGTGCTCGGCTGGCGTTGCGCCTGACGCGCGATCTCGACCTCAACGCTGCCGGCGCCGCGCTGGTGCTCGATCTGCTGGACCAGATCGATGCGCTGCAGGCCCGGCTGCAGCGGCTCGGAGCGCGCTGATCCCTGGCGCGCCGCCCGGCAGGGCGTTGCGTGGAGCCGCTCACGTCGCGCCGGCAGACCAGCCAGGCGGGCTGCCCGAATGGCTGGCTTGACCCCCAGCATCGCGCTGGATTCGCCGGCGCGGCTCAGCGACGCGGTCGCGTTCGTGCCGGTGTCCCTGGCCGTGCAGGCCGGAGCGGCCGGCGACACCACACTGCCCGCTGCGGGCAGCGACGGGTGGTACGCCGGGGGCGCCGCCTGCATTGCCTCGACCTTCGGCATCGCCGGTGCGCTCGGACGCCTGTCGCATCCGATCAACGCGCTGCAGATTGCCGCAGTGACTCAGACGAAAAGCAGTTTCGCATTCACGTTTCACCGAAGTCAGCGCTGATCCTGCTCAGCATTCGAGGGCGGGTTCGTGCGCCTGTGAACATCCCGCGCTTGGGCGCCGACCGCCGTCCTACAGGTCGTGGCCTTCCGTCTGACAGACAGCAAGGCATGCACTGCCTAGCATCGACTTCAGCGGTCATGGTGACCCGCTCAACGATTCGCAGCCCGGGCCGCGCCTCGCGGATTTTTTTCGATTCGGGTGTTGTCGTCCGGTGCGGCAGCCCCGGCGGAGTTCCCCATGATCCGATCTTCCATTCGCGCTTCCTCCTGGAACACCGCTGCCTTCGGAGACGCGCCCGACACTTCGCCGATGGAGTTGTCGGCCTTGAAAGAGCATCTGGTTTCGTGCCGTGATTCGCGCGGTTCGCTGTTCGCGCTGCACTGCGTGGCCGAGTCGATGAACGGCTTCATGGCCTCTCGTTTGGTGACCACACTGGTGGCCTTCGCCTTGTTGATCGGTGTCGCCGCGCTCGTGCTTTGACGCAAGCAGAGTTGAAGCGGCTGGTGCCGCAGGCGCCGCAGGCGCTGTGCGACATTCTGGACAGCCGGCGCGGGCCGGTGCAGCCGCCGCTTCGCTCCGAGATCTTCGGCCTGCAGCGCTTTGCGCAACACGGCCGCAGTCTGGGCATCACCCACCGCGCGGCTCGTTCGCGGTCGCGTGCGCACACCTTCACGCCGCGGCTGCGCGACAACATTCAAGTGCTGCGCGAGGTGCACCGCTACATCGGCTTGCAGGCTTCCACCGGTTACGACATCAGTCCGGCGGCCGAATGGCTGCTCGACAACTTCCACCTCATTGAAGCGCAGCTGCGCGAGATTCACGAGGGCCTGCCGCGCAGCTATTTCCGCTCGCTGCCGCTGCTGATAGACCCGCCGCTGGACGGCCTGCCGCGTATCTACGGTGTGGCATGGGCGTTCGTCGCGCACACCGACGGCGCGTTCGACGAAGAGCTGGCGGTGCAGTACCTCAGTGCTTACCAGGAAACGCGCGCGCTCAACCTGAGCGAGATGTGGGCGCTGCCCACCACGCTGCGCGTGGTGCTGGTTGAAAACCTGCGCCGGCTGGCCGAGCGAGTCGCCACCAGCAAGGCCGCCCGCGAGGTGGCCAACCGCTGCTGCGACCGCCTCGAAGACTACGACCTGCCGGCGCTCGATGCGCTGCTCGCGCTGCTCGAGGCGCGCGGCGTCGGGCGTTTCTTTCTGGCGCAGATGGCGTACCGTTTCCAAGACCGCCGCACCACTGGCGACACGCCCCGACCGAGGCTGCACGAGGACTGGCTGCGCAAGGCGCTGCCCGACTTGGCGGCGGTCCAGGCGCAACAAATCGCCGAACAGGCTGCCGACAACCTGAGCGTCAGCAACGCCGTCACCTCGCTGCGCGCGATCGGCGACGCCAACTGGCCCGACATCATCGCGCGCACCAGCACCTTGATGCAGCTGATGCTGACCGCGCCGTTGTTCCGCGCCGAGGCGGTCGGCACGCGCGACCAGACGTTGCACGGCATCGAGGTGCTGGCGCGGCGCAGCGGCCGCAGCGAGGTCGCCGTCGCGCAGACGCTGCTCGATCTGACGCACACCGCAACCGTGCCCGACAGCCCCGCTGCCGTGGCCGGCCACTGGCTGTTCGGGCCCGGTCGGCCGACGCTGGTGCGTGCGCTCGGGCTGCCGATGCGAAACGCCTATCCGTGGCGCTTGGTGGCGCGTCGCGTCGCGCTGCCGGTCTATCTCGGCTCGCTGTTGCTGGGCACTCTCGGCCTGGTCGCATGGATGTTGATGCGCCACCGCGGTGGCGTGCCACTCGATCCGCTGTTGCATTGGCTGAGCCTGGCGGGCGCGCTGCTGATGCTGTTTCCTGCTTCCGAAGCGGTGGTGGCGGTGATCAACCGGCTGATCAGCGAGTCGGCCCGGCCGTTGCCGCTGGCGCGCATGGCGTTGACGCTGGGCATTCCGCCCGAACACGCGGTGCTGGTCGTGATCCCGGCGATGCTGACCAGCGAGGCGGCGGTGCAATCGCTGGTGCACCGCCTGCAGCTGCATCACCTGGCCAACCCGGAGCGCCATGCGCAGTTCGCCCTGCTCAGCGACTGGGCCGATGCCGACACCGAACACCTGCCCGACGACGCTGCCCTGCTCGACAGCGCGCGACTGCAGATACGCGCTCTGAACGCCACTTATCCGCAGGCCGAACCGGGCGCGCCGGCGCGTTTCATCGTGCTGCACCGCGGCCGCCATTTCAGCGCGACCGAGCGCCGCTGGATCGGCTGGGAACGCAAGCGCGGCAAGCTCGAACTGCTGCTCGCGGCACTGGCCGAAGGGCACAGTTCGGCGTTCCTCGACCTCGGTGAAGATTCGCGCCTGGCCAGCCACAGCCGCTACGTGCTGACGCTCGACAGCGACACGCAACTGCCGCCCGGACGCTTGCGCGATCTGGTCGGCGTGGCGGCGCATCCGCACAACCAGCCGCGCCTGGACCCGACCGGCCGGCGCGTGCTCAGCGGCTACGCGATCCTGCAGCCCAACGTGGCCACGCCGCTGCCCGCACCGAAGGACCTGACGCTCTACCACTGGCTGTTTGCCGGCCAGTGCGGCATCGATCCCTACAGCGCGGCCTCCTCCGAGGTCTACCAGGACGTCTTCGGCGAAGGCACCTACACCGGCAAGGGCCTGCTCGATGTGCGCGCCATGCACGCGGTGCTGTCGCAGCGCCTGCCCGAGGGACAGGTGCTCAGCCACGACCTGCTGGAAGGCTCGCTGGCACGCTGCGCCTCGGTCAGCGACATCTCAGTGCTGGAGGATGCGCCGTTCCATGCCGACGTGGCGGCCTCGCGCGTGCACCGCTGGACGCGCGGCGACTGGCAGCTGTTGCCGTTGCTGCTGCGGCCGTGGCGCTATCCGCTGCGCGCCATCAACCGCTGGAAGATGTACGACAACCTGCGCCGTTCGCTGGTCGCACCGACCTCGCTGGCGCTGCTGCTGCTGGCGCTCGGCGGCGCCGCGCTGTCGCCGTGGGCGGCCCTGGCGCTGGTGCTCGGGGCGTTTTCGGCCGGGCCGCTGATGGGCGCCGTGGCCGGTTTCTCGCCCAGCCGCGACGACGTCGCCAAGCTGCATTTCTACCGCCAGGCCGGCATCGATCTGGCGCGCGCCGTCTGCGGCGGGCTGTGGCTGCTCGCGCAGTTGTTGCAACAGGCGCTGATGGCCGTCGATGCCGTCGTGCGCGCGCTCTACCGCCTGGCGGTGAGCCGCCGCCATCTGCTGGAATGGACCACCGCCGCGGCGGCGCAGGCCGCGGCCAGCACACAGTTCGGTGCGGTGTTGCAACGCCACTGGAGCCCGCCGCTGGTGGCGGCCGTGCTGTTCGGCGCGCTGCTCTACGTCGGCACGCCCACGCCCGGCCTGGCGCTGCTGCTGTGCCTGGCCTGGGGCGCCTCGCCGGTCTGGACCTGGTGGGTCAGCCGGCCGCCACCGCCGACGCACGACCTCAAGCTGCCGGCGTCTGACCAAGACTACCTGCACGGCATCGCGCGCGACACCTGGCGCTTCTTTGAACGCTGCGTCGGCCCCGACGACCGCCACCTGCCGCCCGACAACCTGCAGGTCGCGCCCGACGACATGGTGGCGCACCGCACCTCGCCCACCAACATCGGGCTGTACCTGCTGTGCGTGGCGTGCGCGCGTTCGTTCGGCTGGATCGGCACGCAGGAGCTGCTTCAGCGAATGAACGCCACCCTCGCCACGCTGCACACGATGCAGCGTCACCGCGGTCATTTCCTGAACTGGTACGACACGCAGACCGGTGCGCCGCTGCTGCCGATGTACGTTTCAACCGTCGACAGCGGCAACCTCAGCGGGCATCTGCTCGCCACGGCACAGGCCTGTCGCGAGTGGGCCGGGCGGCCGTTCGACCCAGCACCCGCGCGGCGCGCCATCGAGGCCTCGCGGCACCGGCTCGCGCCGCTGCTCACGCCGTGGCCCGCCGCCCTGGCCGCCTTGCCGCCCGACTCGGCGCTGGCGCGACTGCTGGCACGGACCGATCCGCTGACAACCGCCGACAGCGAACCGCACGGCTTCGACCTCGATCTGTCGCTGGCGGTGACTGAGCTGGCGGCGCTGCCGTCGCGCCCGGCCGGCAGCGCGGCGCCCGGCAAGGCGCAGCCCGGCGACGAGCTGGGCTGGCTGCTCGGCGATCACCTGGCCATGCTGCAGTCGGCGCGGCGCGACATGCAGGCGCTCGTGTCACCGGGGCTGCCACCGGGCGACACGCTGGCAGCGGCCCTGCAGCCGGCGTCGACTCCGGCCGGCGCTGCGGCGGCCGCGAACGACTGCCGCGGCCAAGCCAGCGCGCAGCTGCGGGCGCTGGCCGATCAGTTCGAGCAACTGGCCTGGCAAGCCGACTTCGGCTTTCTTTATCACCGCCAGCGGCACTTGTTTCACATCGGCTACCGGGTCGCCGAGCAGCAGCTCGATGCGGGCTTCTACGACCTGCTGGCGTCGGAGTCGCGCCTGACCAGCCTGCTGGCGGTTGCCAAGGGCGATGTGCCGGTGCGGCACTGGTCGTCGCTGGGCCGGTTGTTCTACACGACCGGCGCGCTGGCCGGGCTGCGTTCCTGGTCGGGCTCGATGTTCGAGTACCTGATGCCGACCCTGGTGCTCGACGAACCGCACGACAGCGTGTTGCACGACGCCTGCCAAGCCGCGCTGCGCGAACAGATCGCCTTCGCGCAGGCCCGCGACGTGCCCTGGGGCATTTCCGAATCGGGCTATGCGGGCAGCGACCACACGCTGGCCTACCAGTACGCGCCGCAGGGCGTGCCGCGGCTGGCGTTGCGCCGCACGCCGGCCGATGAACTGGTGATCGCACCGTACGCCACCGCGCTGGCCACGCAGATCGCGCCGCACCGCGCCACCGTGAATCTGCGACTGCTCGAGTCGATGGCGGCGCGCGGTCGCTACGGCTACATCGAGGCGCTCGATTTCTCGCCATCGCGGCAGGCCGGCACCGAACGCTGGACGCCGGTGCTGAGCTTCATGTCGCACCACCAGGGCATGAGCATCGTGGCGCTGGCCAACGTGCTGCTGGGCGGTCCGGCGCAGCGCTGGGGCATGGCCAATCCGCACATCGAGGCCGTGACGTCGTTGCTGCACGAACGTGTGCCCAGCGAGGTGTCGAACCTGCAGGCACCGCCTTCGGCCGCGCCGCTGCAGTCGCTGCGAACGCGCGTTCCGGGCCTGTTGCGCGAGGTGCAGCCCGGCGCCACCGCGCTGGAGCCGACCCATGTGCTGTCGAACGGCCGCTACAGCGTGTCGTTGCGTGCCAACGGTGCCGGCGCGAGCCGCTGGGGCGCGGTGGGCATCACGCGCGTGCGCGACGACGCGCTGCGCGATGCGCACGGCAGCTTTTTTTACGTGCGCTGGGCTCAGCAGCCCGTGCCGGTGTCGATCACGCAGCATCCGGCGCCCGACCCGGCGGCGCATTACCAGAGCACCTACCACGCCGACCGTGTCTGCTTCGACGCCTCCTGGCCACAGGTGCAAGCGCACACCACGGTCTGGGTCAGCCCCGAGGACGACATCGAGTTCCGCCAGGTCGAGCTGCGCAACCTGAGCGACCGGCCGCTCGACATCGAGCTGATGTCGGCCTTCGAAGTGACGCTGTCCGATGCGCGTGCCGACGAGGCCCACCCGGCGTTCACCAACCTGTTCGTGCGTGCCGAATGGCAGGCCGAGCACCAGGCACTGGTGTTCGGTCGCACGCCCCGCCTGCCCACCGAGCCCGGTCTGCAGGTGGCGCATTTCCTGACCGACCGCGACCCGCAGGTGACCGGCCTGCGGGTGCAGACCGACCGGCTGCACTGGCTCGGCCGCAACCGCGCCAGCAGCCAGCCGCTGGCGCTGTTCGACGACCTGCCGGCCCGGGCCGCGGCGCCGCGGCTGGACGGTGCTGCCGATGCGGCCAGCGCCGCAGTGGTTCTCGACACCGGGCTCGACCCGGTCTGCGCGCTGGCGGTGCGGTTGCGCATCGCGCCGCACGGCAAGGCGCAACTGACCTTCGCGACCGCCGCCTCCGACCACGACGCCACGTTGCGGGCGGTGATCGACAAGTACCGGCAGGCGATTCACGTGCAGCGCGCGTCGCTGATGTCGGCGACGCTGACCGGCATCCGCCTGCGCGCCCTGCGCATCGGCGCCGAGAATCTGGCCGCCGCACAGATGCTCACCACCGCACTGGTGCTCAGCCTGACGCGCCTGCAGGCGCCCGACGACGGCACCGCCGGCGCGGTGTGCGACCGCCGGCTGCTGTACCGCTTCGGCATCTCGGGCGAGCGGCCGATCATCCTGGTGTCGGCCAGCGTGATCCAGGGCCTCGGGCTGCTGCGTGCGCTGGCGCAGGCATTGCGCCTGTGGTCGTGGGGCGGCATCGAGTGCGATCTGGTGGTGATCAACTCGGAACCGGCGTCTTACGAGATGGCGCTGCAGCGCGAGATCGCCGCGCTGCGGCGGCGTCGCGCCACCGATGTCGGTGCGCAGCCCGGCCCCGACACGACCAGCTTCCATGCGCTGCGCATCGACGAGATTTCGGCCGATGAACTGAGCACCCTGCAGTGCCTGGCGCGGGTGCGCATCGATGCCGACGGCCGGCCGCTGATGCACCACGTGCAGGAATGGAGCGACCTGCACGACCTGGACTTCGAGCAGCGTGACCAGACTTCGCGCACCGATCTGTCCGTGGCGGCGCGCGTCGGCACCGTCGTGCCAGCCTCGGTGGGTGCCTTCAGCGCTGCCGGCGACGAGTTCCGGTTCGATGTCGGTGCCCGGTTGCGGCCACCGCGGCCGTGGATCAACGTGCTGTCCAACCCGGGCTTCGGGGCCCAGTTGTCGGAGGCCGGCGGTGGCTACAGCTGGGCCGTCAACAGCCGCATGAACCAGCTCACCGCGTGGTCGAACGACCCGGTCGCCGACCCGCCGTCCGAGTGGTTTTTGCTGCAGGACCGGCGCACCGGCGAGGTCTGGAACGTGGCGCCCGGCGCGCTCGGTGCGCACGACGGCGAGCGCAGCGGCGCGTCCACCTACCGCGTCTCGCACGGCCAGGGCTACAGCGTCATCACCCACCAGCGTGGCGACGTGTCGGTGCGCGCCACCTGGTGCGTCGACGCACAGAGTTCGGTCAAACAGGTGCAGCTGAGCATCCACAACCATGGCCACCGCAGCCTGCAACTGCGCATCATCGGCATGGCCGAATGGATGATGGGCGCGAACCGCTCGGACCGGGCCACGGTGCACACGGCGTTGTACCGGCAGCGGCTGGCATCGACGCTGTCGCCGGCCGATGGCGCACGGCCCGAGGTGGCGGTGGCGCACAAGCTGACCGCGCTGATGTGCACCCAGCGCGAGCGTGCCGGCGGCTTCGGCGGGGGCACGGCGTTCCTGGCGCTGGCCAGCACGCCGGACCCGAGCGATCACAAGGACGAGGGCGAGGACTGGACCTGCGACCGCCGCGAATGCTTCGATGCGCGCGGCCGCTTCGTCGTGCCCGACCACTACGGCCGCCGCAGTGGCGCCGGCCTCGATCCCTGCGCCGCTCTGGCGACGCGCCTCACGCTGGCCGCCGGCGAAAGCGCCGAACGCGTGTTCCTGCTCGGCCATGCCGGCGACCCGGTCGCTGCGCGGTTGCTCGCCACACAGGCGGCATCGGTGCCAGCGGCGCAGCGCCTGCAGCAGGTGCGCAGCGGCTGGGACCGGCTGCTCGGCGCGACCACGGTGGCCACGCCCGACCCGCTGTTCGATGCGATGGTCAACCGCTGGCTGCTGTATCAGTCGGTGGCGTGCCGGATGTGGGCCAAGGCGGGCTTCTACCAGGCCGGCGGCGCCACCGGCTTTCGCGACCAGCTGCAGGACGCCATGGCGCTGGCTTGGTGCGCGCCCGACATGCTGCGCCAGCAGATCGTGTTGTGCGCATCGCGGCAGTTCCCCGAGGGCGACGTGCAGCATTGGTGGCACGCGCCGCAGGGCGCGGGCGTGCGCACTCATTTTTCCGACGATCTGCTGTGGCTGGCGCACGCCTGCACGCACTACCTGCGCGTCACCGGCGACCAGACGTTGCTCGACGACATGGTGCCGTTCCTGGAAGGCGCACCGATCCCGGACGGCGCCGAGGACGCCTACTACACGCCGACCGTCGGCAGCACGCTGGCGACGGTCTACGAGCACGCCGCGCGCGCCATCGACCGCAGCCTGCGCGTCGGCGTGCACGGCCTGCCGCTGATGGGCAGCGGCGACTGGAACGACGGCATGAACCGGGTCGGCATCGAAGGCCGCGGCGAGTCGGTCTGGCTGGGCTGGTTCCTGTGCCGGCTGGTCGACGATTTCGCCCCGGTCGCGCGTCAGCGTGGCGATACCGAACGTGCCGCCCGCTGGGAGACTGCCGCCACCGGCTGGAAGGCCGCGCTCAACGACACCGCGTGGGACGGCCAGTGGTACAAGCGCGCGTTCTTCGACGATGGCGAGCCGCTCGGATCGAACGCCAATTCACAGGGCCGCATTGACCTGATCGCGCAGGCCTGGGCGGTGTTGTCGCGCGCGGCGCCGCTGCCGATGCAGCGAATGGCGCTCGGCGCGGTCGAGACCCACCTGATCGATGCCGAGGCCGGCCTGATCAAGCTGCTCGCTCCGCCGCTGTCGACCGCACTGCCGAGCGCTGGCTACATCCAGGCCTACCCGCCGGGCGTGCGCGAGAACGGCGGCCAATATTCGCATGCCGGCGTGTGGGCGCTGATGGCGCAGGCCGAGCTCGCGCGCAGCGGCGCTGCCGCTGCCGCCGGCCTGGGGGGCATGGTCGGCGCTGGGGCGGCCGACACCGCCTACCGCTACTTCACCTACCTGAGCCCGGCGCACCGCGCCAGCCACCCGGTGCGCGGCGCCGCTTACGGCATCGAACCCTACGTGATGGCCGGCGACGTCTACAGCCAGCCGCCGTACGTGGGTCGCGGTGGCTGGAGCTGGTACACCGGCGCCGCGGCCTGGCTGCACCGCGCCGCCGTCGAATCGATCTTCGGGCTGCATCAGAGCGCCAGCCAACTGAGCTTCACGCCGTGCTTGCCGTCGCACTGGCCGCAGGCTGAACTGACCCTCACGCGCGAGGCCCGCACGATGCGCTTCGTGCTGATGCGCGCCACCAACCTGGCCGCGCTAGAGGCTGCGCTGGCGCGTGGTGTCGATGCGCACACGCCCCTGTTGCAACCAGGTCAGCCGCTGGCCTGGGCGGCGTTGCCGCTGCGCAGTGCCTTCATCGTGCCGCTGCTGGACACGCCGCTGGAGGCAATCGGCGGAGTTGTTGCCGCGACCGCCGGGACAGCACCCTCGCTGCCTGCCTGACGCGGTTGTCGACGCGTGGTGTCGGCCAAGCCGATGCGCACACATGCGGCGCCGTCCTACACGGCGCGTCGACGCGCGCCGATGGTGCCTGCAATGCCGACTTTTTATATTTGCATTGGTCGGAAATGGCTCGTTTCCATCAACTGATTGACCTCGTTCAACCAGGCCGTCGCCGCTTGCGGCGGCCGCCCCATCAGGATTTTGCCCATGGCCGCGATCGAAACACTCAAACCGGTCAAGTCGGCGCCGAACGACACGCCTTTGATGAAGCTGGACGAAGTGGCGCTCGATGCCGCTCGCAACAGCCTCGACCAAGGGGCGGTCACGCCGAGCCTCGGCCCGTGGCGGCACGAGATCGTCAGAATGCTCAATGACTCACTCGCCACCGAATTGGTCTGCGTGTTGCGCTACAAGCGCCACCACTACACCGCCACGGGCGTCGATTCGTCCAAGATCGCCGAGGAATTCATGGTGCACGCCGGCGAGGAAACGCTACACGCCGACCGGCTGGCCAAGCGCATCGTGCAGCTCGGCGGTGAGCCCGACTTTTCGCCGGACACGTTGACGCGGCGCAGTCATGCAAGCTATGACGAATCGGTCGACCTGCAAGCCATGATCCGTGCGAACTTGATCGCCGAACGGGTCGCGATTGAGGCTTACAGTCAGCTGATCTTGCTGATCGGCGACAAAGACCCGACGACGCGCCGGCTGCTCGAGGACATTCTGAGCGAAGAGCAGGAGCACGCTGAGGAGTTGAGCGACTGGCTGACCTGATGGCCGCGGAAGGCGTGTCGCGACGCCGTCGGTGGGTGTGAGTTGTCCGCTGTTTTTTTCCTGATTGATCGAGTCTTTATCTTCTGATGCTCGAAGCGCGATGTGCTGATGTCCTGAATTTGAGATTTTCTTTCACCTGATCTTCAACCCCCAAGGAGCTACACCATGAATACACGCCATACCCTCGCTGCCGTTATTTCCGCTGTTGTCTTGCTTTCCGCTACCGGCTGTGCCGTGACACGCGGTCAGGAGACGGTCGGCGCCTATGTCGACGACACCGCCATCACAACCTCGGTGAAGGCCCGCTTCGTCGACAACCGGGATGTCGATGCGTCGGCGATCAGCGTCGAAACGCTCAACGGCACGGTGATGTTGTCGGGCTTCGCCAAGAGCGCGAACGAAAAGGTCACGGCTGAAACGATCGCGCGGAAGGTCAACGGCGTTCGCAGCGTCAAGAACGAGATTGCCATCCGTCCTTGAGTCGAAAGCCTGAGCCCGGACCGTCGCGAACAGCGTCGGTCCGGGCTTTTTGCTTTTTTTTCCTTTGTGCCGCCGTGCCCCGTGGGTGCATCGGCAAGCACTTCAACCGGCGTCGCGCAATCCGCGGATTCGCTCCGAAACGGGCGGACTATTCGCCCGACTTCACGCGGGTGGACGAGAAAGCGCCGGGCAAAGATTGCCGTTGGTCTTCGCGCAGCTGCTCGCCTCGTTCGATCGCATCGTGCAGCACCTGCACATAAAGCGACAGCAAGGCGAGCGCCACGACGAGTGCACAGGTCAACAAGGCCAGCCCCGGCGACCGGCTGGTTCTGCCAGGCGATGAAGTTAAGGCTGCAGGACGGCTGGGGCGGTCGGTAATCTTCATGATTTACCGAGTGTGAACGCTGGCACCCTGCCACCCATCGGCCGAGAGCGAGCCGCCGTGTAGGACTAAATCCTGGTGCATTCTGGCGGACTGGCAGGGGTCAACGCCGCGCTCCGGGCGCGCGTTTTTACAGTGCCTTGGCTCGCTACAGAAGGCCACCCGTCGGGATTCGTGACGCGCATCGCATGACGCGACCAGGCACGCCCGGCGACACATCGAAGGACATCTGCCATGACCCCGTTCAACATCCGATTGATCGCCTTGATGCTCGGACTGGCTGTGTCGGTATTTGCCGGGCCGGTGCGGGCCGACCCGCCAGGGCGCGTGGCCCGCTTGGGCTATTTGTCCGGTCCGGTCAGCTTTTCACCCGCAGGCGAGGACGAATGGTCGCGATCCACCCTCAACCGGCCGCTGACCACGGGCGACCGCTTGTGGTCAGCGGCCGGCGCGCGCGCCGAGATCCAGGTGGGTGGTGCGGTCGTGCGGATGAACGCGCGCACCAGCGTGGCGATCCTCAACCTGGACGACCGCATCACGCAATTGCAGCTGACCCAGGGAACGCTGAACGTGCGTGTCAGCAGCCTGGCACCCGACCAGACCTTCGAGGTTGCCACACCGAACCTGGCCTTCACGCTGCGACAGCCGGGCGCCTACCGGATCGAAGTCGACCCGGATGGCGAAGGCACCTCGCTCTACGTGCGCTACGGCGAAGGCAATGCCTACGGCGAAGGCGCCGCATACCGCATCGACACGCAGCAGGCTTATCGCTTCACCGGCACCGGCCTGCGCGACTACGAGGCGATCGACACCCGGCGCGCCGATGATTTTGACCTCTGGTCGAGCCGCCGCGACCGCGCCCACGACGAATCCGTGTCCGCGCGCTACGTGTCGCCCGACGTGGTGGGCTACCAGGACCTCGACAGCCATGGCGTCTGGCGCAACGAGCCGAGCTACGGCCCGGTGTGGGTGCCGACGAGCGTGGTGCGCGGCTGGGCGCCGTACCGCGATGGCCATTGGGCCTGGGTCCATCCGTGGGGCTGGACCTGGGTCGACGACGAACCGTGGGGCTACGCGGTGTCGCACTACGGGCGTTGGGCGAACCAGCGCGGTACCTGGTTCTGGGTGCCCGGCCCGGTGAGCACGCGGGCTTATTACGCGCCGGCGCTGGTCGCGTTCGTCGGCGGCAACGGCTTCCAGATTTCGATTTCGACCGGCAGCGTCGGCGGTGTGGCGTGGTTCCCGCTCGCCCCGCGCGAGGTCTACCGGCCGTCCTACGCCACCAGCCGCGGCTATTTCGAGAACATCAACCGCAGCAACACGGTGATCAGCAACACCGTCATCAACAACACTTACAACACCTACAACACGACCACCAACGTCACCAACGTGACCAACGTCGTGTACGCCAACCGCCAAGTGCCGGGCGCCGTGGTGGCGGTGCCGACCAGCGCGTTCGTGCAATCTCAGCCAGTGTCGCGGCTGGCCGTGCAGTTGCCCGCGATTGCCGCCGCCGGCGTGCCGGTGACGCGCGCCGCGCCGGTACAGCCAACCCAGAAAAGCGTGCTCGGCGGCGCTCCCGAGGGCGGCAAGCCGCCGCCGCGCGTGTTCGACCGCGTCGTCGTGGCGCGCAGCACACCGCCTCCGCTGGTGGCGAATTTCGCCGCCCTGCAGTTGCAAGCGGCCGCGAAATCGGGCCGCCCGATCGACGATGCCCGGCGTGCCGGCGCCGCGCCGACGTCTGGCGCCATGCCCGCTCAGGGGCCGGCGCTGGCGCCGGTGCGCCGGGTCTACCGCGCGGTAATGAAGGACCTGGGCCTGCCCGAGGACATGTTCACCTTCATCAACTTCCCGACGCGCTACGACCACCGGGAATTGGATGCGGTGCTCAAGGGCAGTGGTATCACCTGCCCTAACCTGAGTGACTACGCCTGGGTGTTGTG
>ENA-OFCX01000615-OFCX01000615.1-metagenomes-genome-assembly--contig:-NODE-615-length-17524-cov-3.812926_pt1 | contig 17524 bp, 16 predicted proteins | sample MGYA00153384_OFCX01 | MGnify analysis MGYA00153384
ACCGCTACAGTATTCACCAGCGCAAACGAAACAGCATTTTCGCCGCCGAAAACCAGCCAGACCAGCGCGGTCAGCAGCGCAATAATCAGCACGATAGGCGTAAAGACCGCCACCACCTTATCCGCCAGACCCTGAATGGCGGGTTTGCTGCCCTGCGCCCGCTCTACCATGCCAATAATTTGCGCCAACACGGTATCCGCGCCTACCGCCTGCGCCCGGAAAGTGAAACTGCCGTTGCCGTTGAGGGTTGCGCCCACTACCTTTGCACCCTCGAGCTTGTGAACCGGAACGCTCTCCCCGGAAATCATGGATTCGTCCACATAGCTCGAGCCAGACAGCACCGTGCCATCGGTTGGAATCTTTTCGCCAGGGCGCACGGAGAGGATGTCTCCGGTCAAAACCTCGTCCACGGGCAGCTCGAGTTCTTGACCGTTCCGCAACACTCGAGCGCTTTTGGCCCCCAATGAGATGAGTTTTTTCATGGCCTCACTGGTTCGGCCTTTTGCTAGCGCTTCAAAGTATTTGCCCAGCAAAATCAGGGTCAGCACCACATTTTTTAGGGCTGTGACCATCTGCTGTTTGGAAAATACGTTGCCAAGGCCTGCAATCGGATTGATGCGGCTGAACTTCGGCATGATGGGCTTGAAGCTGTAAATCCAGCCGCCCGACGCCAGTGTGGCAATGATGGATGCCACGTTGATGACCGTAGCAAAAATCACGCAGCCCATCACGCCCACCATGGCCATCTCCAGCAGGCGCTCCACCATCAATTGAGGCACCAGCACGGTGCTGGCATCAAAAGACAGTTGCTTGCTGATGGCAATGCGCAGGTGGTGCATCAGGGTCGGGCCGCCCATCATGACCAGCAGCGAGCCCACGCCCAGCACCGCCAGGTGGCCGAGGTCGCGGGAACGCGAAGTCTGCCCGTCATCGCGGGTTTTCTGCAGTTTCCGGCCTGTGGCTGGGAGGGATTTATCTTGGCTCGATTCCATGACGGCATGAGGGAAAGGTCTCATGCCATTGTCCGCAAGCGGTCAAATCGCTAAAGCGGGAAAAGCGAGCCACAGGGGGTGCTATTTCAGCGCCCGCAGCGGTGGCGGGTGCCGTGCAATCTGTTAGGCGGCAGTAAATTGCTACATTAAAACGAGCTATCAGCGCTTATGAAATGGATCTTTGCAAGCTAAAAGTATGTGAAACGTCCATTAGATAAGCGTTGGTAGCTCTTGTTTTTAAAAACCCAGACTGGCCAGCAAATCATCCACTTGGGATTGAGAGGTCACCACATCTTCCGCGTCTGGGTTGACCACGGGGCCTTCCAGCTTGGGATGCACGGGCTGTGCCGTAGGCGGGGCTGCTGGCTCGGAAGACTCGGCCAATGCAGCGGCCCACAGATCGTCTGCCTCGTCGGCAGCAACCACCGCAGCGGCCGCCACCACAGAAGGGGCCACTGCTGCGCTGGCAGGTTCAGGTGCCTGAGGTGCTGTCTGCACCAGCAGCGTGACTAGCTGTGACTCAATGGAAGCTGCCAGCGTCACCACCTTGGCAATGACCTGCCCGGTCAGATCATGAAAGTCCTGGGCCATCATGATGTCGGTTAACTGGTTGTCCACGATTTCCGTGGATTTTTCCATGTCTTCCAGGTAATTCATGATGTGCCCCTTGGCCACCGCGGCCACCGGGTCAGCAATCATCGACTGGCGCATCTTCTTGGTCTGCGCCACGATGTCGGTCTGTCGGTCCTTGGCGTCATCCACCAGCGTCAGCACCTTCTCGGCCGCTTCTCCGGTCAGGCGCGCGATATAGGACAGTCTGTTTTGTGCATCCGGCAACTCTTGTGCTGAACCGCGCAAGCGCTCCGCATAGCCAAGCTCACGCAGCGCATCATGCAACTGACGCGTCAGCAGACCAATCTGAGTGTGTACATTGCCCTGGTCAAAGCCCGCAGGTAATGTATCGCTGGGGGGCGTTGCTTGGTCCATGAACTTAGCCCAACCCAACCTTCTTCAAGATCAGGTTGACCTTTTCTTCCAGCGTTGCCTTGGTAAAAGGCTTGACGATGTAGCCGGCAGCACCACCTTGGGCCGCAGCGACGATGTCTTCCTTGCGGGCTTCGGCGGTCACCATCAGGACGGGCAGGTGTTTGAGCTTTTCATCTGACTTGATTTCCGTCAGCAGCTGAAAACCATTCATGTTCGGCATATTGATGTCAGTAACGACAAAGTCGAACTTGCTGTTGCGCAGCTTGTGCAGCGCAACGACACCGTCTTCAGCCTCATCGGCCTCGGTGTAACCGCTTTCTTTCAACAAATTACGCACGATACGGCGCATGGTGGAGAAGTCGTCAACGATCAAAAAGCGAAGGGCATTGTTAGCCACGGGGGACCCTTTCGGTCAAATATGCACTGAATGAAGCCTGTGCAAAGCACGGGTTTCGTCCGATTTCACAAATTGTCACGGAGTTTGCGATGCTGGAGGGTGATTCTCCTGCTTTTCCGTATTCAATTTGCTGTCTTGGTAGACAGATGGGGTTTGCTTGCCTAGCAAACGCTCTTCTGCCTCGTGCGTGAGCACGGTAATAGTGATACGCCTGTTTTGTGCGGCGCGTGGTTCGTCAGGGTAGAGCAAATCGCTGGCCGCCAAACCTACTACGCGCGCCAGCTTGTCATTGGGCATACCGGCCGAGACCAGCTCGCGGCGCGAAGCGTTGGAGCGGTCTGTGGACAGCTCCCAGTTGCTATAGCCTTTGTCACCCGAGCCGTACGGCGCTGCATCGGTGTGGCCAGCCAGGCTGATGCGGTTTTCCACCCCACCGAGCGCAGAGCCAACTTCGCGCAATATATCTCGCATATAGGGCTTGACGATGGCGCTGCCGATGTCAAACATGGGGCGATTTTGTTCATCCACAATCTGGATTTGCAAGCCATCGGGGGTCACGTCCATGCGGATTTGTGACCGGTATTCGTTTAGCGTGGCATTGCTGGAGATCATCGCGTCAATCTTGGCGCGCAATGCCTTGATGCGCTGGGCATCCTGCTGTGCACGCTGCTGGCGCATGTTTTTGCGGTTCTGGTCGTTTTCATCCGCCTCGGAGCGTTTGACCTGGCCATGCACCTTCGCCAAATCAGTACCACCGCCAGGAATGATGCTGGAGCTATTGCCCGAGCCATCACCCCCGTTCATCGCCACTTTAAGTGGTGAGTTGAAATAAGCGGCAATGCCTTGCAGATCACCTTTGGAAGTGGAGCCCAGCAGCCACATCAGCAAAAAGAACGCCATCATCGCCGTCATGAAGTCGGCATAGGCAATCTTCCACGCACCGCCATGGTGGCCGTGGTCACCCTTCTTGATGCGCTTGATGATGATGGGCTGCAGCTTCTTTTCATTAGCTGCACCGGACTGAGCACCGCCGGGGGCGTTTGGGGGCGGCATCGCTTACTTCCTCTTGACGTGCTCTTCCAGCTCCAGAAAGCCGGGACGTTCGGTTGAGTAAAGAACCTTGCGGCCAAACTCAATGGCGGTGGGCGGGTTGTAGCCTTGCATGCTGGCAATCAGGGTGCACTTGATGCACTCGAACTCTTTGTGACCGTCCTGCTGGCGCTGTTCAACCAGCCCTGCCAAAGGCTCGACCAGCGCATAGGCCAGCAAGATCCCCAAAAATGTACCCACCAGTGCAGAGGCAATCATGCCGCCCAGCACAGAAGGGGGCTGGCCAACCGAGCCCATGGTGTTCACCACACCCAGCACCGCAGCCACAATACCGAAGGCCGGCAGCGCACCGGCAAGGCGCTGCAGCGCCACGACAACGCGATGACCTTCCTGGTGGTGGGCTTCAATTTCGTTGTCCATCAAGGACTCGATCTCATGTGAATTCAGATTGCCCGACACCATCATGCGCAGATAGTCGGTAATGAATTCGACCAGATGGTGATCGGCCATCAGGTCTGGATATTTTTGAAAGATTTCAGAGTTTTCAGGCTCTTCCACGTCCATTTCAATGGCCATCAACCCTTCTTTTCGGGCTTTTTGCAGCAAGTCATAGAGCAAGGCCAGCAAGCTCATGAAGCGTGCTTTGGTAAATTTGGATCCCTTGAGCGCTGAAGGAATCGACGCCATCGTGGCTTTGAGCACCTTGGGCTGGTTGCTCACAATGAAGGCGCCAATCGCTGCGCCGCCAATGGTGGCCATTTCGAATGGGAGGGCTTTGCCCAGTACGCCCATGTTTCCGCCATGAAGAGCGTAAACACCGAAGACGCAGCCGAAGGCGATGATGTAACCAATAAGGACAAGCATGGTGGTGATTCTGTCAGACTGAATGCCAATCAAAAGACGGAACTGGCACAAAAGCCAGCGTTTCTTTTTTGGTTTGGGTTGGGCCTGAGGGAGTCAAGCTCGGATAGGCTGGAGATATATGTCTATCGGCAGATCACCCCATTTTCTTGAGTACTGTGTATGAGCGCCCCCATTTTTTCTGCTGCCCCAGTGACGCTGGAGCAGGAGTTGCATCGAATCAACACCACGCTAGTGCCCCAGCATCAATTTCTGGAAGCACTGACGCAGTTGATGCTGCTGGCCAAGGAGCACGTGGCTGATGCTCAGTTGTGGCTTCTGATTGGGCACGTCTACACACGCATGGCGCACTGGACCGATGCCATTGCCGCACTGGAAACTGCCATTGCCTTGAACCCGCAATTGCATGCGGCCAATCGCTTGCGGGCTTTGGCGTTGTTCAGCATGGGGCAGCAGCAACAGGCATGTGATCTGATTGATAAAGTCGTGAAGAAGTCATCGGAGAGTGGCGACTGGATGCTGCGCGCCTACCTGCATGCGCACACCAGCCGCGACCCGATGAAAGCACTGCAAATGGCCCGAGACTGGGGCAAACGCTTTGCCGATCCGCTCACGCGCAATGCCAAACCCTTGAAAGTGGCAGACCGCAATCCGCGAAAGAGACTCAAAGTTGGCTATGTGACGGCAGACTTTCGAGAGCACTCCGTGGCATTTTTCATGCAGCCGGTGCTCGAGCATCACAACCCCAATGATGTGGAGGTGCATGTTTATTCCAACGGCCCCTCGGATCAAGTCACCACGCAAATGCGCGCCCTGGTGCCGCACTGGCATGAGATACAGGCTGACAGTGATGAAACGGTCTGCGAAAAAATCCGGCAGGACGGCATCGACGTACTGGTGGACTTGTCCGGCTTTACCCATGGCCATCGCCTGGGTGTATTTGCCCGGCGCGCAGCGCCCGTGCAAGTGACCTGGCTGGGTTATATGCAGACACTGGGCATGAAAGCAATGGACTACCGGCTGGTGGATGCTGGCGTAGCACCTCCAGGCCATGGTGGTTATTACTCAGAAGCGTTGTTTTACTTATTTTGCATGTCTAGCTATGTGCCACCTGCGTATGCGCCGCTATCTGCAGAGCCTCCCATGCTGCGCAACGGCTATCCCACCCTGGTGTCGCTCAACAACTCTGCCAAAATTACCGATGCGACGCTGCGGATATGGGCTCGGATATTGCAGGCACGCCCCGACGCTCGTCTCATTATTGTGGTCAAAGAAGAAAACGCGGACGCAGCCCAGGCGCATATGCAGCCGCGCGTGCAAGCAGCGGGTATGCCATTGGAGCGCGTGTCAGTGCTGCAGCAGCAACCGTTGAGAAACTTTATGGAGCTGGGTCACATTGCCGATGTTGCACTGGACACTTCGCCCATATCCGGAGGCACGACTTCTTTGCATACTTTGTGGATGGGCCTGCCTATTGTTGCCATGGATGCTGTGCGCGCTGTAGATGCATCCACGGCACGCATGTTGCGCGGAAAGCTTGCCCCTCTGGGCGAAGTCGCCAAAGATGCGCAGAGCTACATCGATGCGGCGCTGAGCTTAATGAATTCGCCACAGCGTCTGGTGCAAATAAGGGCGCAGTCGCGCACTTGCCTTAAAAAATCTGTATTGATGGACTATGGTTCCCGCACGAAGGAGCTGGAGAAGGCTTATCGGCTTATGTGGCTGAACTATTTACATGGTCACCGCAAAGCGCTAAGTACCGAGACTGCTTTGAGCTCATTGCTTGCTGACACGGAAACGATGTCATGAGTGAGCGAAAAGAGTCGACCTGGATACCTCTTTTGGTTCCGGATATGCCGTCTCCGCAGGAGCTGCTGCCCTGGCTTGAGCGCATGCACAAAGCTCGGCAATATTCGAACTTTGGTCCCTTGGTCCAGGAGCTGGAAACAGAGTTTTCTGTGCAGTTCGATGTGCCGAAAGAGCAGCTTGTCACCGTTGCAAATGCAACGCTTGCCTTGGAATTGGTATTGCAAGCGCTCGATCTGTCTTCGGGCTCCCGCATATTACTGCCTGCTTTTACCTTTGTTGCTACGGCCACGGCAGTGATCCGAGCTGGGCATCAACCGGTGCTTGCGGACGTGGATGCGAGCACATGGATGCTCACACCTGAAATTGCGCGTGCTGCTTGCGAGCGCATGCGCATAGATGCTGTATTGCCTGTAGCCACGTTTGGCATGCCGCATGACATGCAGGCATGGCAAGAATTTGAACGAGATACAGGTTTGCCGGTCGTCATAGATGCAGCAGCGGCATATGGCAGCCAATCGCTGCAAAATGCAGAAGGAACCTTGGTTTTCAGTTTGCACACCACGAAAAGCTTGCCATCGGGTGAAGGAGGATTGGTTATCTCCACTCGTCCAAATCTAGCTAATAAGGTACGCCAGCTTTCCAATTTTGGTATCAATCTTAATTCTTCTGCTTCTGTGCCTTCCGGTTTTCTAGTCGCTCCTGGAACTAATGCCAAAATGAGCGAATACCACGCAGCTGTTGGCTTGGCTTCTTTGAAAAAATGGGAAATTTATGCCAGCAAACGACGTGAGTTACAGGGTGATTTAATAAGAAAAATAAACCTAATCAGTGATCACACCTTGTCTTGGCAGGCGGAGGGCTCCGGAGGACCGTTAAAAGCACCTACGTTGCTATGCGCCAAGTTGCCTAATATGGCTGCACGCCATGCATTAGAGCAAGCATGCCAAAGAGGCAATGTCATGACGCGCCGCTGGTACCAGCCCCTGCTGCATCACATGGATGCATTACAGCATCGGTGCTTGTCGTTGGCAGTGCCAAATGCTGAAGCACTGACACAGACCGTATTAGGATTGCCTTTCTTTACTGGCATGAGCCAAAATCAGTGTCAGCGAATAATCGATGTAATAACTGATGCAGTAAAAGCACAGGATTAATTTACTGTTTTATGCATTCCAGAATGCTGAGATCAAATACATTGGTTTCTTGCATATCTCGTATTTTCAATCCAGAACGTTGAAGTAAATTTTCGAAATCGGAAAGCGTTCTCAATTTTCCGCAAGTCCAGATGGCTTGTTCATAAGCACGGGCCTGCATGAGCACATTGTCCTTGTGCTGAGGTTGTTTGACGCCTTCAATGATGAGTAGCCGGGAAGATGAATCCATTGCCTGAGCAATATTCATGAGGACAGTGCAAACTGATTCATCGTCCCAGTCATGCAAAGCATGCTTAATCAAATAGGTGTTGAATCCTGTGGGAATGTGCTTGAGCATGTTGCCAACAATAAATGTTACTTGCGGCACCCCAGCTTGCTCTGCGACTTCTAGTGCATGTTCTTGGAATATAGGTTCCATATGGGGCTGATCAAGCACTGCACCCACCGCTTGAGGGTTTTGTATAGCCAGTTGAAAGGCCAATGCACCTTTGCCCCCTGCAATATCCAAAAATCGTTCGCCTGCATGCAATTGAATGATTTTCGTCAATTCAGGAAGATGTGCTAAGTGAGAAATTCGATCCTGAAATTTTTCAAATGATTTGCCTAGCGCGCGATTGGTGCGGTAGTGCTCCCAGATAGTGGCTCCATTCGCCGCCTCATAGGCATTCATGTCCTGTGTTAACCATGCTGGAGTTTGCGCTGCCGCAGATTGCAATCCCTCAGCCCAAATAGTGAAATAGTCACGTTCCCATGAATTGACCGCTCGTGTTAGATTCATCCCCTTCTTTCTTAGGAAGTAACAATTATCCTTTTGACCAAGGAAATCCATTGAAACTGCCAAATCTAATAATATTTGCAACTTTGCAGCATTGATGCTGCATGAGTTGGCAAGGTTCTGGGATGAGGATTTTCCGGCAATCAGCTTATCAAATATGTCTATTTTTATGAGTGTGTAAATACTTTGGGCGATATAGGTTGAATTTATTAGATCAAATGTGCTAAGTTTTTGAAGCATGATACAAGTGCCTGGGTATTGATATTTGATAAGTTTCTTTGATTTAGAGTTTTCTATGAACTTTGTTTCATGAAAAACACATCTGAAAAATAATTCAAAAATCGATAAGATAATTCTGGATCAATGTCTAGTGAATACTGTGCATTAAATAGTACAAAATTTGCAGTAAATTCTTCCAAACTTACGCCAGTTGTTTCCACGAAATATGAGTGTACGATTTTGGATATTGTCTCGTTCGAAAAATAATCAATAGTATTCGTTCTTCTCTTGACAGGGTAGCCCATGCCAACTTTAGCAATTGCCCAGCCAGCCCAATCGATAATTCGGAAATCATCTTTTGGCAGAATTAAGATATTAAATCTGTGAAGGTCGCTGTGATAAATGAATGAGCGAGATTTCTGAGATATTGAAAATATATTCTCAATATAGTTATTGACAGACGCGTTATTATTTTTATTTTTTTCTGAAAGTAATAGTGTTATTCTTTTTTTATCAATTGGGATTTCGTTGAATATTGAAGTGAATTTGGCGGAGGCCGTGTTCCAGAGATGGATGATTGACTTTTTATGCCATGTATCCTGGAATTCTTCTAAATCCGGGTGGCGTCCATTTTCTATATATTCATCAAAACAGAAGTAATAGTCGCCCTTCTGAAGCACACCGAGGGATTTTGCTGATTTAAGTTGAAGATTTTCAGTTTTTATAAGCGTTTGAAGAGTTTCAATTTCTTGAATATTAACTCTGTCTGCGTATATTCTTTCTATAATTTTTATTTCTTGCCCATGTTGAGTTGCTGTATGTAGCAAGATATCTAAGGCTGCATTGCCACCATTTAAATTAATGGTGTTTTTCCATAAAAAATCTGGATTTATCTCAGTTAATCGCTTCCGGAACTGTATGGGATTAAAGTGAATTCTTAAATATTCCTTTTCGTATTTTAAAAGATTTTCTAAATTTCCTGTGACCCAGGATGGGAGATTTTTTTTCGAATCATCATCTAAGCATTGAATAAAATAATAAACTCGATCAATATGCTTCTTGTCAAAAAAACTATAAATACAGCGCATCATGTCTGATTTTGAAATACTTATTTTTTCTGCAGGTGGCTGACCCAAAGAAATCTGGTGATGCTGATGGTTTATTTCTGTATTCATTTTAAAGTTATTTATAAAAATCGCGCCAATATGGCGCGATTAATTATGAGATTATGATTGTTATTCGTTTTTGTTGTATTGGAAAATAAAGAATGAACGTCTTCTTTTGTTGTCGTCCTTAAGAATGCCCTGGTGAATAATTGAAAATTTAGCTTCTAAGAAGGCTGGCATATTTCGGAAGAATTTAAGAAGTTCGGCATCATTGGTTACATCGTGGCTTTCTATCAAAACAAAACCATTGGGGTTGAGTAAGTTTTGCAGTATTTCAACATAGCCCTTCATGGGCAATCCGATCCATCCATGAACAGCGAACGAGAAAATAAAATCGTATTTTTTATCGTTGTTTTTGATGAAGCTGTGAAAGTCAGTGGTGAGGAAGTTGCAGTTCTTTATTTCTTTGTTCAGAGCAAGGGTGTTAGCAATTTCGATCAAATCAGGATTAATGTCGAACCCAGTATATTGAGCGGATATTTTAGAAACCTCAATGCCAAAGCAGCCGATATTGCAGCCTATATCAAGAATGTCGTGATGAGGTTGAATCCATTTTTCTAACGAATATTCTTTGATTCTTTCTAGTGTGGGGCGCTGCCCAGGCAAACCCCATGCTTCGTGGCCCTGGTAGAAAGCATACTTGGATCCAAACTGCTGATTATTCTGCGAGAAGATAGAATGGATTTTTAATTTGCACTCCAGCCATGCATCTTGTGTTTCAGGCTTTTGGGAAAAATAGCAAATAATAGATTCACCACCTTGGATATCCAACGAAAGGTCTTCTTCGGTGAAGAAATCTATTTCTTGATCGTCGCTGGGATATTCTGGCAATCTGAAAATTACAGGAATAGTCTTTTCTTTGTGATAGATGAATCCTGCGTAATACCAATATCCAATAATTATATTTGGGAAATTCTTGTAATCGCCTGGATAATCCATTGCAGCGCCGGGTTCGTATGAACATGGTGCAATAGATTCTTTAATTTTCTTGATGGATGTCTTAGAGAAAATTTTATATTTATAAAAATTAACAGACTTCCAGGAGAGAATTTTTTTAATTAAATCCTCACGATGGGGATTGCTATTCCAAACTTCTTCTTCATGAGGATTTTTATTATTTTTGTTTTCAGTTAATGAAAAAATTCCTTGCGTGACTCGGTAATCATTATCTGGCGTTAAATTTTTCTTAAATAATTCAATTCTTTTTTGGCGAATTTTTTGTAAAGATGGGTCGTGAAAAAAATTCAAACTGACGGACCAGTGATAGGCCTCATCAATTTTTCCAAGAAATAGAGATAAATATGCAGCTTTTTTACGAAGCAGAAGACTGCTAGGGGTTGTTTCCAATTTTTTTATGGTTTCAAAATATTGGTCTTCGTAAGTAGTATGTGAGGCTTCTGCAGGTGTAGACATTTATATTCCTGGGTTGCTATTGATGCTGAAAATTTGATATTTATTTAACAGGCACTTTAAAAAGTACGGAAAGAGTAGCCAATCCCAGCTATCAAGGCTGGAGTCTGAAAACCAGGTTCCAAGAAAGCGCCATCCTGAAGTGGCTTATTCCATATGGTTCCTGGTTGATCAATGATGCAGTGATTGCCTATTTCCAAATCTTTACCAATATGTACATTGCTTCCAATCACACAATGACGTCCAATCTTTGTTTGAGAGCTAACGCTACTACCAGCACCGATGAAGCAATGCATACCTATCTGCACACTATTTTCCAGGCGTACTTGAGAGGAAATTAATACATTGGCTCCCAACGTGCACTTGCTGCTGATGATGGAGTGAGAGCCAATATGCACGTTTTCACCAATCTTTGCGCTGGGTGAAACATAAGCATTGGAGTGAATAAGACTGATTAACTTGTGGCCAGCAAGCTTGGCAGGCATGTACAGCTGCTCCAAGCGTATGTAGTTCAGTGCATGTTCATCAAGTGCGACGAAAACAAGGGACTTCTGTGGAATTTTAGAAAAAATAGAAGCGGATGAATTTTCGGTTAATGAAGCAATGCTTTCTATGCTGTGAGAAATAAGCTCGCTAGAAATAGAATAAGCGGCTTTGTCTGCGACGATTTCATCAAAAAGAGTGCCGTAACCTATGATGTGAACAGATTCTTTTATTTTTTCTGTAATTACCATGGACGCTCTCCCTTCAAGAGTTTTTCATAAACCTGTGCGAAAGATATAAGATATCTTTCATATTGCCCATGATGAACTTTGGGGCTTCCCGCATGAAGGCCTTTTTGCAAGCGTTCAAGATACATTCGATCTTCATGAAGCACATTGACATCATTGCGTATGCATCCACTCAAAATTGCAGGTAATGCACGAATACGTTGTTTTTCTTTTGCAACCGCCATTGTGAATCGAACAGCTGTACGGCTTGGGGTCAAGGGTTCATATTGTTCAATCTTGAAAACCATGCCCTCTGCGCAATTGAAATTCACATTGGGGAAAAGAAAGAAATTCTCGAAAAACCCGCCTTCGCCATAGCGATCAACCATAGAGTGCCATGGTTGAGGGGGGATTTTCAATGCTGCCCTGGTGTGGTAGCTTTGAGCATTTAGCGTGCTGGGTACATCGGGAAAAAATGGAATAGATGGCTGCTCGATTTTCTTTTTTGTTAAATTCGAGGAATTGTCTTTTGTTAATAAAGGAAGAAATGACTGGGGATGAACGTACGGAACATGGTTGTAATCTAAGACATTCTCATATTGAAGTTTCCAGTTGTAGTCAACTTCAACTGTTATGTGAGCTGTTTGTGCAGAGAAATGCGTGGATATATCCCGTAATTTGTCGAGAATTTCTGGGGTGAATTGCTTTTCGATCGGTAATGGATTTTCACTGAGATTGATGAAAATCATGTTCCCCACGATCTCTACTGCATAACGTTTCATGCATAATTTTTCTCTTTCTTCTGAGGAAAAATTGTAAAGATTAGATTCGTGGGGTATGCTTTTAACCGACCCATCATTATTGAATGTCCAGCCGTGATAAGGGCACCGCATGGGAGATTGCCCAAATCCTTCAGCCTGCAAGGGCACAAGGCGATGCGGGCATTGATTTTTAAAAGCTCTAATTTCTCCATTGCAATTTTGAATCAGTACAGGCTGCCCAGCCAAAGAGAGAGAGGCATACGCATTGGGAGCGGCCAAAGTACTACTCAGACAAGCAAAAAGCCAAAGCTGACGAAATATTTTGCTTCGCTCTTGTTCAAGAATCCCGGGGTCGGTGTAATGAAAATGGCTGAGTATGGATTGCATGGAACTGACTGAATTACGATGAGAATATGGTTCGCGCAGGATTTCCGAAAACAGTTGTTTTTGGTGGGACATCCTTAATAACCACAGTACCAGCTCCAACGATAGCTTCCTCTCCTATCTGGACACCGGGAAGAATAGTCGCATGAGGATGTATGGTCGCAAATCGTCCTATTTTGGCTCCGCCACCAATAAATGACATGGCTCCAATCTGTGCATATTCTCCGACTTGCACATCGTGGCCTAGGATGGTTTGGCTGGAAATATTGGAGAAATTTTCCAATATCACATCCGGCCCTATTTGCGCGTATTCCGCAACAAAAACCCCATGACCAATTTTTACGCGTGGGGAGATATGACTTCTGGTAAGAATTGGAAAGAATTTACCATTCTTCAAGAAAAGTGGTTGTGAATATTCTTTTCGATCTTTTGGATTCCCTTGAGCGCAAACAAATGCATCCCCTAACTCCGGTTCATAAGTTAATGGGTTTCCTAGGATTGAAATATTGCAGTCATATGCTTGGAGAATGTCTTTGCGGCTATCAAGAAACCCCTTGATAGTCCACGAGATATTGAAGGAGGGGTCATTTTGCATCTGAGCAAGAACTTCTCTCCCCCAACCACCAGCACCAATAATGAGAATGTTGTCCATGAATTTTTATATGTGCTGTGTGGATGAATTAACTAATGGTCAGACCTCCATCCATGACCAGTGTTGTTCCGGTGATCCAGCGGCTGGCGTTAGACAGCAGAAAAACCACTGCATTTGCCACGTCCTCAGGTTTACCAAAGCCCAGCGGGTAGTTGGCACGCTCTTGCTCCAAAGAGCCGATCATGGTGGCGGTGGCTTCCAGTAGCGGGGTTTCGACCAGTGCGGGGGAGAGACAATTGGCACGGATGCGGCGTTTGATAACCTCCATGGCCAAGCAGCGCACCATGGCCAGTAGCGCTGCCTTGGTACCCGAATAGGCGGCAACACCAGGGACGCCAATGTGTGCGGCAATGCTGGCAATAAACACCATAGAACCATCTGCAGCTACTAAATTGCGCCTTAGCAGAGCCTGGGTCAGTAACATGGGGGCATCTACATTAATAGATTGAACCTCACGCAGGTGCTGCTCAGTCATCATGCGTACAGGGCTTAGGCGTGAAATGCCTGCACTGTGAACCACGCCATTAATAGTGCCTCCCGCCCCAACAAGCGCGACCAATTCATCGCGTTCAGAGGCTTTTGTCAGATCTGCCTCAATGGCTTGGTGTGCATGTGGCGAGATTGCTTTTAATTCTGACAGTGTCTGCGCCAGGCGCTGGGCATCGCGGCCAGTGCAGATGATTTCTGCCCCCATGCGAGCACAAGTCAATGCAATGGTTTTACCCAGACCTGAAGATGAGCCCGTTACCAATATGCGGTGACTCGCCAGAGAAAATGGATTGAAAGTGGGCGTCATTGCGTCATGCTTCCAGCATGGGAGGTAAGACGGCATTTTCTAAATCAAGAATGCAGGAACCCCACGAAAGACCAATACCAAATCCAGAAAGCAGCAGCTTGTGCCCGCGCGTGGAGAGGGTTTCATGCAGCCGCGCTGTCATGGTGACCGCTAGCGATGCGCCGCTGGTATTGCCTAGATCTGGCAAAGTGGATGGCACTTTCTCAGCACTAAGCCCCAGCTTTTTGCGGATGGTCTCGTTGATCATCCGGTTGGCTTGGTGAAAAAGAAAATAGTCGATTTCTGCCTTATCTACTTGCGCGTATTGCAGTAATCGCTCCACAGCAGGTGGCACTTGCTGGGTAGAAAAACTCAATACAGCCGGGCCATCCAAAATTAGGTCAGCAGGCCAGTGCATTACACCGTGTTCGTCCCTTTTTGGAATCAGGTGCTGTACACCAAAGGGTTCGCGGTGGCCGCCGGCTGGCAGCATGATCGCTCCTTTGCCGCGGCCATCACTATTGAGGTCGAAATACATCGGTGGTGCGTCAGGATCAAACTCTAATGCTGTGGCGGTGCCAGCGTCTGAAAAGAGTGGGTCCTTAACGTTGGCGCATTTGTCACCAACTAGCAACAGGGCTTTTTTCACACCGCCAGCAGAAATCATGCTGCCCAGCAGATGCAGGCCGAATGGGTAGCCGGAGCAGCCAAGATTTACGTCAAAAGCAATGGTTGATTGAGACAGCCCCAGCCTGTCTTGCAAAATGATGGCAGTGGAGGGGATCAGGTAATCGGGGGACTGGGTTACGACGATCAGCGCGTCGATTTCCTCGCGATGCCAGTGCAGCTCTTCCAGTAACTTTTCTGCAGCTACCAAGGCCAAGTCTGAAAAGGTCTGCCATTCAGGGCAGATACGCCGCGTCTTAATGCCGATATTTCGTACCAAGCGCTCTCGCTCTGAGCGTTGCGAAGGTGGACAGTCGCGAATGTTGTCCAGTACGCGGTGTGGAACGCAGCTCGCCATGCCTGCGAAGCGTACGTTGTGCAAAGTGGAAAGCGCCATGGGCAGTCCTTTAGTGTGTGGATTCTTAGCCCAGCAGCTTGTGCAGGTCAGCCACCGTCGTGCAAGTTTTAAGGTCGTCGCCTGTAATGGCTTTGCCAAATTCCACGTCAAACATCACGATCACTCCCAAAGCCGCCAGTGAATCCCACTCGGGCAGACTTTGGAGTTTGGTCTCTGGCGTTACTTCAACAACTTCTTGAAAATCCACGGCGGTCAGAAAGTTGTCAATGAATTGGTCGATAGAGGGGGTTGTCATAGGTAATCGGGGTGTAAAAGTTAATAAAAAAACCGCTTCGGCGCCAATGATAGACGCTGAAGCGGTTATGCCCTGGCTCAGAAATGGAGCCTGCTAGGCTTAGCCTTGCAGCAGCTGAAGCACGTTTTGCGGGATCTGGTTGGCTTGCGCCACCATCGCTGTGCCAGCTTGCTGCAGAATCTGTGTGCGGCTCAGGTTGGCAGTTTCAGCCGCAAAATCGGCGTCAATGATACGACCGCGTGCGGCAGAGAGATTTTCTACCTGAATGTCGATGTTGTTCACCGTATTCTCAAACCGGGCCTGTACTGCGCCCAGTGTGGCGCGCGCACCGTTGACCTGGTCAACTGCGCTGTCAATCTTCTTGAGCGCCACCCATGCGCCCGACTGGGTGCTGACATCCACATCTTCAATGCCGCGCGCATCCATCACTGAGCTTGCGCCAGCAGTACCACCGGCGATGTTAATGTTCGCAGTGTCTAAGCCAGTCATTGCGGCTGTAAAGTCTGCCCCGGGGCTGCCAAATGTTCCTGTGGGATCAGCTGGATCAGTAATGCTGCCAAACTGAACTTGTACGGGGCCGCCATTGGCGTCAAGCTTTTCAGACATGAACTCGACTTTATAGTTTTCGGTGCCCTCAATCTTGGTCAAATACGCACTGACACCTGTATCAGCGCTCTTTTTATTGATGGCTTCTACCACTTGGCCCAAACGCTGTTGGGGGCTGTCCGCGGCAGGCAGCTTGCCCAAGGACACGGTGGTCGTGGTGCCGCCAGAAGTGATCTGAATGCCAATGTCTCCTACCGACGGTACGGTGAAATCCGCCAAAGGCTGTCCTGCCGCGATCGGAGTGGCTGTTCCAACGCTTGCTTCTTCGGTTTTGGCATACGACACCGATGACAGCTGTGACGAGCGTGTATCTACCAGTGCGCCCAGCGTGATGTTGTCACCCGAATTAGCGCCGACCTGAAAGACGGCGCCAGCAAAGCTGCCGTCCAAAATTTTGGTGCCGTTGAAGTTGGTTTGCTTGGCCACCCGGTCAATTTCAGCGCTGAGCTGGCTGACTTCAGCCTGCAGTGCCTTGCGGTCGCTGGCGCTGTTGGTGGCGTTACCGGCCTGCACAGCCAATTCACGCATGCGCTGCAGCATGTCCCCCACCTTGCCCAGCGCGCCTTCGGCGGTCTGCGCTAGCGAGATGCCGTCGTTGGCATTACGCGAGGCCACTGTCAGGCCTTTGACTTGGGTATTCATGCGCTCAGCAATTGCCAGGCCAGCCGCATCGTCCTTGGCGCTGTTGACGCGCAGGCCAGACGACAGGCGCTGCATGGTCGTGTTGAGAGACTGGCCCGACAGCGCAAGGTTACGCTGCGCGTTGATCGAGGCGATGTTGGTGTTGATAGTTGCGGCCATTGCTGTGTTTCCTTTGGAAAAGCGGGTTGCTTTGCATCGCTACAGGCACCATAGGCACGAATACGTAGCAGGCAACGCTAGCGATGGGGACGATTCTTCCTTGACAACGCCATCCACATACCGTGAATAAGCGCTTGGTTTACCTACTTTCTTGGGGCTTTGCATGCAGTGATCACTGGCGGTGATGCCATTCCTCAGAGGGAAGTTGGGGAGTAATGAAAAAAAAGCTAAAGAAAAAAAATAGTGATCCGATAACAGTCTTGTACGGAGCAGGCATGCAGCACTTAACCAAAGAAGCGCTGCCAACTAAGGCACATAGAGGCCTGAGGCCATGCTCCGGCAGACCAAGCAATCATTCATTGAACACCGTTAGCACGTAAGGAATCGCATCATGGCCATGACCATCAACACCAACGTCGTCTCGATCAACGCACAACGCAACCTGGGCCTGTCCGGTAGCACGCTGAGCACCTCCATGCAGCGTCTGTCTTCGGGCCTGCGTGTCAACAGCGCCAAGGACGATGCGGCTGGCCTGGCCATTGCTGAGCGCATGAATACCCAGACACGTGGTCTGACTGTGGCTGCTCGCAATGCCAACGACGGCATCTCGCTGGCCCAGACCGCTGAAGGCGCACTGGGCAAGGTGGGTGACATGCTGCAGCGCATGCGTGACCTGGCCGTGCAGTCGAGCAACGC
>ENA-OFCX01000616-OFCX01000616.1-metagenomes-genome-assembly--contig:-NODE-616-length-17508-cov-4.602418_pt1 | contig 17508 bp, 14 predicted proteins | sample MGYA00153384_OFCX01 | MGnify analysis MGYA00153384
CTTCCAGGGCCATAGCTGCAAAAAGAAAAGGAATTAGCCCGCCAATAAATAAGCCAATAATCACCATTGGGTCGCTTAAGCTAAATTCTACTGCTTGGCCTAGATGCGATTCTAATTTGTGCGTGTAATCGGCAAATAAAACCAATGCCGCTAAACCTGCAGAGCCAATGGCATAGCCTTTGGTGACGGCTTTGGTGGTGTTGCCAACGGCATCGAGTGCATCGGTGATTTTACGAATATCCGGGCCGAGTTCGCTCATTTCTGCGATACCACCGGCGTTATCGGTAATCGGGCCGTAAGCATCAAGCGCGACAATTACACCCGCCATGGAAAGCATGGAAGTTGCTGCGATGGCAACGCCGTACAAACCGGCGATTTCATAGCAACCCCAAATGGCAAGAGCGACGGCTAAAACCGGAGCAGCGGTTGATTTCATCGACACCGCCAAGCCCGCAATCACATTGGTACCGTGTCCGGTTTCCGATGCTTTTGCCACATCTTGCACTGGCGCGTATTCAGTTGCGGTGTAGTACTCGGTAATGACGACCATGGCGCCAGTCAGACCCAAACCAATCAAAGTGCACCAGAACAGCGGCATACCCAATTCTTTACCAAATAATTGATCGGTTACAAAATAAAATGCAATGGCAGCGAGCACGCCTGCAACCGCCAAACCACGATAAAGCGCATTCATGATTTTGCCGCCGTCACGTACTTTCACGAAGAAGGTGCCAATAATCGAGGCAATAATCGAAACCGAACCCAAGGCCAGCGGATACATCACGCCGGATGCGCCATAAGTATTGAAGGCAATACCAGCAACCAGCATGGCGGCAATAATCGTGACCGCATAGGTTTCAAACAAATCAGCAGCCATACCGGCACAATCACCGACGTTGTCGCCGACGTTGTCGGCGATCACGGCCGGGTTGCGCGGATCGTCCTCCGGGATGCCGGCCTCGACCTTGCCCACCAGATCGGCGCCGACGTCAGCGCCCTTTGTGAAAATGCCGCCACCGAGTCGCGCGAAGATCGAGATCAAAGACGCACCGAAGGCAAAGCCCAGCAGCGGCTTGAGCAGCGACGACAAGCTCGAGCCGGATGTCAGGTCGCCATTGCCGGTCAGGAACATGAAAAAGAGCGTCACGCCGAGCAGACCCAGGCCGACCACCAGCATGCCGGTGATGGCGCCGCCCTTGAAGGCGACGTCGAGCGCCGGCGCGATGCCCTTGGTGGCGGCCTGCGCGGTGCGCACGTTGGCCTTGACCGACACGTTCATGCCGATGAAGCCGCAGGCGCCCGACAGCACCGCGCCGAGCACGAAGCCGACCGCGCTGGTTGCGTCGAGAAAGACGCCGATCAGGACGGCGAGCACCACGCCGACGATGCCGATGGTCTTGTACTGCCTCGCCAGGTAGGCCGAGGCGCCTTGCTGGATCGCCAAGGCGATCTCCTGCATGCGCTCGTTGCCGGCACTCTGGCGGAGGATCCAGCTTCGCTGCAAGAAGCCGTAGATGACTGCGGCCAAGCCGCAGGCAAGCGCGAAGTAGAGCGCCATGGAGGTAGGTATCAAGGTGGGTCCTTCGTCGTTCAGATGCAGGGAATTGCGTGGTCGTCGCGGTACTGCCTTGATCTGCGGCCGCACTGGCGCGGGCGGGCCGTCAGGGCAGATTTCTGCCACGCGGGATGCTACGGGATGGCCGGACCCGAGGCAACGCCGGCGCCATGGTGTTTTCCATCGGATCCGGCGCGCTTGCGCTGCGTCAGTCGGCCGTCAGTGGGCCGACAGGCCGCTGGCTAAGATCGAGCACCTCGCGCAACGTCGGTACCCACCCATGAGCCTGCACAACGTCACACCCGGCCACAAGGCGCCGGAAGAGTTCAACGTCATCATCGAGATCCCGATGAACGCCGATCCCGTGAAGTACGAGGTCGACAAGGCCAGCGGCGCGATCTTCGTCGACCGCTTCATGACGACCGCCATGCACTATCCGTGCAACTACGGCTACGTGCCGCAGACCTTGTCTGACGATGGTGATCCGTGCGACGTGCTGGTCATCACGCCGTATCCGCTGGTGCCGGGCGTGGTGGTCACCTGCAGGCCGATCGGCGTGCTGATGATGGAAGACGAGGCCGGCGGCGATGCCAAGATCCTGGCCGTGCCGATCGACAAGGTGCTGCCGATCTACACGCATTGGCAAAAGCCCGAGGACATGAACCAGATGCGGCTCAAGACGATCCAGCACTTCTTCGAGCACTACAAGGACCTCGAGGCGGGCAAGTGGGTCAAGGTCACGGGCTGGGAAGGCCCGGAAGCGGCCAAGCAGGAAATCCGCACCGGCCTGGCGAATTACCTGAAGACCGATGCCGAAAAGTAACTCGTCCGAGCAAGGCGCGCCGACGCCCGCCTCGGGGTTCGCCCGGCGGATGCGGCCGCGCGGCATCCGACGCGAGCCAGCAGACGCTCGAGGGCCGATGTTGCGAATCTGACGCGAGCAAGCCGACTCGGGCAGAAGCCAGTAAGCAGACGCAAAGACGCGGAAAGCATTGAAGCTGGGGTTTGCGGCCGGCCACCGCCACCGAGTAGGCCCACCGTCGCACGGCAATTGCGCGGCGCCCGTGACGTGTATCGGACCGACACCTACACTGCGTTCTCCGCAATTCCGTGCACCGCCATGACGATTTTTTGCCGCTGGATCGCTTGTTCAACGATGGCCTTCGTGGCCCTGGCGAGCCCCGCGCTGGCGCAGCGATTGCCGGTCGGAGTCGTTGCCGTTACTTCGGTGGAAGGCGTCAACGAGTACCGCTTGGCCAACGGCCTTCAGGTCTTGTTGATCCAGGACGATTCGAAGCCCAGCACGACGGTCAACCTGACCTATCGCGTCGGTTCGCGCCACGAAAACTATGGCGAGACCGGCATGGCGCACCTGCTCGAACACATGCTGTTCAAGGGCACGCCAAAGCAGCGCCAGGTGTTTGCCGAGTTCCAGAAGCGCGGTCTGGCGGCCAACGGTTCGACCTCGTTCGATCGCACCAACTACACCGCCAGCTTCTCGGCCAACGACGCCAATCTGAAGTGGTACGTGGAGTGGCTGGCCGATTCGATGGTCAACAGCTTCGTCGCCCGCAAGGACCTGGACACCGAGATGACGGTGGTTCGCAATGAGATGGAAATGGGCGAGAACAGCCCCGACCGCATCCTCTACGAACGTGTGCTGGCGACGATGTACCAGTGGCACAACTACGGCAAGACGACCATCGGTGCGCGCGCCGACGTCGAGAACGTCGACATCCCGCGCCTGCAGGCTTTCTATCGCCTCTACTACCAGCCTGACAACGCGACCTTGATCGTGTCGGGTCGCTTCGAGCCTGCGCTCGTGCTGGAGTGGGTGACCGGCTCGTTCGGCAAGATCCCGAAGCCCAAGCGGGAGTTGCCGCGCCAGTACACCCTCGACCCCGCGCAGGACGGCGAACGCAGTGTCACGCTGCGCCGGGCAGGCGGCGTGCCGATGATGCTGGCGGCCTACCACATGCCGCCTGGATCGCACCCTGACTTTGCGGCGGTCGAGTTGTTGGCGACGGTGCTCGGCGATTCACCTTCCGGCCGATTGCACAAGCGGCTGACCGAGCGGCAGCTGGCCGCCGAGACCTACGGCTTCGCCCAGGGGCTGGCCGAGCCGTCATTCATGATGCTGGGTGCGCAGTTGTCTCCCGGGCAGGACGTCGAGCAGGCGCGCAGCGCGTTGCTTGCCGCGGTCGAGTCGATCGGACAGGAGCCGATCACCGCAGAAGAAGTAGAGCGCGCACGGTCGAAATGGCTGAAGGACTGGGAACGAGCCTTCAGCAATCCCGAGGTGGTCGGAATCTCGCTGTCGGAATCGGTCGCGCAGGGCGACTGGCGGCTGTTTTTCCTGACGCGCGACCGGGTTGGCAAGGTCAAGTTGGCCGACATTCAGCGCGTGGCCGAAGAGCGCCTGCTGATCGACAACCGCACGCTGGGCGTGTCGATCCCGACGGCCACGCCGCAGCGGCCGCCGGCCCCGGCGCGTGTCGACATCGCGCAGTCGATGCTTGAATTCAAGCCGCAGGCGGCGGCAGCCCCGGTCGAGGCCTTCGAGGCCACGCCGGCCAACCTGGAGGCGCGAACGCGCCGCATGCAGGTTGGTGGTGTGAAGATCGCGCTGGTGCCCAAGGGCACCCGCGGCGCGGCCGTGCAGGCCACGCTGACACTGCACTTCGGCGATGAGCGCAGCCTGTTCGGCCAGACCGAGCTGGCCGATGCGGTGGCCGCTCTGCTCGACAAGGGCACCGCCACACTGACCCGGCAGCAGGTCCAGGACCGGCTCGACGAACTGAAGACCGAGATCGGCATCGGCGGTTCGCCAGGACGCGTCACGGTGTCGATCTCGTCGCGTCGTGAACACCTGCCGGCCGCGATCGCGCTGGTGGGCGAACTGCTGCGGCGCCCCGCGTTCCCGGCCGAGGCGCTGGCCGAATGGAAGCAGCAGTCGCTGACCGCCATCGAGCAGCAACGCAAGGAGCCGGAGGCGGTGGTCGGGAACACGCTGGCTCGCCTGGGCAACCCGTACCCGCGAGGTGATGTGCGTTATGCGCGCACGTTCGACGAACTGGTGGACGACGTCAAGGCGGTCGAGATCGAGCAGGTGCGCGATCACCACCGGCGCTTCTATGGCGCGCGCAAGGGCGAATTCGGAGCCGCGGGTGACATGGACGTCGACGCCGTGCGCAATGCGTTGATGGCCGCCTTCGGCGACTGGACCGACGGCATGCCGTTCGTGCGGGTGCCGAATCCGCTCGTGCCGGTGCCACCAGCGCGTTTGTTGCTGCCCGCGCCGGACAAGCAAAACGCCACGATGCTGGTGCATCTGAGCGTGCCGCTGTCCGACATCGATGTTGATTACCCGGCCTTGATGATGGCCAACCACTTGCTCGGCAGCGGCGGCAGTTCACGCCTCTGGAAGCGCATTCGCGAAGCCGAGGGGCTGTCGTACGACGTGCGCTCAGGCATGTCGTGGAGCAGCATCGAGCGCAACTCGGACTGGCAGGCCAGCGCCATCTTCGCGCCGCAAAACCGCGCCAAGGTCGAGGCCGCCTTCCGCGAAGAGGTGGCGCGCGCCATGAAGGACGGTTTCACCGAACAGGAGTTGTCTGCCGGGCAGCGCGGCCTGCTGGGCTTTCGGCAGCTGTCGCGCGCGCAGGACCGCAGCGTCGCGTCCGCCCTGGCGAACAACCTGTACCTGGACCGAAGCTTCGAGGTGTCGGCGAAGGTCGACGCGGCGCTCGCCGCGCTGACGGTCGGTCAGGTCAACGCTGCGCTGCGCAAGTACCTGACGCCGGATCAGTTCGTGCTCGGCTTCGCGGGCGATTTCAAGCCCTGAACGGTTGCGCTGCTGCACAGGGCGACGCTGTGAGCGACGCTGCGCTCTGGTCCCCAGCGACGCTGCCTTCGGGCTCCGAGCGGCGCGTCGAGTCGTGGCTTGAAGGGCGTCGAGTCGGGCTGGTGAAGTGCTCACCCGCGGGTTCAGTCGTCCGACGGGCCTTCAGGCGTGGGCTTGAACGGCCGCCGCTCGTTCAACTCATCGATGTAGTTGGCAACGCCCGCTCCTTCGCGTTCGAGGAAATCGCCCACTGCCTGCGCGAACTGCGGATGCGCGAGCCAGTGCGCCGACCAGGTTTGTACCGGCAGCAAGCCACGCGCCATCTTGTGCTCACCCTGTGCGCCGCCCTCGAATCGCCGGTAGCCGTGGACGATGCACCAGATCAGCGGCTGGTAATAGCAGGCCTCGAAGTGCAGGCAGTTGACGTGTTCAATGGCGCCCCAGTAGCGACCGAACGCCACTTTGTGCACCGGGTCGATGCCGATCAGCGAGGTGGCGATGCGCCGGCCGTCCTGCCAGGCGACGAACATCAGCCAGTTCTGCGCCATCGTGCCGGCCATGCGCTCGAAGAAATCGCGCGTGAGGTACGGCGTCGAGTGGTGCGCGCGGTAGGTCAGCGTGTAGCAGCGGTAGAAGAAATCCCATTCCTGCGGCGTGATCTCGTGGCCCTCGTGCACCGTGAACGTGACGCCCGCATCGGCGACGCGGCGCCTTTCCTGCTGGATCTTCTTGCGCTTCTCGCGCTGCAGGCTGGCCAGGAAGGCGATGAAGTCGGGGTAGGGCACAGGCTCGGTGTTGGTCCAGTGGAACTGCACCGTGCTGCGCATCATCCAGCCTGCGTCGGTGGTGGCTTGCTGGTCTTGCGGGTCGAGGAACAGCAGATGCGCCGACGACAGCTTGGCGTCACGCGCCAGTTGCTGCATGGCCTGCAGCAGCAGCGCGCGTCCGGCGGCGTCGCGTGCCAGCAGTCGCGCCCCGGGCACCGGCGTGAACGGCACCGCATCAAGCAGCTTCGGGTAGTAGCGCAGGCCGTTGCGCTGGTAGGCGTCGGCCCAGGCCCAGTCGAACACGTACTCGCCGTACGAATGGTCCTTCAAATACAGCGGACAGGCCGCCAGCAGTGTCTCGCCCTGCATCACCGCCAGGAACTGCGGCTGCCAGCCGGTCGATGCATCGGCGCTGCCCGATCGATGCAGTGCCAGCAGGTATTCGTGCCGCATGAACGGCGTGCCCGACGGCTGCAGTTCGAGCAGTTCGTTCCACTGTGCCGCGGGGATGCCGGCCGGGTCGTCGTGGACCCGGATGACATAATTCTGATGCACGTCTGTGCCGGTTTTTTCACCGGTCGTTTCCCTTGTTGATCGCACAACCATATGTCCGTACTACCTTCAGTGAGAGTGGCTCTGGCGCAGATCAACGCCACGGTGGGCGACTTGGTCGGCAATGCGGCAAAGATCATCGACTGCGCCCGCCGCGCCCACGGCAGTGGCGCGGCCGTGGTGCTGACACCCGAGCTCAGCCTGTGCGGCTATCCGCCGGAAGACCTGTTGCTGCGACCCGCCTTCATGCAGGCTTGTCGGCAGGCGCTGGAGGACTGCGCGGCGGCGCTGGCCGACCTCGAGGGACTGTACGTGGTGGTGGGTCATCCGCATCAGGTGGGCCTCGAAGGCGATGTTAGGTCGAAGTCGCACGCCGTGCCGTTGCGGTTCAATGCGGCCTCGGTGCTGTCGGGCGGCAAGGTACTCGCGACCTACTGCAAGCGCGAATTGCCGAACTACCAGGTGTTCGACGAACGGCGCTATTTCGCTTCGGGACGCGACGCCGGGCAGGGCTCGACGGTGTTCGAAGTGCAGGGCCTGAAGTTTGGCATCAACATCTGCGAAGACGCTTGGTTCGACGAACCCGGCCTTGCCGCACAAGCTGCCGGCGCGCAGGTGCTGTGCGTGTTGAACGCCTCGCCTTTTCACCTGGACAAGGCCGCAGAGCGCGAGCAACGCATGGCCGAGCGCGCGCGCGAACTGGCGATGCCGCTGCTGTATGCCCACCTGGTCGGTGGACAGGACGAGGTGGTGTTCGACGGCGCATCGTTCGCACTCGACGCAAGCGGTGCGGTGGCAGCGCGTGCGCCGATGTTCGAGGAGGCGTTGACCTTGGTGGATGTCTCGGCCGGGGCGGTGCGCGGCCAAGTCACGCCGTTGCCGAGCCAGGAGGCGCAGGCCTGGGCCGCGCTGGTCACGGGCGTGCGCGACTACATCGGCAAGAACGGCTTTCCAGGCATCTTGCTCGGCCTGAGCGGCGGCATCGACTCGGCACTGGTGCTGGCCGTCGCCGTCGATGCACTGGGCCCGGAGCGCGTGCGCACCGTGATGATGCCGTCGCCCTACACGGCCGACATCTCTTGGATCGATGCCCGTGACATGGCGGGGCGCCTGGGCGTGCGCTACGACGAGATCTCGATCTTGCCGATGTTCGACGCCTTCCGCGCCAGCCTGGCCGGCCAATTTGCCGGCCGCGCCGAAGACGCGACCGAGGAGAACATTCAGGCCCGCATCCGCGGCACGTTGCTGATGGCGCTGTCGAACAAGTTCGGCTCGATCGTGCTCACCACCGGCAACAAGAGCGAGATCGCCACCGGCTACTGCACGCTGTACGGCGACATGGCGGGCGGTTTCGCGGTGATCAAGGACGTGACCAAGTCGCTCGTCTATCGGCTCGCGAACTGGCGCAACGAGCAGGCCGCTTTGAAGGGCGCCGAGGTGATTCCGCAGCGCATCATCACGCGGCCGCCATCGGCAGAACTGCGTCCCGACCAGACCGACCAGGACAGTCTGCCGCCCTACGACGTGCTGGACGCCATCCTGCAGCGCTACATGGAGGAAGACGAGGGGCTCGAACAGATCGTCGCGGCCGGTTACGCGCGGGCCGATGTGGAACGCGTGACGCGGCTGATCAAGTTCAATGAGTACAAGCGGCGCCAGGCGCCGATCGGCATCCGCATCACGCACCGCGCCTTCGGCCGCGACTGGCGCTACCCGATCACATCGAAGTTTCGTGCGTAGACTACGTGCACACACACCGCGCTGGAGCAGGCCATGAAGCAGATCACCGCCATCGTCAAACCATTCAAGCTGGAGGAAGTGCGGGAGGCGATGGCCGTGGTCGGTGCAACCGGTCTGACGGTCACCGAGGTGAAGGGTTTCGGCCGCCAAAAAGGTCACACCGAGCTCTACCGAGGCGCTGAATACGTGGTCGACTTTCTGCCCAAGGTGAAGGTCGAGGTGGTGGTCAAGGACGACGACGTCGAGCGCTGCATCGAAGCCATCGTGAAGGCAGCGCGCACCGGCAAGATCGGTGACGGCAAGATCTTCGTCACGCCGATCGAGCAGGTGGTGCGCATCCGCACCGGCGAGACCGGCGACGAGGCGATCTGACCCTGACCCCGCGCGCTCAGATGCGCTGGTAGTCGTCCGGAGCCACGGCCCGCCCGGCGAGTTCGGCCAGGTTTGACAGCAAGGCAGTGGGGTCGCTGCCCACGTTCAACAACTGGCGCTGCGGCGGCTCGATGAAACCCGCCTCGACGCTGTTGTGCAGAAACTGCAGCAGATCGTCGTAATAGCCCGCCACGTTGAGCAGCCCGATGGGCTTGTCGTGGTAGCCGAGCTGGCGCCAGGTCCACACCTCGAACAATTCCTCGAACGTGCCGATGCCGCCGGGCAGCGCCAGAAACGCATCGCTGCGCTCGGCCATCAGTTGCTTGCGCCGGTGCATCGTGTCCACCACGTGCAACTCGGTCAGGCCGGGATGACCGAGTTCACGTTGCATCAACGACTGCGGGATCACGCCCACCACCCGGCCGCCAGCGGCCAGCGCGGCATCGGCCACCAATCCCATCAGGCCGGCGCGACCGCCGCCGTAGACCAATTGCCAGCCACGCCGCCCGATCAGCGTGCCGACGTCGCGCGCGGCGGCGGCATGGGCCGGCTCGACGCCGGGGCGCGAACCGCAATACACACACAACGACAGGCCGCCAGAGGCCATGTCAGCGCTTGACTTGCGGCCGCCAGGTGACCAGCCGGGTGCCGCACAGGGCATCGTGCAGGTACTGGCGTTGAGGGTGCAGGCGCGCGGTGAAGGCATAGGCGAGCACGCCCGCCAACAGCACGCCGAAGATCGCCCCGGTGCTGTGGATCCCGGCCAGCGACAACGCCACCAGCGCAGGCGCGAACCACATCCAGCTCAACAGATAGCGCGCCAGCGCGTGCGCCTGTGTCACCGGGCCGCCGGCCTTCGTCACCAGCCGGATGTGCCACGCACGCATTGCCACGGTCTGCCCGCCACGTGACCAGAACCACGCGTGATAGACGCCGAGCACGACGAACAGGAAGGCCTGCAGGCCGTGGCGTCCGAGCAGCGCGTGGCGCTGCTGGGTCAGGGTCGCATACAGATAGCCCGCCAGCATCAACACACCGAACAGCAACACGCCTTCGTAGACGAGACACGCCAGCCTGCGCCGCAGGCTGGGAGTGGGCCCGAAGCCGTCACTCGGTTCGCTCATCGTTGGCCGGGACCGACGGCGGAGGCCGCGGCCGAATGCACGGCAGCACCTTGCGGCCCGCGCTGCGGCAGCAGCGTGTTCTTGTCGACAAAGCCAGGCGATGCGGCGATCTTTGGCAGCCCGGTTTGCTGGTGTGCCGGCGGTGTCGGCTGGCGCGTCAACAGATTCGTCGTGGCGCCGGGCTGTGCCTGCACCAGCGTCGCGGTCACCGGCTTCGGTGCGACCGCGAGCGGGTTGCTGACCACGATGTTCGATTTCGGCTGAGTGGTGTCTCGGGCCGACCTGACCACACCGGTCGGCGACGCCGATGGCACCGTGCGCACACCCACCTCCGGCGCTCCGGCGCGCACGGCACCGGATGCCGCAACGGGCGCAGGGGCAGGCGCGGCGCGCGACGCCAAGTCACGCTTTTGCTCGGGCGGCAGCGCCTGGTAGGCGTCCCATTGGGCCACTCGATCTTCCGGAGCGACCCGCTTGGCTTCTCCGAAACGGAGCCTCGCCTGGCCGCGTTGCAGCGGTGTCATGCGGGCCCATTCCGCCATGCGCGCTTGCACACGCGCTTGCTCGGCAGGCGACAAGGCCGGCAGCCGTGCGGACACCTCGAGCCATTTCTGCTTCTGGTCGGACGCGATTGCTGGCCAACTGACCTCGAGTGGTTTCAGGGCCGCCTGCTGAGCCCGCGAGAGTTCGGGCCAGCGCACGCCCGCTTCGACCAGCAGCGGCGGCGAAGGCGCGTCGGAGGCCGGCTTCACGCTGACCGGTGGCGCCTCGGCGGCCGCCGCGAACGGAACGACCATCAGCATCAGCCAAGCCAGAACGGCCGCGGCATAAGGCAGCTGCTGCAGGTGCGGAATGTTCATGCGGTGGCGCTTGGACAACGACGACGGCGCCGGTCAGTCGCGCGGCTGCTTGAGGAATTCGACGAAGCCTGCATCGCTGTAAGCGGCGGGAGGAAGGTCGTCGGCGAGCAACGAGGCGTCGACGTCGGCGGCCATCGAAATCTGGGCGTCCGATTGAAGTTCTTCGATCAGCAGCAGCCCGGCCACCAGCATGATGAGTGGCAGCACCGAAGCCAGCTTCACCCACCAACCGATGCCCGATTGCGATCCGTCGCCGCCCAGGATGGCCGTCGTATTCGAAGCGGCGAGCAGCGTGCGTTCGCTGCGAACCAGCCGCACGTGACCCAGTGCCTGCTCGCGGGCGAAGCGCAGACGCTCACCGATGTCGGGTGAGATCGATAAGGCCCGCTCGTTCAGGCTGGCTGCGATCTTGAAAGCGAACCGGTCTTGCACGGCGTCGGCGTGCGCCGACATGGCGGGGTTCTTGACGGTGTTCACAGAGAAATTCCCTTCGCCTTGAGAGCTTTTGCCAATGCATGAACCGCCCGAGAGCAGTGCGTCTTCACGCTGCCTTGTGAGCAACCCATAGCCTCTGCAGTCTCGGCGACATCAAATTCCTCCCAATAACGTAGAAGAAACGCTTCGCGTTGACGCGTCGGCAGTAAAGAGACCTCGCCCTCGATCGCCTGCAGGATCTGCGCCCGGGACACGGCGTCGGATGCGCTTTCTGCCGCCAGCGACCCGTCCATGGATTCGAGCACCTGCAGGATGTCGAAGTCACCATCTTCGCCCGCGGTGTCGAAATCAGAAAAATTCTTGAGGACGGCATTGCGCACCTTCTGGCGTCTGAACCAATCCATGGTCGCATTGGACAGAATGCGCTGAAAAACAAGGGGCAATTCCGCTGCCGGCCGGTCGCTGTAACTTTGCGTGAGCCGGATCATGGCGTCCTGAACGATGTCCAGCGCGGCTTCGTCGTCGCGTACGGCATAGACGGCGCGTTTAAAGGCGCGCTTTTCGACGCTTTTGAGGAAGTCGGAGATTTCTTTTTCGGATGCCAAGGGAGGCGAGCCTCAGGCCGCAGCCCTGATCGATCGTCAAATTATCTCACCGCACCGCTGTGGGCCGTTCTCTCGGGAAGACGCTTGGTAGGCAATGCCATAATCTGCAGTCGCACATCAGTCAGGTCAGACTGGAGTCGGCCGACCCGGGCGACTTGATTTTTGATCTCCGCGGGCACCACACCCGCCCCACAAGGGCGCGGAACAGGGCCACCGATGGTTTTTCGTCAGAGAAAATCACAAAGGTTTTAGATTATGGAAATGTCGACCGAAGGGGTCAGTCGCGCCGCGCTGGCCGGACAATCGAAGCCGAGCGCAACGACCGCGCCTACCGCGCTTTCCGCGTCTACCGCGTCTACCGCGGAGCCGAACGGCTCGGAAATCTTGATTCGCTGCCTGCAGGCCGAACAAGTCAAATATCTCTGGGGATACCCCGGAGGTGCGGTGCTCTACATCTACGACGCCCTTTACAAACAAGACACGATCGAACACGTGCTGGTGCGGCATGAGCAGGCGGCAGTGCATGCGGCCGATGGCTATGCGCGTGCGACGGGCGAAGTCGGCGTGGCGCTGGTGACGTCCGGTCCGGGTGTCACGAATGCCATCACCGGCATCGCAACAGCCTACATGGACTCGATACCGATGGTGATCATCACCGGGCAGGTGCCGACGCCGGCGATCGGGCTGGATGCTTTCCAGGAGTGCGACACGGTCGGCATCACGCGCCCGATCGTCAAGCACAACTTCCTCGTCAAGGACGTGCGCGATCTGGCCTTGACGATGAAGAAGGCCTTTCACATCGCCCGCACCGGGCGGCCCGGCCCGGTGGTGGTCGACGTGCCGAAAGATGTGTCGCTGAAAACTGCGCCGTTCGTCTATCCCGACAAGATCGAGATGCGCTCCTATAACCCGGTGCGCAAGGGCCACGGCGGCCAGATCCGCAAAGCGGTGCAACTGCTTCTTGGCGCCAAGCGTCCGTACATCTACACGGGCGGCGGCGTGATCCTGGGCAACGCCTCGGCGGAGTTGCGCGAGCTGGTCAACCTGCTCGGCTTTCCGTGCACCAACACGCTGATGGGCCTGGGCGCTTTCCCGGCCAGCGATCCCAAATTTCTCGGCATGCTCGGCATGCACGGTACCTTTGAGGCCAACATGACAATGCAGAACTGCGACGTCCTGCTGGCGGTGGGCGCGCGCTTTGACGACCGAGTGATCGGCAACCCGAAGCATTTTGGTTCGGTCGAACGCAAGATCGTGCACATCGACATCGATCCGTCGTCGATCTCGAAGCGGGTCAAGGTGGACATTCCCATCGTCGGCGACGTCAAGGACGTGCTGCAGGAGCTGATTTCGCAGATTCGCGATGCGCAGAGCAAGCCCGACGCGCAAGCCCTGTCGAACTGGTGGTCCCAGATTGGCGAATGGCGCAAGCGCGAGTGCATGAAATACAAGAACAGCACCGAGGTGATCAAGCCGCAGTACGTCATCGAAAAGCTGTGGGAACTGACCAAGGACAGCGACGCCTACATCACCTCCGACGTCGGGCAGCACCAGATGTGGGCGGCGCAGTATTACCGCTTCGAAGAGCCACGCCGTTGGATCAATTCGGGTGGCCTCGGCACGATGGGCGTGGGGCTGCCGTATGCGATGGGGATCAAACTCGCCAAGCCCGATTCCGACGTGTTTTGCATCACCGGCGAAGGCTCCATCCAGATGTGCATCCAGGAGCTGTCCACCTGCCTGCAGTACAAGACGCCCGTGAAAGTGATCTCGCTGAACAACCGCTACCTGGGCATGGTGCGGCAATGGCAGCAGATCGACTACGGTGGCCGCTACGCGCACAGCTACATGGACGCGCTGCCCGATTTCGTGAAGCTGGCCGAAGCCTACGGACATGTGGGCATGAAGATTGAACATCCTTCCGACGTGGAAGGCGCGCTGCGCGAGGCCATCCGGCTGAAGGATCGCACAGTGTTCCTGGACATCCGTACCGACCCGACCGAGAACGTCTGGCCGATGGTCAAGGCCGGCAAAGGCATTTCAGAAATGCTGCTGGGCTCTGAAGACCTGTGACGCGCTGAACGCGATGGCGTCGGCCCGCGTTACCGCGCGAGCAGCCGCCTGCGCGGAACGCGGCGTGCATCTCCCTCCACCTCTACACATCAGCAGCGCGACACAGGGCCAGCGGCCACCGCCGGCGGCCTCAGGGTCGTGCTCACCACCACCATGAAACACATCATTGCCCTGTTGCTCGAGAACGAGCCCGGAGCGTTGTCGCGCGTGGTAGCGCTGTTCTCGGCGCGCGGATACAACATCGAAAGCCTGACGGTGGCGCCCACCGAGGATGCGTCGCTGTCTCGCATGACGATCGTCACCTCGGGCTCGGACGACGTGATCGAGCAGATCACCAAGCACCTGAACCGCCTGATCGAGGTGGTCAAGGTGGTCGACCTGACCGAAGGCGCTTACACGGAACGTGAGCTCATGCTGATCAAGGTCCGCGCGGTCGGCAAGGAGCGCGACGAAATGAAGCGCATGGCCGACATCTTCCGCGGGCGCATCATCGACGTGACGGAAAAGAGCTACACGTTGGAACTGACCGGCGATTCCTCCAAGCTCGACGGCTTTTTGGAAGCCATCGACCGCAGCGCGATCCTTGAGACTGTGCGCACCGGCACCAGCGGCATCGGCCGCGGCGAGCGCATCCTGCGCGTCTGAACCGACCCGTGGCGCCCGGCACCGGGACCGCGCGCGCCGGCCCATCGAAGGGCCGCAAGCCTGTTGCGGGGCGGCCCGCGGCAGGATCCTTTCACCCCCACCGCCGCGACGACGATTCATTACTGGAGAAATGACATGAAGGTTTACTACGACAAGGACGCTGATCTCAGCCTCGTGAAAGGCAAAAACGTCTCCATCATCGGTTACGGTTCGCAGGGGCACGCCCATGCGCAGAACCTGAACGACAGCGGCGTCAGGGTCACCGTCGGGCTGCGCAAGGGCGGCGCATCGTGGTCCAAGGCCGAAAAGGCCGGTCTGAAAGTCGCCGAGGTGAGCGAGGCCGTGAGGACGGCCGACATCGTGATGCTGCTGCTGCCCGACGAGCAAATCGCCGCGGTCTACAAAAACGACGTCGAGGCGCACATGAAGCAGGGCGCATCGCTGGCGTTTGCACACGGCTTCAATGTGCACTACGGGCAGGTCGTGCCGCGCGCCGACCTCGATGTCTGGATGGTCGCCCCGAAAGCGCCGGGCCACACCGTGCGGTCCACCTACACGCAGGGCGGTGGCGTGCCGCACCTGATCGCCGTGCATGCCGACAAGACCGGCAAGGCGCGCGACCTGGCGTTGAGCTATGCGGCTGCCAACGGCGGCGGCAAGGCCGGCGTGATCGAGACCAACTTCCGCGAGGAGACCGAGACCGATCTGTTCGGCGAGCAGACCGTGTTGTGCGGTGGTGCGGTCGAGTTGATCAAGGCCGGTTTCGAGACGCTGACGGAAGCCGGCTATGCACCCGAAATGGCTTACTTCGAATGTCTGCACGAACTCAAACTGATCGTTGACCTGATCTATGAAGGTGGCATCGCCAACATGAACTACTCGATCTCGAACAACGCCGAGTACGGGGAATACGTGACGGGCCCGAAGATCGTCACGGAAGAGACGAAGAATGCGATGCGCAAGTGTCTGAAGGACATCCAGACCGGCGAATATGCGAAGAACTTCATTCTCGAGAATCGTGCGGGCGCGCCGACCTTGCTGTCGCGCCGCCGTCTGATGGCCGAGCATCCGATCGAAGTCGTGGGCGAGCAGTTGCGCGCGATGATGCCGTGGATCAAGAAGAACCGGTTGGTCGATCAGTCCAAGAACTGATGGCCTGAATTGCCGAACCGAGCCGCAGGCGCCACCTGCGGCTTTCGTGTCTGAGCGCTCGGTTATCCTTGTGGTCATGCCCGAGACCCTTGAATCCCCAGACGACGAAATCGCCGAAACGTTGCCACGGCCACGCCGCAAGGGCATCTACGTTCTGCCGAATCTGTTCACGCTGGCGGCCTTGTTCGGCGGCTTTTATGCGGTGGTGATGGCCATCAACGGTCGTTTCGAGTTGTCTGTTTACGGCGTTTTTTGCGCCATGGTGCTCGATAGTTTGGACGGCCGCGTGGCGCGCATGACCAACACGCAAAGCACGTTCGGCGAGCAGATGGACAGCCTGTCCGACATGGTGTCGTTCGGCGCGGCTCCGGCATTGATCGTGTATGTCTGGGCACTCAAGGACATGGGCAAGCCCGGCTGGATCGTCGCGTTTGTCTATTGCGCCTGTGCCGCCTTGAGACTTGCGCGCTTCAACACCAATCTGGCGGTCGTCGACAAGCGATTCTTTCAAGGCTTGCCCAGCCCGGCCGCGGCCGCTGTGGTGATGGGGTTCATCTGGGTGATGTCGGACGCCGGCTTCAATGGCATCAAGGAAGGCCCGTGGCTCGGTTGGGTCGCCTTGGCGGTCACGCTTTATGCCGGCCTGACGATGGTGACCAACGTGCCGTTTTACAGCTTCAAGGACGTGAGCCTGAAGCGATCGGTGCCGTTTATCGTGATCGTGGCGATCGCGCTCGGCATCGCGGTCATCAACCTTCACCCGCCCACCGTGCTTTTCTTGACGTTTTGCATCTACGGGCTGTCGGGCTACGGCGTTTACGTGTGGCGGCGCATGAAAGGCCGGCCGGTCAGTGTGATCGCGACCTCGACCGACGAGCCCGACGAGCGTGGCCTGCACCGCTGAACGCGACCGTTCGCCGCTCTTCGGCGTGCTATATTGAAATCATGAAATCTTTTTCAGCCACGCTACGAATTCTAGAGACCGGAGTTCCGCGGGCCCGCTGATCGTTCACGTACACACGTCTTGATCTCAACAGCCCGCAGGCGATCCGCAGCGGGCTGTTTTGTTTTCAGAGCGCGGATGGCACATCCGAACATTGCATCCACAGGAGACCTTCGATGGCAGACAAGCTGATCATTTTCGACACGACGTTGCGCGACGGCGAGCAATCGCCCGGTGCCTCGATGACCAAGGACGAAAAGCTGCGCATCGCCCGCCAACTCGAGCGCCTCAAGGTCGATGTGATCGAGGCCGGTTTCGCCGCTTCGTCGAACGGTGACTTCGAAGCCGTCAGGGCGATCGCCCACGCGATCAAAGACAGCACCGTGTGCTCGCTGGCACGTGCCAACGACCGCGACATTTCACGCGCGGCCGAAGCTCTGGCGGGAGGCGCGTCCACCCGCATCCACCTGTTCCTGGCAACCAGTGCCTTGCACATGGAAAAAAAGCTGCGCATGACCCCGGACCAGGTCTACGAGCAGGCCAGGTTGTCCACCCGGTTCGCTCGCAACCTGTCGGCAGATGTGGAGTTTTCGCCCGAGGACGGCTACCGCTCGGACCCCGACTTCCTGTGCCGCGTGCTCGAGGCCGTCATCAAGGAGGGGGCCACCACGATCAACATCCCCGACACGGTCGGCTATGCGATTCCGGAGCTGTACGGGAACTTCATCCTCGACCTGCGCCGCCGCATCCCGAATTCCGACCAGGCTGTCTGGTCGGTGCATTGCCACAACGATCTGGGGCTCGCCGTGGCCAATTCGTTGGCTGGTGTGACCATCGGCGG
>ENA-OFCX01000617-OFCX01000617.1-metagenomes-genome-assembly--contig:-NODE-617-length-17489-cov-2.993977_pt1 | contig 17489 bp, 12 predicted proteins | sample MGYA00153384_OFCX01 | MGnify analysis MGYA00153384
TCGATGCGCGCCTGCTTGCGTTTGTTTTCTTTCTCCACAGCCTTGCGTTTGGTGTACCCCGACATGTCGGCCCAAATCCAGAATACAAACGCGCAACCAAACGGAACCAGGCATTGCCACCACTCCAGGCGGGCCACAAAACCTATTTCCAGGTACTTCAACAGTAGCGCCAGCACACCAGCTATCAGGAAATACATCACACGTCTCCAGGAAGTAAAGAATCAGTCAAGAACTTCAGTCGGGGTTTGGCAGTCAACCCCGCTGCCTACAATTGCGTTAAGCCAGTGTGGCAAAACTTTTTCTATTCAAGCCATGTTACCCAACCCTCGAAAGATCATGATGAAAAGCGCCCTGATGCCCACCCGCTGTGTTTTGGCCCTTGCCGTTGCGCTCAGCTTGCCAGTGGCCAACTCTGCGTTTGCCGATCAAGCGCTGGCAACTGCCAAAAACTGCATGGCGTGCCATGCAGTGGAAAAGAAGCTTGTAGGCCCGGCCTACAAAGAAATTGCAGGCAAGTATGCTGGTCAGGCTGATGCCGTTGACAAGCTGGCTGGCAAGATCGTCAAGGGCGGTGCCGGTGTGTGGGGCCCCGTGCCCATGCCAGCCAACGCACAGATTAACGATGCAGAAGCCAAGAAATTGGTTGCCTGGATTTTGGCGGGTTCCAAATAATCTTTAGAAGCATTCGATATTGAAAGAGCCCGCTGCTAGCGGGCTCTTTTACATCAAGTTGTCTACAAGTTTTCAGACAGCTGATCAAGGATCGCCGGATTCTCCAGCGTCGAAATATCCTGTGTAATGGCTTCACCCTTGGCAATCGAGCGCAACAGGCGACGCATGATCTTGCCGCTTCGTGTTTTGGGCAGGTTCTCACCAAAGCGAATGTCCTTGGGCTTGGCGATCGGGCCGATTTCTTTGGCCACCCAATTGCGCAACTCTGTGGCCAAGGCTTTGGCCTCTTCAGGGTCAGTGGGCATGGGACGCTTGAGCACCACGAACGCACAAATGGCTTCACCCGTCATATCATCCGGGCGCCCTACCACAGCAGCTTCCGCGACCAGGTCCGTCTTGGAGACCAGTGCAGACTCAATCTCCATCGTTCCCATGCGGTGGCCCGAGACATTGAGTACATCATCAATACGGCCCGTGATTCGAAAGTACCCACGGTCTTCGCTGCGCACCGCACCATCGCCTGCCAAGTAGGTTTTCCCACCCAGCTCTTCCGGGAAATAGCTCTTTTTGAAACGCTCAGGGTCACCCCAGATATTGCGAATCATGCTGGGCCATGGGCGCTTGACCACCAGCATGCCACCCGCGCCGTTGGGCAGGTCGTTGCCTGTTTCATCGACGATGGCTGCCGTAATGCCGGGCAAAGGAAGTGTGCAAGAACCAGGGACCAGCGGTGTTGCGCCTGGCAATGGCGTAATCATGTGACCACCGTTTTCGGTCTGCCAGAAGGTGTCCACAATCGGGCAACGCTCACCTCCCACATTGCGGTAGTACCACATCCATGCTTCAGGATTGATCGGCTCCCCCACACTGCCCAGGATGCGCAAGCTGGAAAGATTCCAGTTCTTGGGGTGCACTTTTTCATCTGTCTCGGCCGCTTTGATCAGCGAGCGAATGGCTGTCGGAGCGGTGTAGAAAACGGTACAGCCATGGCGCTCAATCATTTGCCAGAAACGCCCAGCGTGCGGGAAGGTGGGTACGCCTTCAAACACAATTTGCGTGGCCCCAGCTGCCAGCGGGCCGTAAGCCACATAGGTATGGCCCGTGATCCAGCCAATATCCGCCGTACACCAAAATACGTCCGTCGGCTGCATGTCAAATGTCCACTCTACCGTCTGCTTGGCCCACAGCATGTAGCCACCTGTGGAGTGCTGCACCCCCTTGGGTTTTCCTGTGGAGCCACTGGTGTAGAGAATGAACAGCGGGTGCTCGGCATCCACTGCCACCGGCGGGCAGTCTGTACTTTGCCCGTCCAATAATTGCGCAAATGTCATGTCACGCCCAGCCACCATATGGGTGGCTGTCGCTGTGCGCTCGAACACAAAAACGTGGCCTACGTGTTCGCACCCACCCATTTGCAAAGCGTCATCGACAATCGCTTTGAGCGGCAGCTCCTTGCCACCGCGCATTTGGTAGTTGGCCGTAATCACCGCCGATGCGCCCACGTCCACAATACGCTCTTGCACGGCCTTGGCCGAGAAACCGCCAAACACCACACTGTGCGTTGCACCAATGCGTGCGCATGCCTGCATGGCCACCACACCCTCAATCGTCATGGGCATGTAAATCAGGACACGGTCACCCTTTTTAATGCCCTGCGCCTTCAACCCATTGGCAAACTGCGCCACACGGTTGAGCAATTCGCGGTAGCTGACCTTCGTCACCTGACCATCATCTGCTTCAAAAATAATTGCGGTCTTGTGCTCAACCGCAGTCCCCATATGCTTGTCCAGGCAGTTGGCACTGGCATTGAGTTCACCATCTGCAAACCAGCGGTAAAAAGGCGCATTGCTTTCATCCAGAATCTGGGTGAAAGGCTTGCTCCACACCACATTTTCACGGGCCAGGCGCGCCCAATAAGCTTCGTAGTCTTTTTCCGCCTCCGCACACAGCGCCTCATACGCTGCCATGCCAGCCACACGGGCGGCTTTCTGGGTGGCCTCAGAAGGTGGAAACACACGGTTTTCAACCAACACAGATTCAATTGCAGAACTTGGTGCGCTCATGGATTTATCTCCTTACTCTTTTAGGGATAGTTTGCGCGCAAATGTCGGGTGCAGCACTTACATACCACTGACTCCATAGCGTACAAACTGGAGCAAAATTAAAGACTTAGCAAGGGTTAACACTAATTCGAGCCTCTACAATCGCTAGCCCGCGCCTTAAAACGCGGTCTCTCGCTCACTTCAACCGCTAATTCAATTTATGCCCTCTGTCGACCCGCATTCCGAGTCACCCGCACAGCCCATGTCCCGCTCACCCATGCGCCCACTGCCCAGTTTGATTTTTGCCAGCCGTTGGCTGCAGCTGCCCTTGTACCTGGGTCTGATTGCCGCCCAAGCCGTGTACGTCTGGCACTTCCTGGTCGAGCTTTGGCATTTGATTGAAGCGGCCTTTGGCAGCCAGACAGCGCTGCAAGCCCTCGTCACCAGCATTGGTTACAAGCCCGATGCGCCACTGACCGGGTTGAATGAAACAGTGATCATGCTGGTGGTCCTGGCCTTGATTGACGTGGTCATGATCTCCAACCTGCTGATCATGGTGATTGTGGGTGGCTACGAAACTTTCGTCAGTCGCCTCGGCCTGGACACCCATCCAGACCAGCCCGAATGGCTCGACCACGTCAATGCGTCTGTGTTGAAAGTCAAACTGGGCCTGTCCATCATCGGCATCAGCTCGATTCACTTGCTCAAAACGTTTATCAACGCAGGCAATTACGACGTCAAAGTATTGATGTGGCAAACCATCATTCATGTCGTGTTCCTGCTCAGTGCCCTGGCAATTGCCTACACCGACAAGTTAATTCACAGCCAGCACCCCACTGCGCACTAAAAAACTAACACTTGAACGAAAAAACCGGCCCATGCGCCGGTTTTTTCGTTTTGCACTCTTTTGACAGCGCCTGACGACACAATGCCGACGGATGTCACACGAAGCCAATGCCACCCCACAATTAAGCATTGACAGCCATATACCCAATAGTTACAATGATCGACTCATTAACAACCTGCCATGCAGGTAATCCATGTTTTAACGGCATGGATTCATCCGGCATCAGCCCTGCGCTTGCAGAACGCTGGTGCCACAGCGCTGGATTTCTGGCACTGATGCACGGATATGTTTGGATCATGTAACGCACATCCGTGCTTTGCCTCTGCCCTCTCTTGCGGCCCTTGCGCACACCACGCTGCCATTCGGGCCCAGTCTCACACCCTTCATTGCGGCCTTGTCAGGTATTTGGCACGGCCGGTGCATCGGTTGGCATGACTTTCAGCTTCGCGTGTAGGCCGTTCAAGCTCTGCTTGTAACGCGGCTGCACTGTGTGTAACCCCCAAGAACAACTTAAGGGAGGACAACCAGTGGCCAAACAAATTCGCATCGAAAACGTCTTCAAGGTCTTTGGCGATCAGCCAAAGCAGGCCTTGGACCTGGTGCGCCAAGGGCTTTCCAAGCAACAAATCCTCGAACGCACCGGTCAATCCATCGGTGTATTCGATGCCAACTTCACCATCGAAGCCGGTGAAATCTTCGTCGTCATGGGCCTATCGGGCTCAGGCAAATCCACCCTTGTGCGCATGCTCAATCGCTTGATTGAGCCCACCAGCGGCCGCATCGTGGTGGATGGGCAAGATATCAACGAGCTCAGCGACAAAGACCTGCGCGCACTGAGGCGCAAAGACATCTCCATGGTGTTTCAGTCTTTTGCTCTCATGCCGCACATGACCGTACAAGACAACACTGCCTTTGGTTTAGAGATGGCTGGCGTTGCCCCCGCCGCGCGCCAGCAAGCCGCACAAGAAGCCTTGGAGCAAGTGGGTCTGGCCGGCTGGGGACCCAGCTACCCTGACGAGCTTTCTGGAGGCATGCAGCAGCGCGTTGGCTTGGCACGCGCTTTGGCATCCGACCCCTCCATCTTGCTGATGGATGAAGCATTTTCTGCCCTGGATCCCATCATCCGCACCGAGATGCAGTCTGAACTGCTGCGCCTGCAGGAAACCAAACGCCGCACCATTGTGTTCATCTCGCACGATCTGGATGAAGCCATGCGCATTGGTGACCGCATTGCCATCATGAAAGACGGCCAAGTCATTCAAGTTGGCACCCCTGATGATATTTTGCGCAGTCCAGCCAACGACTATGTACGCAGCTTCATCAAAGGCGTGGATGCCGCCGCCGTATTCAAGGCCTCGGACATTGCACGCCAGGCACTGACCATCATCTCGGAGCACAACGACCGAGGCTGCCGTGCAGCGTTGCGTCTCATCGAAGACTCTGATCGCGACCACGCCTATGTCCTCAATGCACGCCAGCACCTGCAGGGCGTAGTGTCTGCCCAGTCATTGCGCGATGCCCTGCAGGGACATAAAGGCGCGCTGGGCTTGAAACATGCGTTTATCGAAGGCGTGCTGCCACTGGATGCAGCCACCCCCGTCGCTGATCTTTATGGCCCCATGGCCACGGCCCCCTGCCCCCTGCCTGTATTGGGAGAGAGCCGCAAATTCCTGGGCGTCATCAGTCGCACGACCATGCTGCGCTTCTTGGACCGCGACACGCCTCCAGTCCCACCACCACAGCCAGTGCAGCCACCGGTCACGCTCAACCCCTTGTTTTCCACTGGTGACGCGGACTCGCCCACGATGCTGCAAGAGCATTCCGACAGCGCCGCAACGCCCACGCAACAAGGAGAAAAAGCATGAGTGAGGTGACGAACAGTACCGACCCCTGGAACACCAGCAGCGCGCCCGAAGCCGTAGATCCATGGGCTGCAAGCACAACTGCAGAAACAGCCGCAGATCCATGGGCATCGCCCACAGCCACCACACCGGATGCAGGTGCAGGTTCCGATTGGCTGGCAGCCAGCACCCCCTCTACGGATGCCCCACTGAGCCTATGGGATCAACTGCGCACCGAAGGTCTGCCAATTGAAGCCTGGATCAACCAAGGCCTTGGCTGGGTGGTCGATAACTTCCGGCCTTTCTTCCAAAGCGTACGCGCTCCCATCGACGCCACCCTGTCAGGCGTTGAGCAGCTCATGCTGGCGCTGCCTTGGCCTGTACTGACCATACTGGTGGCGTTGGTTGCCTGGCAGTTTGCGGGCCGTGGTCTCGCCATTGGCACGGCATTGTCACTGCTGGCTGTCGCGGCACTGGGCATCTGGCCCGAAGCCATGGTGACCCTGTCATTGGTGCTGACCTCGTTGGCGTTTTGTATTGTGATTGGGCTGCCGCTGGGCATTTTGATTGCCTCTAGCGACCGCACCCAGCGATGGACGCGCCCAGTGCTGGATGCCATGCAGACCACCCCAGCCTTTGTCTACCTGGTCCCTGTGGTGATGCTGTTTGGTATTGGCAATGTCCCCGGCGTGATCGTGACCATCATCTTTGCGCTGCCCCCGCTGGTACGTCTGACCAACCTGGGTATTCGCCAAGTACGCCCCGATTTGATTGAAGCCAGCCGCGCCTATGGTGCCTCGCCTTGGCAGCTGCTGTGGAAAGTGCAATTGCCGCTGGCCATGCCCAACATCATGGCTGGCATCAACCAGGCACTGATGCTGTCGCTGTCCATGGTGGTGATCGCTTCCATGATCGCCGTAGGCGGTTTGGGACAAATGGTGCTGCGCGGCATTGGCCGTCTGGACATGGGCCTGGCCACCGTAGGTGGTTTGGGCATTGTGCTCTTGGCGATTGTGCTGGACCGCATCACCCAGGCCATGGGCCAGCCCCATCGCGGTGGAGAGCGCTGGTGGCACCGTGGTCCCTTGGGTTTGCTGCTCAAACCCCGCAAAACTTCTTAATTAACCAGTCAGTAGCTGTCGGCACTTACTGAGTAAGCGCCGCAGCCACATTCCATTCATTTTCAACAGGAGGACGAGAGATGACATCTATCACCCATGCCACCCGCACCCTGGCCGCCGTGGCCGCCAGCACCCTGGCTTTAACCTGTTTGAGCGCCAATGCCAACGAGACGCCGGGCAAAGGCATCAAAGTTCACCCTTTGAAAAGCTCGATTGCTGAAGAATCATTCCAGACACTTCTGGTCATGAAAGCGCTGGAGCAACTGGGCTACGACGTTCAGCCATTCAAAGAAGTGGAGTACCCCACCGCACACTTGGCCATCGGTAATGGTGACGCCACATTCATCGCAACACACTGGAACCCGCTGCACGCTGACTACTACAAGAATGCCGGTGGTGAGGCCAAGCTCTACCGCAAGGGTGTGTACTCGGACAACGCAGCCCAAGGCTATCTGATCGACAAAAAAACCGCCGACGCCCACAAGATCACCAACATTGCGCAGTTGCAAGATCCAAAAATTGCCAAGCTGTTTGATGCAGATGGTGACGGCAAGGCAGATTTGACTGGTTGCAACCCCGGCTGGGGCTGTGAAGCCATGATCGAGCACCACCTGGACGCCTACAAGCTGCGCGATACGGTCACTCACCAGCAAGGCACCTATTCGGCGCTGATTGCAGACACTATCACCCGCTACAAATCTGGAAAACCTGTTCTTTACTACACATGGACCCCCTACTGGGTCAGCAACGAACTCAAGCCGGGTAAAGATGTGGTGTGGCTGGAAGTGCCTTTTTCTTCAGCACCCGGTGAGCAAAAAGGTGTCGATACCAAACTGGCCAACGGAAAGAACTACGGTTTTGTTGTGAACAAGCAGCACATCCTGGCCAACAAGGCATGGACAGATGCGAACCCGGCTGCGGCCAAATTGTTTGAAGTGATGCAACTGTCCGTCTCCGACATCAATGCTCAAAATTACATGATGAGCCAGGGCCAAGGCAAACCTGCCGACATTGAGCGCCACACCAACAGCTGGATCAAAGCACACCAGAAAACTTTCGATGGCTGGCTAGCCCAGGCTCGCGCTGCCGTGAAATAAAAAAAGGAGGCTTTAGCCTCCTTTTTTTGTGCCATTTGCCCGACACAGCGCAACTCCAATTCACTCAAGCAAGTTAGCAATTCGACGGCCTGCAGAAAGCACCCATAATCAACAACATTCTGTTTCATTGCACTAACTACCCATGAGTGACAAAGCCATCTCCACGGTTCAAGGTACTGACGAACTGCTTGTCAGCCTCTGCAACTCTGTCACCCGCGTGCTGAATGTCGCGACCACTTGCCAGATTCAGTACTCCGGCATGGTGCAGCGAATCAAAAAGACCTATCTCAAACCAGAAATCGGCTGCTTTGTACTGTTTGATGGCGGGTTTTCTGGGCTGGTCATCATCAACTTCTCTGCAGCGGCGGCTATGGAGCTGTATCGCAGCTATCTGCTGAACATGGGTATGTCAGAAAGCGACTTGGCCAGCTCACATACCTCTGACGAAGTCAGCAACGTAATGGGCGAGTTGATGAACCAAGTAGTGGGGGATTTCACTGGCAAAGTGCGCCGCGAGCTACAAACGCACATCACCCAGAATCAGCCCAAGATGTTGGTACTCAACAAGCAAGTACAACTTAGTGTGGATGCCAATCTCGACAATCCTGAAGCGCGTCGAGTGACCTTCTACACGGCAGCCAACAATATCTTTTACTTGGAGCTGGCCGTTGACAGCACCGAGTTCATCAAACTGCATGAGTTCGATGCGGATGAAGTTATCGACCCTGACGCCATCATTGCCCAGGCAGGTACATCTGGCGCACGCTCCACACCGTCCGCCTCGAGCACTAACGATACGGAAACAGAAGCACTGTTGAAATCACTAGGCATGTAAAAAGCGCAAGCCTTTTTTATTCATCCTATTGAAGAGACTGAATCTTTGCATGTGCAATTGCGTTTCCCGCCGTATTCGAACAGTAGGTGCCCACATAAAAGTAGCATTCACTCATTGGCAATAATTCGCACTGCACCATCAATCATCTAGCTCAAGACAACTAGCGCTTGGCCCTTTATTGCAAGTATTGCATCTGCCCATGTCCCTGACCCTTGGTTCGGTTGAACAAGACCCTGCACTTGTAACTGCCCACGTCGACCTTGAACGCCTGTCACGTGAACAGCAAGCGTTGCTTGATAGCGCAGGTGTGGGCATTGCATTCATCAAAAATCGGGTGGTCGTGCGCTGCAATCCACACTTTGCAAAGATTTTTGGCTTTAGCCATCGCGATCAAGTCGTAGGCATTCGCAGCGCCAGCCTGCACCCTTCCCGTGAAGAGTTCAAGGCACTGGGACGCTCCGCTTACCCAAGCATGATTCAGGGAAAGACATTCAAAACAGAGCGTCGACTGCGTCGCAACAGCGGCCACCTTTTCTGGGCCAGCCTGACAGGCCATCTCATCAATGCCAAGGCCCCGCATGAAGGGGCCATATGGATCGTGGATGACATTGATGAGCAGCGTCATCGCAAAGCATTGCTGTCTTCGGCGATCCGTGAAAAACAGCTGCTATTTGAAACCGCTGCAGTGGGTATTGCGTACTTTCGCCAAGGTGCCTTAACACGATGCAACCCGCACCTTGGCACTATGCTGGGCTACGAGCCTGAAACCTTACTCAACCTCACCAACGTACCCACATCATTGCTTGCGAACATATCGCCACTGAATGTGCTTTCGCAGATGAGTGCAAGCAGTTCCGGCAATTTTGAAGGCGAGCTGACCCTGGCCCACCAGCAAGGGCACCGCATCGAATGTGAAGCACGTAGCCGCTGGGTAGACCCGCTGGATCGTTCACAAGGTGAGGTCTGGATTTTGGTGGACATCACTGAGCGAAAGAACATTCAGGCCATGCTCACCAAAGCACAGGCCGAGCTAGAACGCCAAGTCCATGAACGCACCAATGAACTCAGTGCGACGATCCAAACCTTGCACCAGGAAGTTGAGGATCGAAAACGTGTTCAGGAACGAATTCATTGGATGGCGCACTATGACCCACTCACGGGTCTTCCCAATCGAACGTTCATGGCAGATCGCAGCCAAGAAGCCATTACACAAGCACGCAACAATGCCAGCCCTCTGGCCGTGATCTTTTTGGATTTAGACCGTTTTAAACACGTCAACGATTCCCTGGGCCACAAGGTAGGTGATGCTTTACTTCAGCAAATTGCCAAGCGACTGCGCGCGGTGGTCCGCGAGAAAGACACGGTGGCACGCCTGGGCGGAGATGAGTTTGTCTTGCTCTTACCCGGGGCCAATGCCCAAGGTGCTGCGCGTGTCGCCGGAAAGTTGCAAGAGGCGTCGTTACGGCCTTATCAAATTGGTCACCACGAGCTCAGCATGGCCCCTTCAATGGGTATTGCACTTTTCCCGCAAGACGGGGAAGACATTGACAGTTTGACCCAGTCGGCAGATGTGGCGATGTACCACGCAAAACTGGAAGGCCGCAACACTTACCGTTTCTTCACGCCCCAGATGCACGCCAAGTCGGTGCGTGCATTGCAGCTTGAAAATGCCATGCGGCGCGCTTTAGAACGCAACGAATTCACGCTGCATTATCAGCCGCAGATCTGTCTGCACACTGGAGAAATCCGCAGCGTAGAAGCGTTGCTGCGCTGGAATCAGCCCGAGCTTGGGTCTGTGTCACCAGGTGAATTCATTCCAGTCGCAGAAGACAGCGGCCAAATTTTGCAAATTGGTGAATGGGTACTGCGCAAAGCTGTCGCACAACTGCAGACTTGGCATCAAGCAGGTTTTGGGCAGTTAAAAGTTGCAGTCAACCTATCGGCCATTCAGTTTCACCAGCCGCAGCTGCCCGAGCTAATCAGCCGCATCTTGCTGGAATCGGATATTCCACCTACAGCACTTGAATTGGAGCTGACAGAAGGCGTTGCCGTGCACGATCCCAAAGCAGCAACTCTGACCATGGACGCCCTGCGCAAAAGTGGCGTTTGGTTATCCATCGATGATTTCGGAACCGGTTACTCATCGCTCAGCCAGCTCAAGCGATTCCAAATTTACAAACTCAAAATTGATCAGTCTTTTGTACATGACCTCGACCATGACAGCAATGATCGGGCAATCGTCAGCGCTATCATTCGCATGGCTCAGGCTCTAGGAATACAAACGACTGCAGAAGGCGTGGAAACACAAGAGCAGCTGGACTTTTTACGTGAGCAAGGCTGCGATGAGGCACAAGGGTATCTATTCAGCAGACCTGTTCCCGCAGAGCAAATCAGCGAGTTACTCTGTGCCTACCAGCCATGGAGCCCGCCCCCATCGCCTGCCTTCAGCTAGGAATGCATGCCACTTAAACGGAGAGTGCTGCGTAGATTCCCATTCTTGAGCAAAGGAAGGATGGCAGCGACAAAGCCAATGCAGCAAGAAAAAGCAGCCTCTAGATTTTCTGGATACCGCTTTATTGCAGGGTTGAGCACAACAAACGACATGCAACACGTCATATGAAAGACATGTGCGACCTGTGCCCAAACAATACCTTTGCGACTGCAGCGGCATCCATTACACACGCCAACAAATAAAAAAACCGGCTATTTAGCCGGTCATGCATGAAGCGTTATCTGCTAGTGCAAATGGCGGGGCCGATGACCATTGCCACCACCTCGGGGACCACTGCCTCCACTGGGAGGTAACTTTCCAATCTCAAGCGAGCTCAGCAAGCTGTCAAAGCGCTGCATAAACAGCTTATCAATCTCGGAAACCACACCGGTCAGCTCCGAGGCCTCAAAGTGACGCTCCATCATTTGAATCACATCTTGAACCAGCATATCGCGCTGCACTTTCATGATGGCAGCAGGGTTGGGACCCACAAACAGCATGATGAAGTCATCACGTGCCTGGTCTGAACGCTCGCCCTCTTCTTCGTCAAATTCAGCATCGTAAAACGTCACTTCAATAGCGGCGCCTTCTTGTGCAAGTTCGTTGAGTCCCATGCAGACATCGTCCAATGCCTGGCGGAAGTTCTCATCTCCAGATACTGTCCAGCACATTTGCAGCATCGACTCTTTGGCGTTGAACTGGATGCCTGGCTCTTCTTCATAAGCACTGGCAGCGCCAGCAGCCAGCGAGCGCGCGCCAGCATACGACCACAGCGGCTTAAGTGCATCTTGCAACTGCTCGAAGGTCACATCAGCGCGCAACAGCACTTGGCCGTGAACGTGAATTTCAAATGGAGCGTTGTAGCTAGACATTGTTTTCTTCAGTTAAAAACACACAATCAATGTGTGTGAGATTCCAGTTGATAGATTCTTGTACATTTTCGCATGCCACTTGCTCTTCTGCCCTTTTCTTGGATTGTCCGCCACACATTAGGTGACATTAAACCGGCTAAGAAGCAGCAAAACAGTGAGCACAGCGCAACAACCAGACTTGGACAAACAAAGCCAAACACAATCCAGGCGCAGATGCGACAGCAAGCAAGTGGAAAACAGCCAAACCGCTGTACAGGAATGCCAACTCTGAGTTGTATGGATATTAAAACGCCCAACGCTGCGCAATCAGAGCGCGATGGGCAATGCCTTACAACTGCAATTTTTCTATCATCAAAAATTCTTTGGGCTCAGGCCACTTTAATGACGATGCAATCGCAGAGAGGTTTAAACAAAAAAACCCTAAGTCACTGATAACCTAGGGTTTACTGTTATGAACAGAAGACTATAAATACAAAATACTTGGTGCCCCGGGCCGGAATCGAACCGGCACGCCTGTTTAATAGGCGGCAGATTTTAAGTCTGATGTGTCTACCAATTTCACCACCGGGGCTTCAACACCAATCAATGGTGTTGAATCTTTAAAGCATAACCGATGTTGGCAAACATAAAACGCATGTCTTATGAAGCGCCAGCAACGTTTCCTTATGAAAAAAGGAAGCCTTGGCTTCCTTTTACATTTGGAGCGGGAAATCGGGTTCGAACCGACGACCTCAACCTTGGCAAGGTTGCGCTCTACCAACTGAGCTATTCCCGCGTATCCAACGAAGCCTTAAATTCTACAACAGAAATAAAGGATCGCTGCGATGAGACGAATTGTAGCGCACTTTTTTCACGCATCTGAAAAGCACGCTACAAATTTTCTTCAATGCTTGATTGCACGCGTTTTCTTGGCTGCTGCTTTGGTTGCTACGGTTTTTGGAGCAGCAACAGGAATAGATGCAACCGTGTCTTCATCCAAAGCGACGGGCATGCGCTCAAGAGCAATCCTCAAAACGTCATCAATCCACCGGACTGGAATGATTTCCAGGTCAGTCTTCACATTCGCCGGGATGTCCTGTAGATCCTTCAAGTTCTCCAATGGAATCAAGACAGTTTTGATGCCTCCTCGCAAGGCTGCGAGCAGCTTCTCTTTCAGACCACCGATTGCGGTCACTTCACCGCGCAATGTGATCTCGCCCGTCATAGCAACATCAGCGCGAACTGGTATTCCTGTCAAAGCCGAGACAAAGGCAGTTGTCATTGCCGCGCCTGCGCTAGGCCCATCTTTAGGGGTAGCGCCATCAGGGACATGCACGTGAATATCGCGCTTCTCGAAAGCGGCATCTTCAATGCCCAAAGCACGTGAGCGACTGCGCACGACAGTACGCGCCGCTTCCACCGACTCCTTCATCACATCACCCAAAGATCCGGTGCGCAGGATGTTGCCTTTTCCAGGCATCGTTGCCGCCTCGATAGTCAACAGATCACCACCGACCTCCGTCCAAGCAAGACCAACAACTTGCCCCACCTGGTTTTGCTGTTCAGCACGACCATAAGTGTATTTATGCACCCCCAGATACTCATCCAGATTTGCTGCACTGACGACAACCTTTGGCTTTAGCTTTTGCAGCTGAAGCCCCTTCACGACTTTACGGCAGATCTTGGACAGCTCACGCTCCAAAGAGCGCACACCTGCTTCACGCGTGTAGTAACGGACGATGTCACGAATGCAATCATCCTTGACCTCCAGCTCGCCCTCTTTCAAACCATTGTTCGTTATTTGCTTAGGTAGCAAATAGCGCTTGGCAATATTGAGTTTTTCATCTTCCGTATAACCGGCCAGACGGATCACTTCCATCCGATCCAGCAGCGCTGGTGGAATATTCATCGAGTTCGAGGTTGCCACAAACATGACATCACTCAAGTCGAAATCCACTTCCACGTAGTGATCACCGAAAGCACTGTTTTGCTCTGGATCTAAAACCTCCAGCAATGCGCTCGATGGATCCCCCCGAAAATCCATGCCCAGCTTATCAATTTCATCCAGCAAAAACAGCGGGTTACGCGTACCCACTTTTTCTAAGTTCTGAATGACTTTACCGGGCATAGCACCAATGTAGGTTCGGCGATGGCCACGAATTTCCGCTTCATCGCGCATGCCACCCAACGCCATCCGCACATATTTGCGCCCCGTAGCCTTGGCAATAGACTGTCCCAGCGAGGTTTTACCCACGCCTGGTGGGCCAACCAGACACAAAATTGGCGCCTTGACCTTATCAACACGCTGCTGTACAGCAAGGTATTCCAAGATACGGTCTTTGACTTTTTCAAGACCGAAATGGTCTGCATTCAGCACTTCTTCTGCGTTCGCCAAGTCATGCTTGATCTTGGTTTTCTTGCTCCAAGGCAAACCAGTCAGTACATCAATGTAATTACGTACAACCGTCGCCTCTGCAGACATGGGTGACATCAACTTGAGCTTTTTAAGCTCCGCTTCAGCCTTTTTACGAGCCTCGGCCGGCATTCTGGCTGCCTTGATCTTCTTTTCGATTTCTTCTAAATCAACGCCATCTTCACCCTCGCCGAGCTCCTTCTGAATAGCCTTGACTTGCTCATTCAAATAGAAATCCCGCTGGTTCTTCTCCATCTGGCGCTTCACACGACCGCGGATCTTCTTGTCGACATTCAAAATATCGACCTCCCGATCAAGCTGCTCAAACAGATTCTCCAGGCGCTCCTTCACTCCTGCCAAATTCAGTACGACCTGTTTGTGGTCAAGCTTTAATGGCAAATGTGCTGCGATGGTATCGGCCAAACGGCCTGCATCATCAATACCAGCAATTGACGTCAAAATCTCAGATGGAATCTTCTTGTTGAGCTTGACGTACTGATCAAACTGCTGAGACACCGCCCGGCGCAAAGCCTCGATCTCACTGGCCTCCTTCTCCGAAGGCGTATTGACCGAAATCTCCAGACAGCGCGCTACAAAGTGGGTTTCATGGTCGAGCACATCGAGCAACTTGGCACGTTGCTGGCCTTCCACCAATACTTTGACCGTGCCATCAGGCAGCTTCAGCATTTGCAAAATGGTGGAAATACTACCGACCTCGAACAAGTCGTCGGCTGAAGGCTCATCCTTAGATGCCGTTTTTTGCGCAACGAGCATGATCCGGCGATCTGCTTCCATCGCTAGCTCAAGAGCCTTTATGCTCTTTGCACGCCCCACAAACAGGGGAATCACCATATGAGGAAATACCACCACATCACGCAAAGGCAACAGCGGCAGTTCAATACTCTCATTGGGGGACAAATCAGTAGATCCTGACATGAAACTCCTTGGCCATCACAGCACGCATATGCCGTGATTCATCATCTTTACACCCAAGCTTCAGCTTGTAGAAAAACATGGCTCTACGTAATGCAAAGCCATGTCCAATCCGCTTAAGCCTTTTTAGCGGCCTCTCGATAGACCAGTAGAGGAGCCTTGCCCTCTACGATAGTGGCCTCTTCCACCACAACCTTTTCCACATTCTCAAGATTGGGCAGATCAAACATAGTGCTCAAGAGTGACTGCTCAAGAATTGAGCGCAGCCCACGAGCCCCTGTCTTACGGGCAATCGCCTTGCGCGCAATTGCTGACAAGGCTGATGGGCGCACCTCCAGCTCAACCCCTTCCATGGAGAGCAATTTACTGTATTGCTTCACCAAGGCATTTTTGGGCTCCGTCAGAATGCGAACCAATGCCTCTTCGCTCAACTCAGTCAGGGCAGTCACGACAGGCATGCGCCCAACCAGCTCAGGAATAAGGCCGAACTTGATCAAATCTTCAGGTTCGATATCTTGAAAAAGCTCGGTCAGAGAACGGTTCGCCTTGTTGCGAACTGCAGCACCAAAGCCAATGCCCGAAGCTTCTGTGCGATTTTCAATAACTTTTTCCAGGCCCTGGAAGGCACCGCCACAAATGAACAAGATATTGGTAGTGTCAACCTGCAGAAAATCTTGATTGGGGTGCTTGCGCCCGCCTTGTGGAGGAACGCTGGCCATCGTGCCTTCAATCAATTTCAGCAGTGCTTGCTGCACACCCTCGCCAGAGACATCGCGAGTAATGCTCGGGTTATCAGATTTGCGCGAAATCTTGTCAATTTCGTCAATGTACACAATGCCACGCTGCGCACGCTCTACGTTGTACTCACAGCTTTGCAGTAATTTCTGAACAATATTTTCTACGTCTTCGCCCACGTAACCAGCTTCAGTCAACGTAGTTGCGTCAGCCATCACAAAAGGCACATCCAGTTGACGTGCCAGAGTTTGAGCGAGCAATGTCTTGCCCGAGCCTGTTGGGCCAATCAGCAAAATATTGCTTTTCGACAACTCAACATCTTCCTTGCCGGCTTTATCTTTGTGATTGAGGCGTTTGTAATGGTTGTAAACCGCGACCGCTAGCGTACGCTTTGCCTGCTCCTGATCAATCACATAGTTATCTAGACTTGCTTTGATTTCCGCAGGCGTAGGAAGATCGCCACGGGCCTCACGTGCGCTGGCATCCGGAACCTCATCGCGAATGATTTCATTGCACAAATCAATGCATTCATCACAGATGAAGATGGATGGACCAGCAATCAACTTTTTGACCTCATGCTGGCTTTTGCCGCAGAAGGTGCAATAAAGATTTTTCTCGCTGGTTGTGCCTTTTTTCTCGGCCATGGGGGCTACGCCTTGTTTACGTCAATAAGAGAAGAGGATGATAGCAATGTAAAAACGGCGCTCACCGAAGGGGAAAGCGCCGCTTGCTGCTGATCAGCGCTATGTGTTACGCGCGTTTTTCAAGCACGCTATCAACCAGACCATAGTCTTTGGCTTCTTGCGCCGACAGGAAGTAATCACGCTCCGTATCGTGCTGAATTTTTTCCAGCGGCTGGCCTGTTTGCTCTGCCAACAGTTTATTCAGCCGCTCTCGTGTCTTCAGAATTTCACGTGCGTGAATTTCAATTTCAGTGGCCTGACCTCGAGCACCACCCAAAGGCTGGTGGATCATGACTTGTGAGTTAGGCAGCGCAAAACGCTTTCCCTTCGCACCAGCAGATAACAAGAACGCGCCCATGCTTGCAGCCATGCCACAGCACAAGGTCGATACATCGGGCTTGATGAAGTTCATGGTGTCAAAGATAGCCATCCCTGCCGTCACACTCCCGCCAGGAGAGTTGATATAAAAGGAAATGTCCTTTTCTGGGTTTTCACTTTCCAGAAACAACAATTGAGCCACTACAAGATTGGCAGTCTGATCATTGACTTCGCCAACCAAGAAAATTACGCGCTCCTTGAGCAAGCGGGAATAGATGTCATAAGACCGCTCACCGCGACCTGACTGCTCAACCACCATGGGTACCATACCCAAACCTTGCATGTCCAATGCGCTCATGTTTTCTCCAAACAAGGGAACAGAACTGGGGCTTGTGCGGCAAAGCACAAGCCCCGGATCTAGAACTTTTTAAGCGATGTCCGCATGATCACTGCACAGCGATCAACGGCGCTTTGTTCAAGCCAAGCTCTTAGGCTTGACCCATCAGTTCTTCGAACGACACAGCTTTGTCGCTTACCTTGGCCTTGCTCAAAACGAACTCAGTCACGTTGTTTTCAATCACCACAGCTTCCACTTCAGCCAGACGCTGAC
>ENA-OFCX01000619-OFCX01000619.1-metagenomes-genome-assembly--contig:-NODE-619-length-17433-cov-2.857981_pt1 | contig 17433 bp, 13 predicted proteins | sample MGYA00153384_OFCX01 | MGnify analysis MGYA00153384
ATGATTATTTGCTGCGCGTCATGGTCAAAGACACGCGCGACTATGAGCGGCTGCTGCGCGAGAAGCTCTACAAGATCAAAGGCATTCAACACAGCCAGTCCATGTTTGTGCTGCGCACGCTGAAACGCTCGGAGATGCCGCTGGGGCAGTGAAGCGAGTTTTTGGTAATGTGAATCTTTGCGCTGCGAATCTTTACGTTGCCAAGGGCGGGCGGCGATACAGGCCCTTGATGTTCTAGATGCCCGTTATGCGTTGTGCACAAGCTGCATGATTCAAACGGCTCGATTCAAGCGGCTTGTTCAGGTTGCGAAAAATGGTTTTTTCAAGAACTCGTAATCATGAGCTATTTATAAGATAGCTGCTTGCGCTTATGTAGTAACGTTTTCAGATATAAAAGTATCTGAAAACATCACTCAGTAAGCGCTGATAGCTCTTTTAAACTGATCAGTCAAGCAAAACAGCCTGTTTTCTGGCGATTCTTAGCGCGCTTGCTGCGTTCATTGTGTGTAGCGATGAACGCCTTGGGGATATATGCCATCGCCTTATCGCTCTGTCGCTCTATCGCTCTGTCGCTCTATCGCTCTGTCGCTCTATCGCTCTATCGCTCTATCGCTCTATCGCTCTATCGCGCAGGCACAGGGTTGCTTCAAGGCTGATGCCAGCTCTTTACTGGCAATCCCCAAAGCGCCCCCACCACTTTTGCCTCATGCGCGTTATGCCTTGACGCTGCGTTGCCCCATGGCCAGCAAGGCTGCAATGTTGCGTGCTGCACAGCGCACGTTGTGCTCGGCTTCTGCTACAGCTTCCTGGATAGAGCAAGGGCGGCTCAGTACGCTGAAGATGGCATCAATGCCATGCGCATGCACCACCTGGGCGTTGGTGCCCAGACTGCCCGCAATACCAATCACGGGCACACCGTGCTTGCGTGCCACAGTGGCCACACCAAATGGTGTTTTGCCAAAGATGGTTTGCTGGTCAATGCGGCCCTCGCCGGTGATCACCAGATCAGCGTTGTGCACCGCGGCATCCAGACCAACCGCTTTGGCAATGATCTCGCAGCCGGGGCGCAACTGTCCTTTCAAGAACGCCAGCATGGCAGCGCCCATGCCACCTGCAGCACCAGCACCGGCTACGTCGGCCACATCCACACCCACATCCCGCAAGATGACTTGTGCAAAGTGCTGCAGGTTGGCATCCAGCGTTTGCACCATGGCTGGGGTGGCACCTTTTTGTGGCCCAAAAATGGCTGATGCACCGCGCTCGCCGGTCAAGGGGTTGTCTACGTCGCAAGCCACTTCAATGGTGCATTCCAGCAGGCGTGCATCCATGGCTGAGGCATCAATGCTGGCCAGCAGCGCCAGTGGGGCGCCACCGGGGCCAATGCTCAGGCCCGCCTTGTCCAGCAGCCTGACGCCCAGCGCTTGCAGCATGCCTGCGCCGCCGTCATTGGTGGCGCTGCCACCAATGCCAAAAATGAGGTGGCGTGCGCCGGCATTCATGGCGGCGGTGATCAGCTCGCCGGTGCCGTAGCTGGTGGTTACCTCGGGATTGCGCTGCGCCGGGGGCACCAGTGCCAGACCGCTGGCGGCCGCCATTTCAATCATGGCGATGCCGCCATCACCTGTCAGGGCAAAGAAGCTGCGAATGGTCTGGCCCAGCGGGTCCGTCACATCCACATCCACGCGGCGGCCTTGCGTGGCCTCAATCATGGCCTGCACAGTGCCTTCGCCGCCATCGGCCATGGGTACTTTGACGTAGTCGGCATCTGGAAAAATTTCCTTGAAACCCAGCTCAATCTGCGTAGCCACTTCGAGTGCAGACAGGCTTTCTTTATAGGAGTCCGGGGCGATGACGATTTTCAGTTGGCGTTTGTTTTCGTGAGTCACTGATTTATTTGCTTAAGTCGTTGCAGATATTGAGGTGCTCACGAAGTGAACACAGAACTTACGCCTAAAGCTACGTCACCTCACAGACAAATCGTCGCACCCAATTTGCAGTGCAGTGCACGCTTCGGCGTAGCTTTAAAGCGCAGAGTATGTATGTCTTTTGATGCGCGATCAGTCACAGAGATGATTCGCAGCAAATCGTTCAGGCGCTCGCACAAAAAAACCGCCACCGACTCGCTGGCCAAACTTGCCAGCGTTTTGCATGCAATACCGCCACTTTGAGTGTCATGAAGCCACGCAGAGCTTCTCTACCCGCTCAAACTAGTAGTGGCGCAATGTCGCAAATCGACGCAGAGGAGACCGTCAGCGATGGTGCTATCAGAGAAGACTGCCGTCACATCAGTTTGATGAAAACAGAGCGCCAAAACACAGCCAAGCTAGACGTGAATTCTTGGCATGAGCAATTCAAATTAGATGAGAATGAAAATAAGTATCGTTCTGACTGATTTGCCATGCCACCCATATTGCGCCTCCTCTTCGCCGTCGTTATGACATCTTTGGTCTCAGCTTGTGCTACTTCTGGAGAGCCAGCATCTGCTTCATGCGAGAGTCAATGCCAGATAACTAAAAAGGAACTTTTACTCGCTTTAGGTGCTAAGCCAGACTATCCGGTTGAAGCGCGCTGGCTTGGTCAAGAAGGGCGGGTAATCATCCGAGTTTTGGTGGGCTCAGATGGAGCCTTCTCTAAGGCATCAGTGAAGAAGTCCAGTGGATACGCTCTCTTGGATCAAGCTGCGCTTGAAGCAGTATCTAAGATGAAAACGGTCCGAAAAGGTGAAGCAAAACCTCGGTGGTATCTAGTTCCAATTACCTTCTCATTGAAGAAGTGAATGCAGTGCTGTCCACTAATTGATCAACAGGGCAGCCTTGCTTACCAGTTAACTGGAGGTGTTCTAATCAGAAAATGACATCCATTCGAATTTCCCGCCCTGACGATGGTGAACGTGCTATTGAAATTTGGCGCCATGCGATTGATGCCACGCATCACTTTCTGACCCCAGAGGACCGGCAAGCTATTGATGCGATGGTGTGCGACTTTCTACCCCAAGTCCCGCTTTGGCTAGCTGTGGATGCCAACGATTACCCATTGGCGTTCATGTTCATAGATAACGGGCATATGGATGCCTTGTTCGTGGATTCTGCATACCGGGGAATGGGTATTGGTGCCATGCTGGTACGGCACGGTCTTGCACTTCACCCCAGCATGACAACCGACGTTAATGAACAGAATTTGCAAGCATCAGACTTCTACGAAAAAATGGGTTTTAAGCGCACGGGGTGTTCAGCGCTTGATGGACAAGGTCGTCCTTACCCCCTGATTCATTTGAAATACGGCAGCTTTTAAATCGTTGCTCCTGGCCGAAAGCAGCGGTGGCACATGACACATTGCGTGTTTATCAATTCCTGAAAAATTAGAACGTCACTTCACCACTAGGAATTGCAACAATCTTGTGACCAAAGCTCGATATTGCGGAAAGCGTTGCGTTGTGATGTTGTCTGATAAGGGCTCCAGAAGCGTGTGCCTTATCGTGGGTAGTGTGTGCATCCGAAGCAATAACAACTGTGGATTCAACTGGTCAATGCAACACAATGATCGCCTCTGGCGCAAGGAGTGTTTGCATGAAGCGAAGACCGCGGATTTACTACTCAGCAGCCCAGAAGGCATTGATGTGGGATCGCTGGAAAGCTGGCGATACCTTGCATGAGATCGGCAAGTTGTTTGATCGCCCACACACCTCCATTCACACCATACTGAGTGCAACAGGCGGCATTAGGCCGCCGCAGAGGCATCGTTCTCGCTTGGCTTTGTCGATGGCCGAGCGAGAAGAAATCTCCAGAGCATTGGCTGCGGGTGAATCGATACGCTGCATAGCCAAACGCTTGAAACGATCGGCATCCACCGTCAGTCGTGAACTTCAGCGCAATGGTGGTAGGGCTTGCTACCGCGCAGCGAAGGCGGACGAGGCCGCTTGGCAAAGAGCCTGCCGCCCAAAGATGTGCAAGCTAGACAACAATCTTGCACTGGCTGAGATCGTGTCAGTTAAATTGCAGAGCCTGTGGTCACCCGAGCAAATAGCGGGATGGCTCACACGGACCTATCCGGACGACAAGGATTTACAGGTGTCGCACGAAGCCATTTACCGCACGCTATTCGTCCAAACACGTGGAGCCTTGAAGAAGGAGCTTCTGGCACATCTGCGCCGCACCCGAGGGATGCGCCGCCCAGGCCACTACACCCAGAAGACGCCCACTCACGGCCGAATCGTTGATGCAGTAACGATCAGCGAGCGCCCAGCATGCATCGAAGATCGGGCAGTGCCAGGTCATTGGGAAGGCGATCTGTTGTTTGGCGATGCTTACAGCCAGATCGCAACGCTGGTAGAGCGGCACACGCGCTATGTGATGCTGGTTAAAGTGGTAGACAAGGACTCACACACTGTTGTCGCAGCGCTGGCCAGACATGCACAGACATTGCCGAAAGAGCTGTATCGCTCATTAACTTGGGATCGCGGATCGGAAATGGCAGGGCATAAGCGATTCACCGTGGCTACCGATATCCAGGCCTACTTCTGCGATCCGCACAATCCATGGCAGCGAGGGACGAACGAGAACACCAACGGGTTGCTGCGGCAGTACCTGCCCAAGGGCATCGATATCTCTGGTTACTCGCAAGACGAGTTGGATGCAATTGCCAGAAAATTAAATGAACGCCCGAGGAAAACCTTGGGGTACAAGACACCGGCTGAAGTGTTCAACGAGTGTGTTGCATCGATCGGTTGAATCCACACTGCACAGCAGACCCCCTGCTGGTGAATCACGAATGAAAGCAACGGGCCTATTGCGGCATTGCGCCGCTATTAGCTTTGACATGCCAGATAAGTTCTGCGCAGCTTCATTACACTAAACGAGGCGGTATTGAATGCAAATCGCTGGCGGGTTTAGCAGCAAATCGGTGGTGGTCTTGCGGACTTGAGGCAAATACTCACCGCATGGCCCCGACAGAAAAATTCACTCATAGAACAGGGTGAAGAATGCTGTGGTCGACACAAGGCCCGAGCCCATTGCAGAAGGGCTTGCCGCAGTACGGAAATAACGTGCCGTCAACGGAATCTTGACCCGTGTGGAGCCGGGAGATGTCTTCTTGCCATGGACCACTTTCGAGCCCAGCTGCAGTTGGGTGGTGCTGCTCAGATCGCCCTCGAAAAGCATGACACCCACCCCGCTTGCCATGCCCTCGCCACTGCTATTGGCTAGAACGTTACTGCCATCGGAGGTCTGCGTGCCGTCAACCTGGTAGCTGACCTTCACACCACTGTCGCAGAGCAGGTTGATATTGAAGGTTTTCGCCTTGTCGTTGGACCGTGGGATGGGGGCATCAAAATCAGTCTTGGCAATCGTCGGCAGGCGCACGTCGATAGAGCGGCTGTCGGCATTCATCTCACAACCGAGGCCGGTGATTTGCGAGCTACTGGTGATGGAGAGCTTCGTTACAACCAAATTGTTGTAGCGCACTTCGGAAGAGCCTCCAATAGTGACCACTCCCGCAGAAACATCGATGTCATCGGTCTTGATCAGGAGCACTCGCCAGTTGGTACTCAACGGGTATATCGTTGGCGCGTCCACCGGCCAGTTCAGACTAGGCAGCGGGGTAATTCGGGTTGGGTTGGGGTTGCAACTCATCTGGTTGCACCAGAACACCGAAACACCGATGCCCGGCACATTGGTGCCGAACACATAGGGCAAGCCGTTGTTGTTTGCAAGCCCAGGAACTTCCGCTCCAATACCGCCAGCATGGGTGCCTGTCACCCAACCACGAACGTCACAGTCGATGGTGGTGTCAGAAAATCTCTTCCAGCCACTGTCCCACAGCGCGGTGCCGTTGAGGGCGTTACGCGGGATGCTCAAGGTTGACGGCAGGGCCACCGTTGCCCGCACGTTTTGACTGCCCGGTCGGAAAGTACACCCCTCCGCCGCCAGCGCTGAAGACCCCCACAATAGGGCAATGAGTAGAAGAAAAATTCTCATGATGACTCCTCGTGAACTGAGCGCGGCTGGGACGCACCGGATGGTTTGCTGCACAGCGCCTGCGCCTTGATGAAGGGCGACTCGCGCTTGTGCTCCAGCGACGGCAAGCTGTAATGCACCAGGCACTGGCGATCACTGCCTTGCCCCCAACGCACGGTCAGTTGGCCCTGTGGCTCGGTGGCGCGGAAGAACACTCGACTGCCTTGCCCCACTAGCGTCAAGCTGTTGCCCTGTGCATCGAGCACCTCAGCGCCCATCGGCAGCGCTTGGCGCTGCTCGTTGTGCAGAGTCAGCAACACGGGCTCGCCCGTCACGGTGGGGTAGTTCAGCATCACCACTGCGCCATAACGCGGGGCGATGCTCTGCGAAGTAAGTTGCAGCTCGACGTCGTCGGCGATGCCCTTGGGGTCGAGCGCCACTTCGTTTTGCCGGTACGGCATCAGGCTGGCCACTACACCGTAGCCACTACCGCTCAATTGGTCTCCGTTGTTGTTGAGCAGCCGCGCGCCCTTGGCGTTCTTTGCTTCGACGATGGCACGCGTTTCGCCCTGGCTCTGACTGAAGGTGATGCCCTCAGGATGCGCCACCACACTTCCCGACAGCCCCAGGCCAACCTGGCGATAGCCGTCGCCCTGGCTGTAGCTGCCAGACAGATTGCTGCTGGCCGCGCGGTATTGCACATTAACGCCGCCCGAGTTGCTGGTATCGCCTTCTGCGCGTGAGCGCGAACCATAGACGCCGTAGTTGAACTGGTTGAATTCGCCGAGCACGCCGGAAACGTTCAGTTGGTTATTCAAGTCGCCCTTGTCCGAATAGGTGCTCGAGCTGCTCAGGTAAGGGGCGCGGCTGGATCGGCCCAGCGGAAATGACAGCATGAGCATGTACTGCGTGATTTTTTTGCCGCGATTGGACTCAACGCGACTGGCTGACAAGCTCATGCTGCCCCAGCGATAACTGTTGGAGTAGCCAGCCTGGTAATTCGTGTCTCTGGACTGGCCTGCCTGCCAGTAGCTTTGCGAGGAACCACTAATAAAGAGGCTGCCGTAGCCTTTGGCCAAGGGCTGATTGATGTTCATCTGGAAGCGGTTACGCTGACGACGTGCAGGTGCAGCGCTGGGATCGCGGGCTCGGGCAAAGTCGCCAAAACTCAGGTAGCCCTCGCTGGAGAACCGATACGCCGACACCACAAAGTTAGTTCGCGTGCTCTCCAGCAACTTGCTGTAACTGAGGCGAGAACTCAGGCCTTTTGCCGAACTGTTTAAGCCACCACGCTCTTGCAGCCCCGAGGCTCTGGAGTGGGTGGTATCAAAGGCGAAGGCTCCCAGCGATGTACTCAGCGCAACACCGCCCTGCACCGCCAGGTATTGGTCTGCGAAGATGCCGCCGATGTAGCCGGTCCACCTGTTGGAGATGCCGCGTTGGTAAGTGCCCTGGGCGAAGCGTGGCTTGCTCTTGAGCCAGTCATCGCGGTACTTGCCGGCGGTGATGCTGTAGCGTGAAGTGCCCGGTCGCAGCAACTGGGCCACCGAAGCGAAGGGAACGGTGAAGCTGCGTACGCGTCCATCGGCCTCGGTCACTGTCACTTTCAGGTCGCCTGAGTAGCCGGTGTTGTACAAATCGTCGATGACGAAGGGGCCGGGCGCCACGCTGGTTTCGTAGAGCACAGTGCCGCCCTGGCGTACAGTCACCCGCGCGTTACTCTCGGCGGTTCCGTGAATGGTTGGAGCGAAGCCGCGCTGCGAATCGGGCAGCATGCGATCATCCGAGGACAGTTGGACGCCCGTGTACGGCACACTGTCGAAGAGGCCCGATGGCGTGTAGTACTCACCCAGCGTCAGCTGAGACTTAAGGCCGGTCAGGTCCCGCTGCGCATAGCTGCTTACCGCGTCATAGTGGCTGGTCGTTGGGCCGCTGCCACTGCTTTGGCTGTAGCTGCCGTTGTGGCGCAGTCGCCAGTTGCCGATGTTCAGTCCGACATTGAGGCCGGTGTAGAGCTGGGTACTTTCCTGGCCGCGCCCATCGTTGCGATAGGCGTTGGCGTTGTAGTCGACAAACCCGGCTGTGACACCGCGATCCCACTCGCGTGGATCGACATAACCGCGGCGGGGGAGCTTGAGGAACGCCTGCGGAATGCTTAGATCCAGACGCAGGGTGGCCAAATCCAGCTCGGCTTGGGCACCCGGCAGTTGCTGGGTGATATCTACACAGTCGACTTCCAGCGCCGCAGCATCCGACACCCGCGCCACATCCAGCCCCCGGCTTGCCAGTTGATTGTGCTTGAAGCAGTAGCGTGATGCCCGACCATCCTGCGCATCCTGCACGATGACGTCCTGCTGCCCGATCCCGTTCTGATTCACGTAAACATCCAGCTGATAGCTACCTGGCGTCACCGGGTTGCCACGTTCGAAACGCGAGATATCCACCCTGTCGCTCGCTGGCCCCTGGAGAAAAGCTGGATTGAAGGACGCCTGCTGGGCTCCCGTTTGCGCGAGCACCTGATTGATACCCCCAGTCAAAGCAACACTAACGATAGCGGCCCGAAATGCGTCACGAAGCGACAAGCGAGCATCGATGAACATGCACCAACGGGGAAATATACAAATGAGCAGACGCACCCCAGCTCCTTGAGGCTCAGTGCAGACTGGCGGACTGCTCGGGGGCAGCACCGAAGTCGCTCATCCAGCGGAAACGCACCTTGCCTCCATCGACCCCACCGCTGTAGCCCGGCAATGGGAAGTCTTGGCTGCTAAACGGCACGATCATGCCGCCGCCGGTATCCGTGGTACGACCACCCTGATCCAGTGACAACGCACTGAACGACAGGTGATAAGGGCTGGAATTTTCGCCACGCAGTACATAGCCATCGCCATCGCCTTGACGCTGTACCCGCCAGACCACCTGCGCGATAGCCTTGTGCAGATCACCCGACAGGCCACTGGGGCGGTAGAACAGTTTCAGGCGTGACCGCACAGCGATCTGCATCATGTTGCCTGCGGAGTCCTGCGGCAGCGGCGGGATCTCCAGCGCATTGAACCAGAACAGGCTCTCGCGATCCTGCGGCAGGTTCTCGCCGGTAAATGCCAGGCGCACGCTCTGACCTTTCAGCGGGTCGAGCCTGAAGATGGGTGGCGTTGCCAGGAAGGGCGCGTCTGCATCCTGCGGCTTGCTTTGGGTATCACCACGATCAACCCAGATCTGCATCAAAGCGGGGTCTGATCCCTTGTTGGTGAGTTTGATGGTGACTTCGCGTTCCTTGGCGGGGTAGACGATTCGCGTTCCATCGATCGATACGCCGGCGTGGGCGACGGATAGGGTGGACAGGCAAAGCAGTACGCTGCAGAACACGTCCCGTAACCAATAAGCGGACATTGCTGGTTTCTCTTGACTACCCGGGACTTGCGCCCCGGGCTATGCGGATTACTCGTAGGTCAGTTGGAAGTTCGCCGTGGCTGCGACAGCACCGGCGCCAGCGCCACCCGTTTGCGAGTAATACTGCACGTAGTACTGCAGATTGGCCGGCGTCGTGCCGCTCACAGTTTCCGCACGAGCCAACTGCGTGGTGGCGTCGTCGGTATTGATGTTGATCACATCGTGGTTTTTATCGAGCACTTGCACCTGTACGCTGCTAGCCGGATCGGTAGCAGCTTGGTTTTTCAGGTTGCCATGGGCATCGACGTTGGTGTCTGGAACGAAACCAGCAGAGACTTTCACCCCATCGCCGCAGCCGGTCACCTTCAAGGAAAAGCCACCACGACCGGCACTGCTCTGCGCGGCAGAGAGCAAATCCTTGTCGACAGGAGGCAGATTCACACTGACAGTTGTGGCAGAGGTACCAAGTACACAACTGGTTTCAGTGACCTTGCCAGTAATGTTGACCACACCGGTCTGAGGGGTGGCCGCATAAGCTTGGGCACCAAGACCGACGCCCGCTATACAGATCAATATAGTGCGCAATTTAGATGACATATCGCTCTTTCGAATAATTGAAGACACCAAAGTTAATCTGTCGATCAAAGCCATTCTTAGAGCGTAATCCGCAGAACTAGCTTGTTTGCGGGATTAGTAACTTCGAAATAAATCTATGCTCGACAGGAGTTGCGGATGATGAAATATATTCACAAAAAACTCAATAAGAACATTCTTGTAAGCACGCAAGAATATTCTTGGATACAAAATATTTAATTGAATCTCGAAGAGATTTTTAATTGAAAGTTTCTAGTGATTGTCAAAGATTTTGAAACAAACTGCGCCGTGCAGAAATCCATATTCGGTACGAGCTGAATTGCTGCGGATTATCTGGATGCCCTGAATTTTTATTGCATAAGGTTTTTTGAAATTTATCAGTGACTGCTGATTGTTGAAACCATCGCATCTTTCCATGAGCTGTTTATTTCTTTAGAGAAAATCACATGATTGACACAGTCGTGGACCTGAAGTGTTAATTCATTCAGGAAAGCTGGTAGTTTTGCCGATGGAGTAACTCATATAATTGACTATTGAATTAAGGCCTGCTAACACCACACCCTGGATAAGTCATTGCTTGACCATACCGTACGCATGTACTGCCTGTGGCTTGGCGCCTCGTCTCCAGCGCAAATCAAAGATTTGCTGAATGGTGTTAGCCACTAGCAGGTGATACCTATTGTCAGAATTAAAGAATTTTGACGAGAACTACATAATGCCAGCAGGCGCCATGTGACTAGCTTGCAATCGCACTGGCGTTACTGTTGCGACAGCCGGGTATCGGGCCTATGACCACCGGTTTAAACATTTCTCGTTGCCCGAAAAAAACCTGTTGAGATCACGCGCTTATATGTTGATCCTGAATATCGAAAACTGGGGCTTGCCACCCAGCTTGTCAAGCAGCTAAAGCTGCACGCAATAGAAAATCACGCAGATACCCTGTATCTGCACACGCATTCATTTCTTTCGGGGGGTTTGATTTTTTGGAATATCAAGGGTTTCGAGTTATTGAGAAAGTTAATGATTTAACGTGGAAAACCATACATATGGTGCTTCAGTGAGAGAATTGAATATTCATAATTAATATTATTAAAGTGATAATTCAATCCCCGAAGAATATATGTCACCCGTGGAGTTTTAGATATTAGGCCAATCGTGACTATGGCAAGGCCAGCATTAAGCGTCGAGCGTGTGTGCGAGGCCCTTTGGGTGGCCAATGCTGGTGCAACCCAAACGCTGCAGACATGGCGCTTGTAGCGATCTATCTGGTTGCAGCGCAGCTGTTGATGTGGCCGGGCCGTTAAAGCGTTGTTCAGGCGGTTGTTTTTGATTTGATAGCTGCAAGCGCTTGCCCAGCAATAACCTTAGATATAAAACACTTTGAAAACAAGAAAGGGAGCGCGCTAGCAGCTCCCTTTTTATATATTTGAAAATTCAGATGCGCTGATTACAGCTTGCGCAGTCGCTCCAGTGCGGCCTGCAGGGTTTCATCTTTCTTGGCAAAGCAAAAACGAATCACTTTCTGATCAAAGCCATTGCCATAGAACGCTGACAGCGGAATCGCCGCCACGCCCACTTCTTTGACCAGCCACTGGCAAAAGTCGGATTCATTGAGCTCGGTGACCGCAGAGATGCCCACGCATTGGAAATAGGTGCCGGTGGTGGGCAAAAGCTTAAAGCGAGTGTCGCGCAGGCCCAGTGCAAACAAATCGCGCTTGCGCTGGTAGAAGGCTGAAAGCTCCAGATAGGGCGCGGGGTCAGCCATGTAGGTGGCCAGTCCCACCTGCATGGGTGTGTTGACCGTGAACACATTGAACTGGTGCACTTTGCGAAATTCAGCCATCAATGCGGCAGGCGCTGCCACGGTACCCACTTTCCAGCCGGTCACGTGGTAGGTCTTGCCAAAACTGGAAACGATGAATGCGCGTGCGGCCAAGCCGGCAAAGCGGGCGGCGCTTTCGTGCTGTGCGCCATCAAACACCATGTGCTCGTACACCTCATCGCTGATCAGCAGCACATTGGTAGGAGCCAGCAAGGCCTCTAGCTGGCGCATCTCATCGGCGCTCCAGATGGTGGCGCTGGGGTTGTGCGGGGTGTTGACGATGAGCAGGCGCGTTTGAGGCGTGATGGCCGCAGCAATCTTGGCAAAGTCAGGGCGGAACGTGCCCGGCGTCAGGGGCACGCGTACGCAGGTGCCACCTGCCAGCTCAATATTGGGCGCGTAGCTGTCGTAGCAGGGGTCCAGCACGATGACTTCATCACCGGCATGTACGGTGGCCAAAATGACAGTCAAGATGGCCTGCGTGGCACCTGCCGTGATGGTGATTTCGCTGTTGGCGTCATAGCGGCATCCGTGCAAGGCTTGCATCTTGCTTGCCACGGCTTCGCGCAGCTGTGGCATGCCGGGCATGGGTGGGTACTGGTTGTGGCCCGCCTGCATGGCTGCCGTGACGGCATCCACCAGCTTTGGGTCGCAGCCAAAATCTGGAAAGCCTTGACCCAGATTGACGGCCTGGTGCTGGTTGGCCAGCGCAGACATGACAGAAAAAATAGTGGTGCCCACATTGGGCAGCTTGCTGGGAAATGCTGGAGTCACAACAGTCATGGCAGGAAACACGCCCTGGCGGGGCAAAAAAAGGGTGCCCTTTCGGCACCCGGATCAAAAAGTGCTTACAGCTCGTAATCGTTCACATGGCCGCTCATGGCCCGCAAGATGAGATCGCGCGAGAGGCGGTCACTCAGCGTCTCGGCAAACTTGTAAACAAAATTGCGCAGATAAGCACCGCGTTTGAAGGCAACGCGCGCCACGCTCTGACCAAACAGATGGCCCACAGGGCGAGACACCAGGTCTTGCCCGTGGTCATCGCGCATGGCCATCTCGGCCACAATGCCGATGCCCAGGCCCAGTCGCACATAGGTTTTGATCACGTCGGAGTCAATGGCCTCCAGCACGATGCGCGGCTCGATTTTGCGCGTTGCAAAAGCGGCATCCAGTTTTCCGCGGCCCGTGAATGAGGGGTGGTAGGTGATCAGTGGCTCGCCAGCCAGATCGTCCAGCCCAATGCGCTCCTTGGTGGACAGGGGGTGCCCGCTGGGTACAACCAGCACGTGCTGCCATTCATAGCAGGGCAGGGTGACCAGCTCAGGGTAGTCGGCCAGCGACTCAGTGGCCATGCCGACCTCAGCGACTTCATCGAGCACCATGCGTGCCACTTCGTGCGGGGTGGCCTGGTGCAGACTGATGTTGACTTTGGGGTAGCTGTTGCGCAGCTTTGCCACTGCCTGTGGCAGCACGTAGCGAGCCTGCGTGTGGGTGGTGGCAATGCTCAAGGTGCCGCTGTCCTGTGCGCTGAACTGCTCGCCAATGCGCTTGAGATTGCCCACCTCACGCATGATCACTTCAATGCTCTTGAGTACGTGCTGCCCGGGCTCTGTAATGCGTTTGAGGCGCTTGCCGTGCCGGGCAAAGATATCCACCCCCAATTCCTCCTCCAGCTCAATGATGGCTTTGGAGACACCGGGCTGCGAGGTGTGCAGGGCTTTGGCCGCTTCTGTCAGGTTCAGATTGCGGCGGGAAGCTTCTTGGACGAAACGGAATTGATGGAGATTCATAAGAGGATGACAGCAAGGATGCTTTCATCATTATGAATCAAATATCTAAAGAAGTGTTGTTTTATGCAAGATGCTCGGCCGCAATGCTGGCCAGCAGTGCCGTCACGCGGGGGTCTTCACCCACTGGGGTGGCGATGTGAAAAAGAACCTGCGGGTAGGTTTGTGCCAGTTGTGTCACCAGTTTGGGCAGGTCGTTGCGTGCGTGGCGACCAGTCCCCAGGAACATGGGCACAACAGTGATCTGGGTGCAGGCTTGCGCCACAAGGCTTTGACACGCTGCAGGCAAATCTGGCTCAGTCAGCTCCAGGTATGCGCAAGCGCACAGTGCTTGAGGGTGCTGGGCTTTCAAGGCTTGTGCAGCAGCCTCAATGGGCGCGCTCCACAGCGGATCGCGTGAGCCGTGGGCAAAGAAAATGACGCCGCGCAACGGCGGCGTCATGTTTAGCGGCGAATCACCAGCCATGCAAAAGCACCCAGTGAAAGTATGGAATAGATCAACCCCGGTGCTGCTGCCGTGAGCATAGGGGACCAGTTTTGCAGGTTGCCTGCATAGCCAAAGACGTTGTTCAGCAAGAAAAAGCTGATACCGGCCATTACGCCGCCAAACACGTAGCCGGCAATACCACCGGAGCGAAAGTGCAGGTAGGCGAATGGCAGTGCCAGCACCACCATGACCAGGCAGCTCAGGGGGTAGAAGACCTTGCGCCAAAACTCGATTTCGTACTTTTGGGCCGACTGATCGTTGGCCTTCAAATGCTGAATGAACTGAAACAGCTCCAGCGTGGGCATCCGGTCTGGTTTGTGCACAGCGGCCACCAGCATTTCGCTGCTGATGGTGCTGGGCCATTGCAGCGTGCTGCTGTTTTCGCGCGTGAGCTGTGCCGCCTCTGTGCCGCCAGTGTCGGTGTACTGAAAGCGCGTCAGCTGGGCATTGTTGAGCATCCAGATGTCCGCATCTTCCAGCACCTGACCGCTGTCAGCGTGAATTTGCAGCACCATGCGCCCTTGTGTATCAAATTCGAAGATTCGCACCTTCGTCAATGCACCGTCGGCACGCACAGCGCGGACATTCACGGCCAAGGTATTGCCCTTGTTTCTTTCCTTCAGCCAAGCGCCAGTGGAGCCTACGGTAGAAGTCTTTCCTAGGTACTTGGCTTTGGCAGTCAGCGCAATGCGCTCGGCTGCTGGTGCAATGTAGTCCCCCACAGCCACGGTGAGGATGACAAAACAGGCACCCAAGGTGAGCATGGTGCGCAATGCAAGCCATGGACCCAGGCCGCTGGTGCGCATGATGGTGAACTCAGAGCTCTGGGCAAACCGCGCCATGACAAAAATGCTGCCAATCAGTACGGCAATAGGCAGCAACTCATAGAGGTGGTTGGGCAGCCCCAGGCTGACAGACAGCAAAGCGTGCCAAATGTTGTAGGTGACATCGCCAAACTGGCGGCCTACATCACTCATTTCATCGAGCAGATCGAAGAAAAAGAACATGGCAAGAAAGGCCAGAACGACAAACCCAATCGCACTGATGGTGTCGCGGTAGATAAGCTTGCGCAGTGTTTTCATGCGGTCACCTCACGACGCTGCCAGAGGTCTTTGAGGTGCCAGCGGTTGTGCCGGATGGTCAGCCCTATGGCGGCAATGGCAAAAATACCGCCGTGCATACCCAGCAGATAGGTTGGCAAGGAAATGCGCCCGGAGGCAACCCAGCTTTGTCCCATGCTCATTAAATTGTAGTAAACCACAAAGGCCAGAAGCGCGACCACCAAGCTGGTGCTTTGGCCTGCCCGGGGATTGACGATAGTGATTGCCAAGGCAAGCACCAGTAGATTGAGCGCTGCCAACGGCAGGCCAGCACGCCAGCCAGCTTCAGCCAGATTGACTGCGGTGGGTGCTTGGAGCAACGCAGTTGTTGACAGCGCCCGCGCTGTCAGGTTGGTTTGCGCCGCAGAGGCAGGCTCTAAAAGCAGGGTGTATTTGTCGAAATGAGTCAGCTTGATCTGGCCTGTGGCCTGATCTGTTTCCACGCGCTGGCCTTCAGTCAGCACAACGTTGCGCTGGTCTTCAATGGTCTGCAGCTGGGCCGTTTTGGACGATGTCACATATTCGCGGCCCTGGCGCTGCTCGACCAAGAAAATATTGCTGGCCGATTCATCAGAAACACTGTCTTTATCGATGAAGATCACGCGTGTGCCATCGGAAGATTCCTGAAACTCGCCCGGAGCAATCCGGTCAATGTCGCTGCGTTGTTCAAATTGACTGCGCAATTCCTGAATCTGCTGGTTGCTCCACGGCCAGACCAGCAAACCCAGCACTGCAATCGTGACCACGATGGGCCATGCAAATCGCAAAATGGGCTTGAGCTGGCTGGCAAGACCCTGGCCGCTGGCGAACCAGATAGCCATCTCGCTGTCGCGGTACATGCGAGACAGTGTGCCAACGACAGCGACAAAGAGGCTGAGCGTCAAAATGGTAGACATCTGCCCCAGGACCGTAAAACCCATAACGAGCATCACATCGGAGGGGCTGACAGTGCCTTTGGTGGCTTGACCCAAAGTGCGGATCAGCATCATGGTCATAACCACGGTGATAAGTACCACCAGCGTGGCACCGAAGCTGCGGCCCAGCTCCTTGCGTATGGATGAATCGAATAACATTGGCAGAAAAGGAAAACGCCGATTATGAACTTTGAACTGAAGACTTTGAACCTGTCCAGCGCCGCTGCAGCAAAGTGCGATCTTCTTTTATTGTTGGTGCCTGAGTCATTCAAGCCTCAACAAGACCCCTTGTCTGCCTTGGTGCAAAACGCTGTCAGTCATGGTGACTGGTCTGCAGCGACCTCCAAGCAACTGCACTTGTACCAAACTCAGGGCGTGCAAGCACGCCGTGTTTTGTTGCTGGGTGTGGGCAAAGGAACTGTACGCGATCTGCGCAGCGCATTATCGAGTGCAGCCTCTGTTTTCAAGGCTGAAGGTGTCAAACACGCCATTGTGTGCCTGAGCGCGCTCGATGATGTGAACGAAGCCGTGCGCACTGTGGTGCAATCTGCTGCCGATACCACCTACGCTTATACGCTGACCAAATCGCAGAGCAAAGTTGCAGAACTTACCAATATCAGCATTGGTGTTCTGGACAAACGCTCGGCCACCAGCAGTTTTGATCAGGCTGTAGCTGTTGCGCTGGGTCAGGCGCTGGCCAAGGAATGGGGAAACCGGCCCGCTAACCATGCAACGCCCACACTGCTGTCCAAGGCAGCCAAGGAGCTGGCCAAGCACCCATCTATCCAGTGCAAGGTGCATGGCCCCAAGGAAGTGGCCAAGCTGGGGATGGGCGCATTCTTAGCCGTTGCGCAAGGTTCTATAGAGCCACTGCAGTTTATTGAGCTGACATACAGCGGGGCCGCCAAATCTCAGGCCCCAGTGGTGCTGGTAGGCAAGGGCATTACGTTTGATACCGGTGGCATTTCGCTCAAGCCAGCAGCCGCAATGGATGAGATGAAGTTTGACATGTGTGGAGCCGCCAGCGTTTTGGGCGTGTTTCGTGCATTGGCACAGCTCAAGCCTGCGATCAATGTGGTGGGCTTGATCCCTGCCTGCGAAAACATGCCCGATGGCGCTGCGATCAAGCCTGGCGATGTGGTGACCAGCATGAATGGGCTCACCATCGAAATTCTGAACACGGATGCCGAGGGGCGTTTGGTACTGTGCGACGCTTTGACCTATGCCGAGCGCTTTAAGCCTTCGGCAGTCGTTGACATTGCCACATTGACGGGTGCATGCGTCATCGCTTTGGGTGGCGTGCGCTCTGGCTTGTACGCCAACCAGGACTCTTTGGGCGAGGCACTGCAGCAAGCTGGCGAAAAGAGCCAGGATCTTTGCTGGCGCAT